>Ga0247841_10008763_pt1 | contig 14405 bp, 8 predicted proteins | sample LaCruzMarch2015__2_FD_192410 | JGI IMG/M metagenome (GOLD analysis project Ga0247841, IMG submission 192410) | Freshwater microbial communities from meromictic Lake La Cruz, Castile-La Mancha, Spain - LaCruzMarch2015_18m | ecosystem: Environmental > Aquatic > Freshwater > Lake | place: Spain...
CGATATAATCGACCTTCAGCGCCTCGATGAGCTGCGCTTCCACAAAATGCCCAAGACGGCATTTTGCCATTACGGGGATTGAAACCGCTTTCTTTATCTCGCGGATCTTGCGGGGGTCTGCCATGCGCGCAACCCCGCCCATTCGGCGGATGTCCGACGGCACTGCTTCAAGCGCCATCACGGCAACCGCGCCTGCATCCTCGGCAAGCTTCGCCTGCTCGGCATTTATCACGTCCATTATTACCCCGCCCTTGAGCATTTGTGCAAGCCCTGCCTTTACCGCAAATGTACCAACGACAGTAGATTGTGCATTCTGATGTTGAGACTGAGATTTTTTCAAATAAACACCCACCGGACATGAAATACGAAGCCGATATTAAATAGGTTGCGGTGGATGCACGAAAATATCCATATTTTTGCCTGCTGAAAATGCGCGTAAAACGGGCGTCAGGCAAACAGTTTTTCCAGCTACGAGATGCAAAATTCGCGCAAAATATACATATATAAACCTGAACCTCCGATAACCGTTGCAAGCGCAACAGGTTGTGGTTGGCTTACCCGAAAAACACCATATATTGTGGTTTTCATGGGTTCGAACGTGTGTGGAAATCCCGCCGAAACGCCTTTTTTGCTTGCACGGGCAAACGAGGTGGGAACATGACTGGTGCAACTACACAACAGACCAAACAGGGCGGAATGCGGATAAAGCGTCTTTTTACAGAAGAGGGAACCAACCCGCTTGACGCAGTGGAATATGAAATGCGCTCATCCGTGATAAGGAACTCGGACGGCTCCGTCGTTTTCGAGATGCGCGACGTCGAGGTGCCGAAAAGCTGGTCGCAGGTGGCAACCGACATCGTGGCGCAGAAATATTTCAGGAAAGCCGGGGTGCCGCAGTATGACAAGCTTGGAAATGTTCTCAAGGACAGCAATGGGAAAATCGTCACGGGAAGCGAGAAAACAGTCAGGCAAGTAGTGGGGAGACTTGCAGGCTGCTGGCGCAGCTGGGGAGAAATGCATGGCTATTTCCTGTCAAAGGGCGACGCTGATGCGTTTGAGGACGAGCTTAAGTACATGCTGATAAGCCAGATGGCATCCCCGAACTCGCCGCAGTGGTTCAACACGGGGCTGGCACATTCCTACGGAATATTGGGAAGCAAGCAGGGGCACTATTACGTAGATCCGACGGACGGGGCGGTGAAACAATCCACAGATGCCTACACGCACCCACAACCTCACGCTTGCTTTATTCAGTCGTTAAAAGACGACTTGGTGAATGAAGGCGGGATATTTGACCTCGTGACCCGCGAGGCGCGCCTGTTCAAGTACGGCTCAGGCACGGGCACCAATTTTTCCTGTCTGCGAGGCGAGGGCGAACGGCTCTCAGGGGGAGGGCAATCATCGGGCATGATGTCGTTTTTGAAAATTTACGACCGAGCAGCAGGCGCCATAAAATCCGGAGGCACGACACGGCGCGCTGCGAAAATGGTGATTGTGAATGTGGATCACCCTGACATCGAGAAGTTTGTGAACTGGAAAGTGAGGGAGGAACAGAAAGTTGCGGCACTCGTGGCAGGCACCAAGGCATGCTCAAAATCGCTCAAGAAGATAATGCGCGTGGCAACCGAAGAGCAGACCACGGATTTGAAAAACGAGCGCATTAAGCTCGTAGTTGTCCAGGCGCTTGCGAAAAACGTCTCCATGAATTACATACTGCGCACGCTTGCGCTTGTAAAACAGGGAAAAACAGACATCGACTTTCCGATTTTCGACACGCATTACGAGTCCGAAGCATACATCACAGTGGCAGGACAGAATGGCAACAACTCAGTACGGCTTTCAAACAAATTTGTCTGGGCTGTGCAAAACGACGCGGAGTGGAACCTTCTTTCAAGAACAGATGGAAGCGTGATGAAGAGGATGAAAGCGCGCGAACTTTGGGACCAGATTGCGTTTGCCGCGTGGTCGTGCGCCGACCCGGGATTGCAGTTTGACGACATCATAAACGAGTGGCACACCTGCCCCGTGGATGGAAGGATAAATGCGTCGAATCCATGCAGCGAGTACATGTTCCTCGACGACACCGCATGCAACCTTGCCAGCATGAACCTTATGAAGTTCTACAATGAAGAGAACGGCGTGTTCAATGTCGAGGCATTCAAGCACGCAAGCCGGCTTTTGACAGTGGTACTTGAGATTTCCGTTCTTATGGCGCAGTTCCCATCCAAGGAGATTGCGAAAAAGAGCTATGACTTCCGTACGCTGGGGCTGGGATATGCAAACTTGGGCACGCTTTTGATGGTGATGGGCGTGCCATACGACAGCCCGCAGGGACTTGCCATGGCAGGCGCGATTTCGGCAATAATGACCGGAGAGTCGTATTCCACCTCGGCAGAAATGGCGCGCGAGCTTGGCGCATTTCCGGCTTACGAGAGAAACAAGGAGCACATGCTGCGCGTGATTAGGAACCACCGGAGGGCGGCGCACAGCGCGTCTGACAATGAGTATGAGGGATTGTCAGTCAAGCCGACGGGAATACACCCCACTCATTGCCCGGCTTACATGCTCCAGTCGGCGCAGGAATGCTGGGATAGGGCATATGCGCTTGGCGAGGAGCACGGATATCGGAATGCGCAGACCACGCTCATTGCGCCCACCGGCACAATCGGCCTGCAGATGGACTGTGACACCACGGGAATTGAGCCTGACTTTGCCACCGTCAAATTCAAGAAGCTGGCAGGCGGAGGATACTTCAAGATTGTGAACAATTCCGTGAAGAAGGCGCTCCACAAGCTTGGCTATGACGCTTCGCAGATGCGTGACATCGAGCTTTATTGCGCAGGTAGGGGCACGCTTTTGGGCTGCCCGCACATAAGCGCGGAAACACTTGCTTCGCGCGGCTTTACTTCCGAGAAAATCTCGAAAGTGGAGGCACAACTCCCAAAAGCGTTTGACATAAAGTTCGCATTCAACAAATATGTGCTTGGCGAGGATTTCCTGCGCGGATTGGGATTTGCGGATGCTGATTTGAACGACCCGAAATTCGACCTGCTCACAAAATTAGGGTTCACCAAAAAGCAGATAGAGGAAGCAAACGAGTATGTTTGCGGAACCATGACAATCGAGAGCGCGCCGCACCTCAAGCCAGAACACTACTCGGTGTTTGACTGCGCAAACAAGTGCGGGAAAAAAGGCAAGCGCTTCATCCCCTACACTGCGCACATACGCATGATGGCTGCTGCACAGCCATTTCTTTCAGGCTCGATTTCAAAGACGGTAAATATGCCCTCGGACGCCACCATCGAAGACATCAAGGAAGCATACATGCTCTCGTGGAGGCAGATGATAAAGTCAAATGCGCTTTACCGCGATGGAAGCAAGCTAAGCCAGCCCCTCAATGCAACCGCAGACGTGGATGAGGACGAACTTGCCGCGCTTTATGGGATGGGAGATGACATTGACGAATCGTTCGGGCCAGCGCAGATGCAGTCCAAGATAGTGGGAAGGATAAACCGCCGCAAGCTGCCGACCCGCAGGCGCGGATTCATCCAGGAGGCGAGAGTGGGCGGGCACAAGGTGTACTTGAAAACTGGCGAGTACCCGGACGGCGCGCTTGGAGAAATATTCGTGGATATGTACAAGGAAGGCGCAGGCTACCGCGCGCTTTTGAACTGCTTTGCGATTGCTGTGAGCAAGGGCTTGCAGTACGGCGTGCCGCTTGAGGAGTTTGTGGACACGTTCACCTTCACGCGCTTTGAGCCGGCAGGCGTGGTCACTGGACACGAGGCTGTGAAGAATGCCACCTCCATTGTGGACTATGTGTTCCGTGTGCTGGGCTATGAATATTTGCAGAGGACTGATTTTGTCCATGTCAAGCCGGTGAACGGCGACTCGCACGGCGAGCATGCGCATGTGCCGCACATCGAGGAGCAGAAGTCGCAGGTAAAGCTCGTGGAAGCGCCTGTTGAAAAAGAGTCGGGCAGCGAAAGCGAAGAGTATGAGACGCGCGCAAAAGCCGCAAAAGAACAGGGCTTCACTGGCGCGCAGTGCCTCGCCTGCAGTTCCATGAAGGTGAAACAGAACGGCTCGTGCCAAGTATGCATAGATTGCGGGGAGACGACCGGATGTTCTTGAGCAGTGCCAAGTGTGCATAGACTGCGCAATTTTTGCAAAAGCAAAAATGCGCCCATTTGTGCAACAGCACAAATAGGGTGGGGAAACAACTGGATGCTCGTAGAGCGTGCATGGCATTTGCCGCGCAAGCGGCAAACAGGACCCCTTTTCGCAGAACGAAAAGAAGACAGCGACGAATGGGCCACTCGCCGGTGCGCCCTCTTTTTGCAGAATAAAAAAGGGCACCTTTTTCCGATGGAAAAAGTGTGCCGACAAGTCGGCCTCGCGCACCCGAGGTCATTGGTGGACCGCCAGAGCAAATATCTGGTCGGTCGCCAAATCGGTCCTTTTTTGCGCCGCGGCGCAAAAGGAGGGCTGCGCACAGCTTGTCCGAGATAATACGCAACGCCCTACAGACCAGGCAATAGCTTTTAATTTCCCTTGCGCGCAAAGAGGCATATGGATTTCATGCTTGACGCGACCATGCTGGTTGGACTTATTGCCATTTCGGCGTTCTTCTCGGCGTGCGAGACCTCGTTTTTGACAGTTACCAGAATACGGCTCCATCAGCTAGTGGAGCGCGGCGCGCAAGGCGCACAATGCCTGCATCGGCTGCGCGAGAACAGGCGGCGCGTGCTCATTGCGCTTCTTATAGGCAATAATGTGGCAAACATCGCGGCATCCGCGGTTGCAACCACACTTGCCATCGCCTTGTTCGGAGACCAGGGCATCGGAATTGCAATAGGCATAATGTCGTTCCTCATGCTCACGTTCGGAGACATTGCACCAAAGAGCCTTGCCACCACGCATGGCGAGAAGATAATACTCACATGCGCACCTGTCGTGGAAGGCATCTATTGGGCGTTCACCCCGCTCGTCATTTTTTTCGAATTCATAAACCGGCTCATCCCAGGAGTGTATTCGCGCGCAACTGGCATTGAGAGATTCACCGAGGAGGAAGTTAAGGCGGCAGTCAAGCTGGGAGCCGCGCACAAAAGCATCTCGGAAATGGAGCGCGAGCTCATTGAAAATGTGCTGGAGTTCAATGACAAGACGGTCGCACATGTGATGACCCCCAAGTCGAGAGTGGTCTATTTCCCAGCAGGCACCAAGGCTGCGGATGCGCTTCACAAGGCTCTGCACAGCCTGTACTACCGATTCCCAGTTGTGAATGATGGACAGGTGCTAGGCACTGTGAACATCCGTGCGCTTGCCAAGGCGACCGAGGACAATCCGAACTGGAAAGTGGAGCAGGTGGTGCTGCCTAGCGTGCGCGTGAAAAACACAGACAGGCTCAATGAGGCATTTAACCACTTGCAGATCGCCAACCGGCATTTTGCAATTGTAGTTGATGAGAAAGAGAATTTCGTGGGAGTGCTCACCATGGATGATTTGCTCGAAGAGCTCGTTGGGAAGATAAAAATTTAGCCAAATTGCCTGCTGACGGGAGCCTGTTTTGTGCACTCAAACCCCAGCTTGCGCAGGCATACCTATATAAAGGTGTTTTGGGATAATAATAGTGTTGATTTTACGTCGTAGAACGCGCTTGGCGGCGCGCGGAAATAATGCTTGAAAATTGACTGGAAAATAGCGTAGGAACTGCATCTAAATCAGTGATATTGATGACACCTGAACCCCCACCCACAAACGAATATTCAGCCAAGTCAATCCAGGTAATGGAAGGGTTGGAAGCTGTCAGGAAGCGCCCTGCGATGTACATTGGCGACACGGGCGAGCGCGGCTTGCACCACCTGATATATGAGGTGGTGGACAACTCGGTGGATGAGGCCTTGGCAGGGCATGCGAAAAACATAGAGGTGTCGCTTGGCGATGGAAGCATAGTCACTGTCACGGACGACGGGCGCGGAATACCCGTGGAAACGCACGAGGGCACGGGAAAGAGCGCACTTGAGGTCGTGATGACAATCCTGCACGCAGGCGGCAAGTTTGACAACAAAAGCTACAAGGTGTCGGGCGGACTGCATGGCGTGGGCGTGTCGTGCGTGAACGCGCTTTCAGAATGGCTCGAAGTGGATGTGAAGCGCAACGGAAAGCATTACAGGCAGAGATATGAGAGGGGAAAGCCCGTAACACCTGTGCGCGAGCTCGGCCCCACCACAGGAAAGGGCACCATTGTGCGCTTCAAGCCCGACCCACAGATTTTCAATTCCATTCTCTTCAAGTTCGACATAATAGCGAATAGGATGAGAGAGCTTGCCTTCCTGAACAAGGGGCTGAAAATTTTGGTGCGCGACGAGCTGTCTGGTGAGAGCGAGGAGAACCAGTATGATGGCGGGCTGGTTTCGTTCGTGGAATACATAAACAAGAACAAACAGCCCATCACCAATGTCATTTATTTTGAGAAGCAGGTGGAAGACGTCAATGTGGAGCTTGCCATGCAGTACAATGACGGCTACACCGATAGTATCTACACTTTTGCGAACAACATAAACACCATCGAGGGCGGCTTCCATCTTGTGGGCTTCCGCTCCGCGCTCACGCGCTCCATAAACGATTACGCCGAAGCGCATGCGGGAAAAAAGGACAAGGGCGCCAAAATTTCGGGCGAAGACCTGAAGGAAGGGCTTGCCGCCGTGCTTTCGGTGAAGATGTCGCACCCGCAGTTCGAAGGGCAGACAAAGACGAAATTGGGCAACAGCGAGATGAAGGGCATAGTGGAATCCATCGTGGGCGAAAAGCTCAAACAATACCTCGAGGAAAACCCGTCTGAAGCGCGAAAAATGATGGAGAAGGCGACAAATGCCGCAAATGCGCGCGAGGCTGCGCAAAAGGCGCGCGAGCTGGTGCGGAGGAAGGGCGCGATGGAGTCAGGCGTGCTCCCCGGAAAGCTCGCGGACTGCTCGGAAGAGGACCCGGCAAAGTCCGAGATTTATATTGTGGAAGGAGATTCAGCCGGTGGATGTTTTTCAGGCGACACTAAGGTCGCGCTTGTTGACGGCAGAAGTGTGAGTTTCAAAGAGCTGGTGGAAGAAAATAAGCTGGGCAGAAAGAATTATTGTTATACTATAAAGGAAGATGGAAGCATTGGCGTTGAGCTGATAAAGAATCCGAGAATGACCAAGAAAGAGGCACGAGTTGTAAAGGTTGTGCTGGACAGTGGAGAGGAAATTGTCTGCACACCCGACCATCTTTTCATGCTCAGGGACGGCAAGTATGTAAAAGCAGAGCAACTGGCTTCGAAATTATCAGTCATGCCGCTTTACAGGAAGCTGTCGGAAAGGAAAGGGCGCATAACGATCAAAGGCTATGAAATGGTTCTTGACCCGGTGGCATCAAAGTGGATATTTACTCATATTCTTTCAGACAAATACAATTTGGAACATGCGAGATACCTGCCAGCCGCAGGTGCGTATAAGCACCACGTTAATTTCAAGAAACTGAACAATAACCCTGACAATTTATTGAGAATGAGTAAGGAAGCGCATTTTGCACTGCATTCATCGATGGCAAAGGAAATACTTCTGAGTGATGATGTAAAGCAGAAAGCACGGGAAGCGCACATGAAACCAGAATATAGAAAAAAAATGAGCAAGCGCATGTCTGAGCCAACCATGAAAAAGATACTGAGCGCAAGGGCAAAGAAACAGTGGGAAGACGGCGAATACAAGAAATACATGACAGAAAAGTGGAAAAAATTCTACAAGGAAAATGAGGAATACCGTAAGACTAACAATGAGCTTCTCAGGAAAATAAAAGATGAATACTGGTCTGTCGCAGAAAACCGGAAAACACAATCTGAAAGGGTGAAAAAACATTATGAAGACCACCCTGAAGCAAAGGAAATCCTGAAAGAGGCGGCAAAGAAGGAATGGGATAACCCTGAGCTTAGGAATTGGAGGCGCGCCCAGACCAGCAAGCAATGGACACCTGAGTTCCGGAAGAAGAGGAAATGTGCTTACAACGAGACGTACTATGCGCACAGCTTGGCATGCATGAAGAAAGTGCTTGAAGAGTATGGCAGCCTTGAGAAATATGATGCTGAAAGGATAAAGATAAATGACAAGAACCTGCTGAGGAAACAGACAGTTGCAGAAAGATTCTTCCATGGAAACGAGAAGGAAATGCTTGAAGCAGTAAAGAATTACAACCACAAGATAAAAGAAATAATTAGCCTCGTTGAAAAAATGGATGTATATGACATTGAAGTGGAAGGCACACACAATTTTGCGCTTGCCGCAGGTGTTTTTGTCCACAATTCAAGCAAACAAGGCAGGGATAGAAAATACCAGGCAATTCTCCCGCTGCGAGGAAAAATATTGAATGTTGAAAAGGCGCAGATAACAAAAATACTTGGAAGCGAGGCAATCCGCACGCTCATCTCGGCTTTGGGAACCGGCTTTGGAGAGGACTTTGACATTTCAAAATTGCGCTACCACAAAGTGGTGATAATGACAGATGCCGACGTGGACGGTGCGCATATCAGAACGCTTCTGCTCACGCTATTCTTCCGGTACCTTCGCCCGCTTGTGGATAGTGGGCACATTTTCATTGCACAGCCCCCGCTATTCAAGCTCAAACGCGGAAAGGACGAGAGATACGCTTACTCCGACGCAGAGATGGAAAAACTGATGGCGGAGATGGGCGGATCGGACGCAGTGGGCATACAGCGCTACAAGGGATTGGGGGAGATGAACCCCGAGCAGCTGTGGAGCACCACCATGGACCCGTCCGCTAGAATCCTTCTGCAGGTGACTGTTGATGACGCCATGAAGGCAGACGAAATATTCACGATACTTATGGGCGACGCGGTTGAGCCGCGCAAGCTGTTCATTGAGCAACACGCAAAAGAAGTGAAGAATTTGGATGTTTAGGGGAATTCAAATGGCTGAAGAAGACAAGGGATACCAGCACGGCAAGATACTGCCGCGCGCGGTTGAGAAGGAAATGCGGACATCCTACCTAGACTATGCCATGTCAGTCATCGTGGGAAGGGCTTTGCCAGATGTGCGCGATGGCCTGAAGCCGGTTCACCGCCGCATAATGTTTGCGATGTACGAGCTGTCAAACACGCATGACAAGCCGCACAAGAAGTCCGCGCGCGTGGTAGGAGAAGTGCTTGGTAAATTCCATCCGCACGGCGATGTTGCGATTTACGATTCCATGGTGAGGATGGCGCAGGACTTTTCCATGCGCTACATGCTCGTCGATGGTCAAGGAAATTTTGGTTCGGTTGACGGGGATTCTGCCGCCGCCATGAGGTACACCGAGGCAAGGCTTTCCAGGTTTGCAGAGGAGATTTTGACAGACTTGGAAAAGGAGACCGTGAATTTCACGCCAAACTTCGACGCCACCCTGAAAGAGCCCACCGTGCTCCCGTGCCGCGTGCCCAACTTGATTGTGAACGGCTCTTCGGGCATTGCAGTTGGCATGGCTACAAACATGGCACCGCACAACCTGTCAGAAACTGTTGATGCACTGGTGGCGATGATAGACAAGCCAGATATGCCGCCAGAGGTTTTGCGCGCGCTTATCCCGGGCCCCGATTTCCCGACAGGAGGATATATTGTGGGCAGGCGCGGAATTGCTGATGCCTATTCAACAGGCAGAGGGATAATCCGCGTGAGGGGTAAGGCGGAGATTGTCACTGCCAGGGAAAAAAGGGCGCAGATCATCATCACCGAAATGCCATATCAAGTGAACAAAGCCGAGTTCATCAAGCATGTTGCAGAGCTTGCGCGGGACAAGAAGCTTGAGGGCATTGCCGACATTGCGGACAGATCTGACAGGAAGGGGATGCATGTCGAGATTGTGCTAAAGAAAGACGCGAATGCGGATGTTGTGCTCAACCAGCTTTATGCGCACACCGAGCTGGAAGGCACGTTTGGCATAAACAACCTGGCACTCGTGAACAATGAGCCGAAAACGCTTTCCATGCCACAGCTTCTCACCGAGTTCCTTGCCCACAGGAAGGAAGTGGTGAAGAAGAGGAGCACGTTTGAGCTTCGCGTGGCGCAGGAGCGGAAGCATCTGGTGGAGGGCTTGCTGCTTGCGGTCGCAAAGATTGACGCCATCATAAAAACAGTGAAAACGGCAAAGGTGCCCCTCGAGGCGCTCATGGCGGAGTTTTCGTTTTCGCAAAAACAGGCAGAGGCAATACTTGAGATGAAGATAAGGAAATTGTCGGCGCTTGAGTCCGGGAAGCTCAAGGATGAGGATGCGGAGCTTTCAAAAACAATTGAATATTTGACAGGCGTACTTGCAGATGAGAAGAAAATCTACGGGCTGATCCGCGCAGAGCTTGCGGAAGTTAAGCAAAAATACGGAGACAAGAGAAGGACGCAGATAATCGACGATGACGGCGAAGTGGAAATGGAAGACCTTATTGCTGAGGAAGATGTCGCAGTCATAATCACGCAGGACGATTACATCAAGCGCATACCGATTTCAGAATACCGCGCGCAGAAAAGAGGCGGGAAGGGCGTCATCGGAAGCGAGACAAAGGAAGAAGACCAGATAAAAGACGTGATGCTTGCCTCCACGCACGACTATCTGCTGTTCTTTAGCGACAAGGGAGACGTACACTGGCTAAAGGTGTATAAGATTCCTTCGAGCGGAAGATATGCCATGGGCAAGGCGATTGTGAATTTGCTTTCGCTTTCTGGCGAGAAAATCGCAGCATGGGTAAAAACGCGCACATTCTCGGACAAGGAGTTCCTTGTAATGCTTACCAAGAACGGGATTGTAAAAAGAAGCAGCATGGCAGACTACTCACGCCCGAGGAATGGCGGCATAATCGCAATCACGCTAAAAGAAGGCGACGCGCTTATCGACGCAAAAAAGACGGATGGAAAGCGCGAGCTCATACTTGCCACTGCCAATGGAAATGCCATCCGCTTCAAGGAGGACGACGTGCGCGAGATTGGAAGGACGGGGCAGGGTGTGAGGGGGATACGCCTTGAAGACAAGGATATTGTGGTCGGAATGGCCACCGATGAGACTGAGACACTCATGATTGTCACTGAGAACGGATATGGCAAGAGAACTGACATCTCGGAATACCGCCTGCAATCGCGCGGCGGCAAAGGCGTCATCAACATCAAGACGCATGGAAGGAACGGCAATGTGGTGGGAATTGCACCAGTGGTGGATTCTGACTCGCTGTTGCTTGTTTCCTCTAGCGGCAAGATGATACGATTGCATGTGAAGGATGTCAGCATTATCGGCAGGAACACAGGCGGAGTGCGGCTCATGAAACTTGACGAGAAGGAGAAAGTGGTCGCGCTCGAGAAAGTTGCGGCGGATGCGGACGAGAACGGAGAAGCAAAAGGAAATGGCAAGGGAAAGAAAGATGAGCCGCCTCAAATGCCGCCCGCTGAAACCAAAGGAAAGGAAAAACAGAAAGAAGAGGAAAAAAAAGCGCACGAGCCGATCATAATTGCCTAGAGGCAACTGTGATGCGTTTTCCGAAAAAGGAAAACGACACATCATAATTACCTAGACCGAGGCGGTCGGTTCGTTTCAGGGCTTGTTTCCTGTTTTGCCTTGTGCCGGATCCTTAAATGGATTGAACCTCTGCACCTCATTTTCCATTGCAGACAATACAGCGAACGTCAATTACCCGCGTCTGAAGGCGCGGGTATTTTCGCGTGGTCTTCGTAGTTGTCAAGTTCAGATAAAATTTTTTCATTCACCCTAGAGGCTACTTTTTTGGAAGCTGAGCCTGTGCGCGCAAGAAGAAAGATTGGAATGGAATACAACGAGCCGGTCAGGTTCGCCGGGTCTTTGGAGAACAGCGCAGCTGCGCCGGCGACCGTGACAAGTAATGCGCCTATTGCCGTGCCGACCCTGCCAGATGTGCGGTCAGATGCTGCTTTTTCAACAGCAGACACGGCAGTTTCCCTGACATTGAAGACGATTTTCTCTTTGTCTTCAGAGTTCATCTGCCCATCCCGATTGGATAAAGCGTCGCGGCAGATTTGCTCTGTGAGAGGCAATGAAAAGCTGCCATTGGCTTTGCGCACTTCACGAAAAATGAGTTTTCCCTGCGAAGGAGTGATCTGAACAGCTGGTCTGCCGGAAGGAGTGCGTTCGGCAGGCACATTAACCTGAGCGAGTTTTTCGACCATGACTTGATTTGCGCCTGCCATGTTGTATCACCTAGCCTGAATGCATATTATATGGTTATAATAAATATACGATTAAGTTTAAAAAAGATTATGGCGCCCTTTCTTTTGCAGGCGGATAGAAAACATTTAAAAGAACGTGAGAGAAAGATGAGCGGAGGGATATAATGACAATGGAAAAACAATTTTATTCGGGCTTGCTCATGGGGTTCTTCCTCGCGACCGGGCTGCTGTTTGGCGCCGTGCAGATTTTCATGGCACCGCACTATTCAGACCTGGTGCAGCTCCAGGGCTATGCACAGCAGGGATATCAGTTCACGCACTCGCAGACTTACATGGAAATGCAGACGTTCGTGGAAAAACTGAACGAGGGGGCAAATGCACTTGCAGGCATGCCGTTGATTGGTGCATTGGTGACCAAGGAGAATGTGCCGGTCTACACCCAGAATGTGTTGACTATGGTGAAGCACGCGCGTACGCTTTCCGAGGATGCAGTGTGGGCATTGAGCAGCATCATCTCAATCATCCAGATTGCATTGATCGGGTTCCTGGCATCAGTGGCGATGGTTGTTGTCGGCTACTATTATAGAACTGAAAAGAAAGCTGGAAAGAAACGCTAAACTCTCGACAGCAGCCAGTTGATCTGCCGCACAACCGGCAGATCCCTTATTTTTTCTTTTAATGAAAAGAGAAACAGCGGAAGCAGGATGCTTGAAGCAAAGGTAAGATTGCGCACTGTTTCCAGCCCGCCCGGCGGAAGCGTTGGGACTGTGCCCAAAAAGTAGTCTGAGAAATCGCTTAGGAGGAACCAACCCACAGCCAGCATAAGTGCCATGGCGCCAAGCCTCTTTTTTGGAAGAATTGCGAGCCCCTCAAGCACCATGCCGATATGCCCGATTACAAAAATCACTGAGATTGAAAGCATGTCGGGAGAAAAATAGTAGCCATAGTGGAAGAAAAGCGCGAATACTGTCCAAAGACCGTATTTTACCATGCCAATTGAGACTATGAATGAAAAAATATCGTTGCGAATCACCCTGAAGATGATGAGAAGGGTGAGGAAAACATAGAGAGGGCAGTCTGGCACGAATAGGATAAGGGGCAGAGGCGCGGCGGCGAGCTGGTCAGCATAGACATATGCGCCCACCAGGATCCCAAAAACATTGAGAAGGATTGCCGTCCAAAAAAGTGCAGATTGGAAAATGCCCTTCATTCAATCAATCCTTTTCAGTGGTGCTTGAGCTTGCGCCAATCTCCCGCACAGGGATTCCGCCCCATTTCTCGCCATCTGGAATGTCGCAGTTTACCAAAGACATTGCGGAAACAGACGCACCCTCGCCAACTTTTACGCCTGGAAGCACTGTGCAGTTTGCCCCAAGCATTGCGCGCGCGCCGATTTCTACCTTGCCCGTGCGGTATTCCCCTTGGAGAAATTCGTGCCCCAAAAGCACGGTGTTGTAGCCGATTATGGAATCCTTGCCGACATGGATGTTTTCAGGGAAAAAGATGTCCACTGTGGCTCCCAGACCGAATGCTGCGCCGCCTGCCACGTGCACGCCTGTGGTGCGAAGAAGAATGCGCTTGAGCGAGAGCGACGGGGCATAGCGCGCTGAGTAGATGAGGAGGAAGTTGAGGCATACGCGCAGAGGGTTTCTCACGCTATGCCAGTGGTGAAGGGAGTTGCCAGTGCACTTGTGTATAGTGATACGGCGCATGGCATGATTTTGGCGAGGAAGTTAAATAGCTTACCTCAAAAGCAGGGGTTTGGGCGGCGATGTGCAAAGTGTAGGGCACTTTGCATATGCATTTTGCCTCAGCAAAATGGCACATGTTAAATAGCTTGCCCTGCCTGAGGGGATTTATTTTATTTCAAGAAGGTATTTTCGCGCTGCGCTTGAGAGCGCATACCAAAGAGAGGTGAAAAGGAATACGCCTGATGCTGAGATGCAGACAAAAAAGCATACGATGACAAAAAGCGGGCTTGCGTCTCGGAAGAAAACCGCAAAGGTGGAAAGCGAGAGAAACAGGAGGGAGAACATCGCGGATATGAAGATGTGCTTTTTGTTGCCAAGCAGGTGGAGCAAAAGCCCATTGCCCACAAGCGCAATGCCTACGCCAATTAGCACGCCTGCAAACAGGGCTAGGAAGATGGTGTCAAAGCCGCGCGCAAAAGCGTCGAGCATGCCGAGCCCGGACGCAGCGGAAATG
>Ga0247841_10008768_pt1 | contig 14402 bp, 13 predicted proteins | sample LaCruzMarch2015__2_FD_192410 | JGI IMG/M metagenome (GOLD analysis project Ga0247841, IMG submission 192410) | Freshwater microbial communities from meromictic Lake La Cruz, Castile-La Mancha, Spain - LaCruzMarch2015_18m | ecosystem: Environmental > Aquatic > Freshwater > Lake | place: Spain...
GTAAATTTAACGATGAATTTAAAGGTGGCTTTGGCAACCCAGAGTGCTGGAAATGTGAAATACCAGTAAAAGGAACACATACTGACCATATTGGAATTATGCAAGACTTTTCAAGTGCAATATTAAAAGGCACTCCACTTTTAGCCCCAGGAATTGAGGGCATAAGAGGACTTGAAATATCTAACGCAATTCATTTATCATCATGGCTTGATAATTGGGTTACACTACCAATTGATGAAGATTTATTTTATGAGAAATTGCAGGAAAAAATTAAAAATTCTACTGTAAAGAAATCTGAGGCCTCCATAACACTTGACGTAAGTGGAACTCACTAAATAAGGAGGATATATTTATGGAAATATCAAAAATTGCAGCACAGCTTTATACTGTTAGAGATTCCACCAAAACAGCAAAAGACTTTGAACACACACTGAAAAAGTTAAAAGCAATTGGTTATAATGCTATTCAAATTTCAGCAATTGGTCCAATAGACTATAAAGAAGTAAAGCAAATTGCAGATAGCTTTGATATGAAAATATGTGTAACTCATTCACCTTTTAACAGACTAACAGGCGATTTGAAAAATTTAATTACTGAGCATAAAAGCTGGAATTGTGATTATATTGGGTTGGGTAGCCTGCCAACTGAATTTCGTGGTAGCTATGATAAACAAATGGAATTTGTTAATATTTTAAACCCAATTACGAAAGAAATGGCTAATAGTGGACTAAAATTTGTATATCATAATCACAGGTTTGAATTTGAAAAATTTAATGACAAAAACTTTTTTGAAATCGTAGCAGAAAACACAAATCCAACAGAGGTTGGCTTTTTGGTAGACACATATTGGGTGCAGGCAGGTGGAGCATCGCCATCAAAATTTATAAGTAAATATGCAGATAGAATTGACATTGTTCACCTTAAAGATATGCAGGTAATGGATGATAAAATTACTATGGCAGAGGTTGGCGAAGGCAATATGGATTGGCAGCCAATTATGAAAGTTTGCGAGGATATAAACCTTAAATGGTATGCAGTCGAGCAGGATACTTGTTACCGAGATCCCTTTGATAGCCTTGAAATTAGCCTTAAAAATATAAAGAAGTGGTGAGCAAATGGGTAGTATTAATGTAGCTATAATAGGTCTTGGTGCTATATCAACTATACATATAGATGCAATAAATTCATATGGTGCAAGCCTTGTTGCTGTGTGTGATATAAATGAGGACACAATGCAAAAATTTAGCTGTGCAAAATATACTGATTATCACGAGCTTTTAAAAAGAGATGATATAGATATAGTCCATATTTGTACACCTCATTATCTGCACCCACAAATGACAATTGACTGTGCAAATGCAGGAAAACACGTGCTGGTCGAAAAACCAGCAGCAACAAAAACTGAACAATTATTGAAAATGATAGAAAATAAAAATGGCAAAAAAGTTTGTGTATGTTTTCAAAATAGATATAACAATGGCACAATTATGGCAAAAGATGTTATAGATAAAAAAATCTATGGCGATATTTTGGGCGTATATGCACTCTTGCCTTGGTACAGGGATGATAAGTACTATGCTAATAGTGATTGGCGAGGCAGGCTTTCAACAGAGGGTGGTTGTTTGCTTGTAAATCAAGCAATACACACTATTGACCTAATGCAATATTTAGTTGGTGATGTTGAAAAAGTAAAAGCACATATTGACAATTACACACACGAAGGCATTATTGAGGGTGAAGACACGGCAACCGCTGCTTTTTATTTTAAGAGTGGTGTGGTTGGAATGTTCTTTGCTACAAATTGCTATAAAAGTGGTTCAACCTCTCAAATAGAAATAAAATGTGAAAGGGCTACATTGAAACTCACCGAAAAGGGCTTGTTTGTTGATGATGAGCTTGAAATTGAAAATATAAAAGCTCAAACAACGAAAACTTACTACGGGAATGCACATTCAACTCTAATTCATAATTTGTATGACGAAATTCTGGGCAATGGTGGAAGCAGCATATCCATTGAGGAGGCACTTCCTGCGTGTAGGATAATTGAGGAAATTTATAAATCTTCTAACTAAATAGGAAATTGTTTGATAAAAGATGTTGAATTTTATTCGGCATCTTTTTTTGTAAAAAAATGTTGTGAATTGATAGGAATTACAACTGATTAGCACACTAAAATTTGGTTATAATATATACCGAAAGGTGGTATTATATTATGCAAACATACAAGCGTCTGCCAACGCATATTGGAATTATACCTGATGGCAACAGAAGATGGGCTGTGTTAAATGGCTATGAAAAGGAAGATGGATATAAATTTGGCATTACACCTGGGTTCGAGCTTTACAACAAATGTATAGAGCTTGGTATACAAGAAATAACTTTTTATGGCTTTACACAAGATAACACTAAACGCCCAGCAGTTCAAACTGAGGCGTTTAGTGATGCGTGTGTTAATTCTGTTATGCAGCTTACCAAATATGATGCAGATTTACTTATTGTAGGCAATACAGGTTCGCCCCTATTTCCAAAGGAACTGCTACCCTTTACACAAAGAACTAAATTTGGCAAAGGGTTAATCAAGGTAAATTTTCTGGTGAATTATGGCTGGAATTGGGATTTAACCCAATCAATAGGGAAAAATACATTAAAGGGCAAGGATGGTTTCAGCAAAAGTATTGCATCATCTGATATTTCAAGGATAGATTTGATAATCCGTTGGGGAGGCAGAAGACGCTTAAGTGGTTTTCTGCCTATTCAAACAATATATTCGGATTTTTATATTTTAGATGATTTATGGCCAGATTATAAACCAGAGCATTTAGAATTAGCACTTGACTGGTATCAAATTCAAGATATAACCTTAGGAGGATAATTATATAACCTTCCTGACGTTATACATGGATTCAAGCACAAGCCAATTTTGTGGGAAATACCTACCTATCGTCCAATAGCTTACCCCTCCAAGCTTATACTCATTTACAGTTAAAAGCTTTGCCTCTATGCTCCTTGCGTCCTCGAACCAAACAATATGGCTTCTGCCACCACTTTCATAATAATAATAAAATGGTGTTTGTGCCTGGGTGTTGTATTCAATTCTTGCATTATTTAAATAGGCTCTGTTTACTGCCTCAACATTCGAAATTGTTGTTGCCCTTGTGCCTCGCTCGTATGGCAATATCCAGTCATACCCATAGTTTGGCATACCCATTAAAATTTTACTACGAGGTATGGCAGTTACAGCATAATCTAAAACCTGCCTAACCTTGTCTAATGGTGCAACAGGAAGAGGAGGGCCTGCTACATAGCCCCATTCATAGGTCATAAGAATTACAAAATCGACTGTTGCTCCATGCACAGGATAGTCGTGTGCCTCGTATAGAAGCCCTCTTTGAGTTGCCGAGGTTTTCGGTGCAAGTGCAGTTGTAACAATATAACCCTGCCTATGCATAATCTCGGTAACCTTACGCACAAAATTATTATAGCTTTCTCGGTCATACTGATAAATGTACTCAAAATCAATGTTTAAGCCATAATAATTCTTAGCCCTCATTATCCTAAGGACGTTTGCAATTAAAGCGTCCTGTGCCTGTTGGTTAGTCAGAATCGCGTGTGCAAGATCACTACTAAACCCAGAAGCCTCTATAATATTACTAATTACCATAATTGGTGCAACACGTGCATTTCTTGCAGCCGTAATTAAGGGTTCATCATTAATGGTATTTACAGAGCCGTCTGCCCTAACATCATAGCTGAAAATGCTTAAAAAAGTTAAATGTGGCAATGTTTTGCGTAGCACCTCCATATTTATTGTAGGTAGTGCGTAGCCATTTACATTTATTGTACCAAGTTTTTTTGGCTCAGCGGGAATAATCAATCCCTGCCCTGGAAAAATTGAATTAGGATTAACAAGGGAAGGATTCGCCCTAATTAGAGATTCGGGTGAAACACCATATTTTCTTGCAATAGAGTAAACAGTTTCACCACTTGAAACTGTATGAATTTTTGGTTCGCCTGTAATAACTAACGTCTGCCCCACAACAAGGCGTGATGGGTCTGCAATTTCGTTTTCTTTTATAATTTTATCTGGCGAAGTTCCATTAGCCTTTGCAATAGCATAGATGGTATCACCAGGTTTGACAACATAAATAATCATAAAATACCATACCTTTCATAAAAATGGTTATATAGTTAGTATATGATAATAAATGGTTATGGTGCTGGATTAACCCAGTTCTTACATATATTATAGCTTGAATTTATAACCAAAATCCCTTAAACTTTATATATAAAACTATAAAAGGGGATTTATTATGAGAAGAAATAAAAAGCTTGTTTCGTTGTTCATAGTTGCATCAATGCTTATGTTTGTACTTAATATTTTTCAAGTAAGTGCAGCTGTTTTAGATACATACACAGTGAAAAGTGGGGACACATTGTGGAAAATCTCAGCTGCAAATTTCGTAACAGTTAACGATTTAAAGCTACTTAATGGGCTTGTAACAGATTCTATTTATATTGGACAAATTCTTAAATTAAAGCCTGATTCACACCTTTATACAGTATCATCTGGCGACTCTCTTTGGATAATCGCAAATAAATTTGGCACAACAATAAACAGCCTGAAAACATTAAATGGGCTTGTTAGCGACTCAATTTACATAGGACAGGTGCTGAAAATAATGCCTGATACAATTACCTATGTAGTTAAATCAACTGATAGTTTGTACTCAATAGCTACTAAATTTAATACAACGGTTTTAAGTATCAAAACTATAAATGGTCTTGCAACCGATACAATTTTTGCAGGTCAATCGCTTTTAATTCCATATAAACTGCAACCTGTTTCACCCCCAAGTCCAACCCCTACAACGAGCATAAAGCCAACCCCTGTTCTGTATTGGCCATCAATTACCTATGTTGTACAGGCAGGTGATAATGCTACTGTAATATCAAGAAAATTCGGCGTATCTGCAAGCGATATTATGAAGTACAATTATATGACAAGTTCAGATTGGTTTAATGCAGGAGAAAAGATTGCAATAAACGGATATGCACCAAGAAATTATGCAGTTATTCCTGGTGAGGATTTGGCACCAACGAAATATGGACATTTAGTAGATTGGTTTTTAGATGGGAAATATCTATTAAGAAGAAATTCAGTTTTGAAAATTACAGATTTGCAAACAGGAAGGGTATTTACAGTAAAAGTTATGGGTGGATATAATCATGCAGATGTTGAGCCAGTAACATCAAGCGACACCAATATTATGAAACAGCTATGGACACAGTGGGATTGGACTCCAAGGCCTGTCGTGATTTTCAAGGACGGTATGAATATTGCTTCGTCGCTGTCTGGTATGCCACACAGCTTTGATACAATATCAGATAATGGAGTATCTGGACATTTTGATTTATATTTGAAAAACAGCATTCCTCATGGCACAGACACATCAAAGGTTTATGTAAGCCAGCATTATGCAAATATTTATAAATCAGCTGGTATTTCGCAGTAAATATAATTATATTAAAAATGCAGGGAATCCTTTAGAATCCCTGCATTTTATATTATCAAATTATTATTGCCAAACTCTTGTTGCCTTAAAAGTGATTGTTGCCCACTTGCTCTTTAAGTTATACGTAGCCCCAGCATTTATTTCTTTAAGCTGCTGCGTAAAATATCCTTTCCTATTCACCTTACCATTAACCTTGAACGTAGCAATTGCATCAAACTTTTCTGGAACCTGTGCATCTACTAATTCGCCATTATCTTTTTCAATGGTTTCAACAGCAGGTGTTATCTTTAAATCTATTAACTCTCCCATTTCACCACTAATTTTCTCATTAAGATAAAATGTCAAGCCTTTGCTTTTTTCTAATGCCTCTGCAGTTGCTAATCGAAAGTTTTTAACCTCAACTGAATAGTAAAAATCTGAATTAGATACAACTACTCTATTGTTTTTAACAAAAAATTTAAAGTAGATACCAGCAATAGCTATAATTATAACAAGGATTACAGCAATATCTATAATGCTAATTTTGCCAAATAGCTTACCATTTGAATCGAAAATCATTATATTACCTCCATTTTTAATTTCTAAGACCAACAATATAGCCCTCTGATGAAGCAAAGCCTTTGCCACGGAATTGCATTTGCATACCTACACGAACTTCCTCTTTTTCACCACGAAAACTATCCTTCGTTTCATTGACAGTAGCTTCTATGGTAACAATTGCTTGATAACGATTTTGATAATTCTGCCAAAGGAACTGACCGTTTACAATATCCTTTGTCAACTTTTTATATGGCTCTATTTTAACATTTTTAACCTTACCGCTGTCGATATTTGCCAGCCCATAAACAACGTTTTCACCAATTATAAAGCTTTTAGCGTTTTCCAAAGAAATGTTTGTAACTTCAACATCAAATTCGATTTTAGTTTGGTTTTCACCTGCAATTTTTGCTCTGCTTTTTGATACATAATAAAATCCACCGCCTAAAATTGCAACTATTAAAAAAATTATTATCGCTAAATCAATTATATTAGGCTTAAATTTACCCATTGCTTTTCACCTCACAAATGTTTTTATAAAAACTTTCCATATTGCTTGTCATAATGCGTGACGTAAAACGGCTACTAAAAACTTCCATACTTTGCCTTGATATTTTACTTCTCAAATTCTCATCACTAAGTAGCTTAATTATTGCATTTGCAAGTGCTTCTGCGTTTTGCTTTGGCACAACATATCCGTTTAAATCACTTTGTATAAGCTCTGGATTGCCACCAAAATCACTTACAACAGCAGGCTTTCCAATGCTCATTCCTTCAAGGAGCGATAGGCTTGCTGCCTCTGTTCCGAAAGATGCATTAGCCTGTATATCCATAATATTCATAAGAAGGCTAACATCATTTAAAAACCCAGTAAACAAGACAACATCAGATAACCCTTTTTCCTTTGCATAAGCTCTAAGTGCTTCCTCACGTGTGCCAGTTCCTGCAATAACGAACCTTGCTTTTATGCCTGCTTTTTTAACCAGCCCTGCGGCATCAATAAAATATTCGTGTCCTTTTACAAGCTCTAAACGAGCAATAATTGCAACGATATATTCATCTTCACTAATTCCAAGTGTCTTTTTAGCATCTAATTTTTGTTCATCAGAAATCTCGATAAGACCATCTACACCATTGTATATAACATCAATATTTTCGTCTTTAATTCCAGTATCGGTAAGGTTTTTCTTTGCCGCCCCTGCAACAGCAATAATTCTGGTTGAAAAATATCCACCAAAAGCACCATTTATCCACTTGCCAATACCTTTTGTTAGGTATTCCTTAGGCTCAAAAACGCTATGCCTTGTATAAATAATTGCTTTTACCCCAGCGAGTTTTGCAGCAATCCTGCCAGAAAGTGTAGCGTGGGTATGAACTATGTCAGGACTTTCGTTTTCAAATACCTTTACAAGCTGACTAACTGCCTCAAAGCTAAAAGATTTATCTGCCATACCCTCTACTGCAATAACCTTAAAATCAAGTGCCTCAATTTCTTTTATCAGGCGACTATTTACAGGAACAACTACGCTAATGTCAAATGCAGTTTTGTCACAGTTATTAAGATAAGTTAGAAGATATTTTCCTGCACCCCCAATGTTAGTATCACTAATTATGTGCATCAATTTTAACATTTTGAACCCTCCTTGCTGCAATTCCTATTGCAAGAGTCATCCAGAAAATTAGGAATACTCTGTAATTATACCAAACATAATCAAATGCACCTTGAAGCAGAAAGCCTAATATACCTGCAATAACAGCAGCACAAATTATACCACATAAACCATTTTTATCCGAAAGATAACCAAGGAATGTTTTTTTTATTGAAATAATCATCGATGATATAAATACAAAAAACCCTATTATTCCTGTTTCGCATAGAAGCTGCAAATAAATATTGTGTGCATGTGGTGCCAAAATCGAGCTATACGAGTAAAATGGATAAATTTTGTTATATGCGTCACTTCCAAGGCCAATACCATACAATCCGAAATCTTTTAGCATATTAAGAGTGCCAAGCCAAATATATACCCTGTAAGAGGTAGAGGAATCGTTAATATTACCAATGCTTGTAAACCTTGTTATAATGCTGGTTGGAAGCACAAATGGAAGGGTGAAAACTGCCAAAACTCCAAGTGTCAAAAGCCTTTTATCTACTAATATTGCGAAAATAAAGGCAATAAGCATCAGTCCAACCCAACAGCCTCTCGATTGTGTGAAAACCATACATAAAATGGAGGCTGATAAAACTATTAAATAATAAAATTTAGCAAAAAATGTTTTTGATGCATAAATCATACCTGCACAAAGGGGAATTACGAGCAGTAGGTATTCACCAAGAACATTTGGATTTTCAAGCGTTGAATATACTCTAACAGTAATTTCGGTAAACATTTTATCATCAAGCCAAGCATTAGCGTCAGTCTTGCCAAAGAATTGCTGATAAATTCCATAAAGTGAAACGAAAAACCCTGCTGTAACAAACAATGAAATCACAATTCTAAGCCGCTGCTTAGTGTTTATAGCACTAATAATTAAATAAGAAAACGCAATAAATGGTGCATACAAAAACCAAATTTTTATGCTACTTTTAGGAGTTAATGAGGTTAAAGCAAACAGTCCAAATATAAGCACAAGTGAAACAATTAAAAAGCCAACTGCATCAAGATTGAATTTAACGGTATTATTTTGTAATCGGTAAATAAAAAACGAAATAAATGTAAGAAGTACAAGCCCAAGACATGCCATTGTAGGAATAAATGGTGCAAGGAAAACGGTTAAATATACCCCGTATTCATACTTACTAAGGGTGCGAAGCAGGACACTTTCGTTTACAAGTGTTGCAAATCTGCCACTTAGTGAAAGGGAGTTTATCCATTCAAAAGGTGCACTTATAACCTTGTAAATAAAGCTGTTTCTTGTTTTGATGTCATTTAAATTGCGAGTAAAAAGCCAACCAATTTCACTACAGCTCCACGTTTTTTCAATCCAAGAGGCAAAATTCATAAGCATATTTGCAATAAAACTGCCTTTTAGAAAATTACTCATTTTATCACCTCGTGTATTTCACGTATTTTTAACGCCCACAGAATCGGTAAATAGAATATTATCCCCAAAACAGTTGGAATAATTAGCTGAATATATTTTCCCATATTTAGAACGAAACCCTTTGCAAGTATAACAACGATTGCCATTATAACTGTTGCAGCAGCTATTTTTGCTATATAAATAAGTAAATCCTTATCGAAAATTGTGCCAATCCTTTTGCTCATAGTAATAATTAGCACAACTGACACCACAATTGCTGAAATTGAAGTACTAAGTGCAAGCCCACCAATTCCAAGATTTAATACCTTTGTGAATGTAAATGCAAGAATTAGCGTTGTTGTTATGCCACATATAGAAGCAATCATAGGTGTTTTGCCGTCCTTCATTGCATAGAAACATTTATTTATAATTTCATTAATCCCAAACGAAACCATACCAATGGAATAAAAGAAAAGTGCAGTGGAGGTTAGCAAAATTGACGTTTCGTCGAACTGCCCCCTGCCATAAATAACCGCTATTATAGGCCTTGCAAGGAGCATCATACCAACCATTATTGGTGCAATAATAATTAGCATAACCTTAATTGAGCTTGTCATAACACTTTTAAAACCGTCATCATTACCACCACCACTCATTTTAGAAAGAGATGGAAATATATAATTTGTAATGCCAAATGTAAACACACCAACAATAATTATGTAAAGACGGTTTGCAAATTCAAGACCAGCAACAGCTTGACCATTATTAAGGTATGAAGCAAATATTGTGTTAATCATAACACAAATGGGCTGAACCCAAGAGCTTATAAGTATAGGAAGTGCAAGCTTAAACACGTCTAAAATGCCATCATTACGCAGGTTTAAAATAAAGCGATATTTATAGCCTTTTTTAATAATCGAGGGGATTTGCACAAAAACCTGCAAGCTCCAACCAATTAGCATTGCAGCTGCGACACCGAAAATGCCATAGGTTTTGTTTAAAAAAAGTAAATATATTATAACTGCAAGGTTTGAAACCAAGCTGATAATAGCAGGAATGTTAAATTCATCAAGCGATTGCAAAATTCCCACAAATGCAAATGCAAGTGAGGTGAAAATAGTAGTAGGAAGAAGCACTATAAGTAGCTGGGAGGTTAATTCTCGTGCCTCAATGGACATACCAGGGGCAATAAAATCTGCCAAATTTTTTGCAAATATTACACCAATTATACAAAATGCAGTTGAAATTATTAAGACAAGGTTTATAAAGCTGTTTGAAAATTCAAAAGCACCTTTTTTATCACCTTTTTCTAAATATCTGTTAAAAACAGGGATAAATGTTGATAAAATCGCCGCCCCTAATGTTAGGTCGAAAAAAAGTAGTGGTATTCGGCTTGCATTTAAAAATGCACTTGCCTCGATGCCTGTGCCATAATTTCCTGCAAAAAATATATCACGCACCATACCCATAACTTTTGCAAGCATAGTCGCTATAACCATAAAGCTAACGGTTTTTACAGCTTTCTTCAAATTTAAGCACTTCCTAACAAATTTTAATCGCAAATTCAGGGCAATTAGCACCACAATAACCGCATAAAATACATTTTTCACTTTTCACTATACATAATCCATCGACAATTGACAGTGCATTAGAAACACAATGTTTAGTGCATTTGCCACAGCCTACGCACCAATTTTCGATATGTAAGCGACGTTTTTGCTTGCTAAGACGGTTTTCTAAGCCTTCGCTTGGAATAATGCCCTCGAAAAAATTGATATTTGCCTCAACCTCGTCAATTGATTGCATACCAACAGCAATAGAGTGAACATAGGGAAGGTCAAGCACGAATTTGAGCGATGAAAGGCGTTCGTTTATAAGGTTGCCACCACCGAGGGCTTTCATACCAAATATACCAATACCTAAGCTATACACCCTTTGCACAGCAAGTAGCATTTCGCCAATTGTTCCGTCCTCGATTCCAATTCCAACCCTGTTAATAAGAGGGTGAATAACATCTATTCCACAATTTTTGTCACATACATCGTTTACAAGTGCAATATGATGAGTTGATGCACCAACTGCCCTTATAATCCCTTTTGACTTGTATTCTAATAATACATCAAGTGCATCCTTGTGTCCACGAAGTGTGTGTTTGCTTTCTTGTTGATGAAGCATAAAAATATCTATTACATCTCGGTTTAATTCACGCCTTGCCTGCTCGACAGCCTCTATTGCCATTTCACGAGTGTAGGCGTATGTTTTGCTTGAAATTATTGTATCGAATTTTTGCGAAATCGAAAGAGCCTTTTTAATGTAGTGATATGTTTTGTAAAGCTGTGCTGTGTCAATGAAATTAACACCACGATTTAGTGCATAGGCAATAACCTCTGCACCCTCGCAGGTTGACATATTAGCTTGAAGTGGCCCTATTGTTAATGCACCAAAACACAGGCGAGAAACAGAAATACCACTATTGCCAAGAGCTATATACTCCATATTTATTTACCAATAAGATAGCTTTTAACAAGCTCTTCTAATAATTCATCACGCTCTAACTTGCGAATAAGCGCGCGAGCACCATTGTGGCTTGTGATATATGTTGGGTCGCCAGATAAGATATATCCAACAATTTGGTTGATAGGGTTATAGCCCTTTTCTTTAAGTGATTCATAAACATTAAGAATAATCATTCTTGCCTGATTATCTTCTTTGTCATAAGCTGTAAATTTCATTGTTTCATCCACTATTATCACATCCTATAAATTAGTTAATTCTAAGCTGTACACCAAGCTTTTCGCTAAGTGCTGTAATTATTTTCTCCATAACTGGGTTTACCTCATCATCAGTAAGCGTTCTATCTGTTGCCCTAAACACAAGCGAATAAGCAACACTTTTAAAGCCCTGTGCAACCTGCTTGCCCTTGTAAACATCGAAAAGGTTAAAGGTTTCTATAATATCAGTTTTAGTTTTTCTGAATATATCCTCGATTTGGCGAACGGTAATATCGTCGCTAACAAGCATTGCAATGTCCCTTGTAACAGCAGGATATTTTGGAAGATGCTTATATATTTTATCAAGCTTTTTACATTGCATTAAGGTATCAAAATCAATCACAGCAGAATATACTGGCACGCCAATTTCATAATTCTTTTGAACCTGTGGGTGAATTCTCCCTATTGTAGCAGCCTTTTGACGTCTTAATAAGATATTTGCTGTTTGACCAGGGTGGAAGATGCTGTTAGCTGTTTCGGATTCAATATCGAAATATGAAATACCAAATGCTAAATAAAGCTGTTCTACAACACCTTTTAGGGCATAATAATCAACATCTTTTCCGTACATAGCAATGGTAATTTCTTGTTTTTCAATAGCAAGGCCGTCCTCGCCACCCTTGCTATATTTTGTGCCAATTTCAAATAATAATGCCTCTTCGTTCCTATAATTATAATTTGTGGAAACAATATCAAGCATAGAACCAATAGTTAAAGTCCTCATAATGCTTTGGTCCTCGCCAAGTGGATTTGTTATCACAATGCAATCGTCCTGTGGAATAGTTAATTTATCATACATTTTTGGGCTGACGAATGAATATGTTATAACCTCATACAGACCCATTGATGTAAGGGTATTGCGAATTAAATCCTCTGCCTTTTGTTTTTCGTTTTTGCCACCAAGTGTTGCCTCGCCTTTTAAAAGGGTTGAAGGTATTTTGTTGTAGCCATAAATCCTTGCAATTTCCTCTGCAATGTCTGCCTCGCCCTCTATATCCCCACGAAATGTAGGAACAGTAACGCTGTCGCCATTAACTGCAAAATCGAGGTTTTTAAGGGTATGCTCCATAAATTCCTTTTCAATATTTGTTCCTAAGAATTTGTTTATTTTATCCCTATTAAAAGGTAATTTTTTTGCAGGTTGTATTTCTGCACATATATCAATAGTGCCACTTACAACCTCACCTGCGTTTAGAAGATTTATAAGTTCACAAGCACGAGCAATTGCAGGTGCTGTATTATTAACATCAAGTCCCTTTTCGTATCTTGCAGATGCTTCTGTGCGAAGTCCAACTTTTTTAGCAGTGGTACGAACAGATGCTCCGTTAAAGTTTGCACTTTCAAATAAAATAGTCGTGGTATCAGCTGACACCTCACTATTTTCGCCACCCATAACCCCTGCAATTGCAACTGGGTGATTATTGTCTGCAATAACTAACATACTACTCTCTAATGTTCGCTCCACTCCATCAAGAGTATGCATAACCTCGCCATCATTTGCACGCCTTACTATTATTTTGCTTCCACCAATAGTTTTAATATCAAATGCGTGAAGTGGTTGACCATATTCAAGCAAAACATAATTTGTAATGTCTACAATATTATTAATTGGGCGAATTCCACAGTATGCAAGCCTTTTTTGCATCCACTCTGGTGAAGGCTCTATTTTAACATTTTTAACAACCCTTGCACTATAACGAGGGCAAAGGTCGGTGTCCTTAACTTCAACAGAAATATAATTATTTACGTCATCACCGATTTCGGTAACAACTGGCTCTTTAACATTAAAAGGTTTATCATAGGTTGCTGCAACCTCACGAGCAAGCCCAATAACGCTTAGGCAGTCAGGGCGATTAGAGGTGATTTCAAATTCTACAATGCTTTCTTTAAGCCCAAGTATGTCACGAATATCAACGCCAATAGGTGTATTGTCGTCTAAAATCATAATACCATGTGCAGGCTCGGTAGCAATTCCAAGCTCTTCCTCGGAGCAAAGCATACCACAGCTTTCAACCCCACGAAGCTTGCCTTTTTTTATCTTGCCATTCGGCAGGGTTGAGCCATCCTTTGCGACAGGAATAACAGCACCAACAAAAACATTTGTAGCCCCTGTTACAATTTGAACAACCTCGCTTGCCACATCAACCTTGCAAACAACTAATTTATCTGCATCTGGATGAGGCGTAATTTCTAAAATTTTGCCAGTAACAACATTTAAAATGTTCTCGCCCTGCGTGTCCACACCCTCAACCATTGAACCACTCATGGTAAGAGCAGCCGCAAAATCACGAGGAGAAGCTTCTATATTAACATAATCTAAAAACCAACTCATTGGAACTTTCATAAAATAAATCCCCCTAAAACTGTTTTAAAAATCTTAAATCATTTTCAAAGAACGAACGCAAATCGTCAATATCAAAACGTCGCATAACAATACGCTCGAGGCCAATACCAAAGGCAAAGCCACTATAAATTTCTGGGTCGATACCACAATTTTTCAAAACCTTAGGGTGAACCATACCTGCACCTAAAATTTCTATCCAACCCTCACCCTTGC
>Ga0247841_10008770_pt1 | contig 14399 bp, 22 predicted proteins | sample LaCruzMarch2015__2_FD_192410 | JGI IMG/M metagenome (GOLD analysis project Ga0247841, IMG submission 192410) | Freshwater microbial communities from meromictic Lake La Cruz, Castile-La Mancha, Spain - LaCruzMarch2015_18m | ecosystem: Environmental > Aquatic > Freshwater > Lake | place: Spain...
GCTCAAGGCAGGGGCAAAGGAAATTTGGGCTGTTGATGTCAATCCCGAAGCATTAAAGGCAGCCAAGGCAAAAGACAGCAGGATAAAGCCTGTTGAAAGCGACTTGTTCGCAAAGCTCGGAAAGGAAAAGTTTGACTTAATTGCCTTCAACCCGCCTTATGTTCCAAGCGAGGGGATAAAGTTCATTGAAGCTGACGGCGGAAAGGATGGAAGGGAAGTCATTGACGGGTTTTTGCAGGAGTTTTCCAAGCACCTTGCGGCTGGCGGGATTGTGCTGCTTTTGGTTTCCTCCTTGAACAAAATCCCTGAAATCAAAAAGCTGCTGGAAAAGGAAGGATTTGAATGCAAGGCAGTTGAAAGCCAAAAGCTGTTCTTTGAAGAGCTGCAAGTGCTAAGGATTATGCGACAATTATAATGCCGAGCATATTCTTAATAATAAAAAATCATTGAATATTCAAATGCAGTTGTTTAAAGTTGGCGAGAATTTAGCTGAGGACTTTCCAGGTAGTATTCTTATAGAACATGACAAGCTAGATGGCGCATCGAAAAGAATAGTGGATTTTATAAAAGATCAAATGTGGCTTTCAGCCGCAGGGATTGTGGGCTATCCGTCTTTGGGGAAACTAACAGCAAAAATGAGCCAGCCAGGATTGGCTATTGCAGGTTGCATGTCAGTTCACATTTTTTTGACAAAATTTTGCCAACAGCTGCTTTTGAAAAGGCTTTCAAAAGGAAAAATGACAAAAGAGCTGCCCTTTGAAGAAATACTGCAAAAATATACTCATTTAATTGTTGACTTGAAGGGAAATGTTCTGTTGGTGAAAGAGCCCAAGAAAGGATTTCTAAAACGCTATCTTAGAAACTTTTACCTTGTCAGAACAAGGATTAAAGAACCAAATTTGGCTAAATCAAAAACTTTTGAAGCAATGAGAAAAATGCAAAGAAAATTCTGGCCTGGCAAACCGCAATTAAGAAGGCTTGCCAACAGGATGGCTAAGAAATGAAAATAAAAACTTCTTGGCAATCAGCAAGAAACGCCCTAAAAAGAGAAAGCCAACAATTAAATCATTTATTGTCTATAAGTTATTTCAGGCGATGATGAGGTTAACACCTGCAGACCCGCAAGGGAATGAAGAGGATTTCAAGAACTGAGCCTACTATTGATTCAAATCAGGAATGAAGTCAAATGCCGTCAAGAGCAAGGATTGAATTAAGGAACAGGCTTTTGGAAAGGCAAAGGCAGATTGCAAAGTCAAGGCCAAACCAGTTTGCCGCAGGGCAGGTTGTGAAGCACTTGGCGCGCTCGCAAAGGCCTGGAGTTCCAGTGAAAAGCGCTGCAGTTTTTTACGACAAGAGAAATTCGCGCTTTGGGAATGCTTTGGCAAACGCCTTTGAAAAAAGGGGAATAAGCACCCAGGCAAGGGGGCTTTTGGGGAATGAAGCCAGCAGCCCAGCGCACTTGAGGGACTTGAAGAATGCAGCAAGGGCAGAGGCTGTTGTAATGGTTGCAAAAGACAACAATGGAGCCTTCGCAAAAACAGCGCACACTGTTGGAAAAGTGGCTGAAAGCAGGGCTGGAATGCGAAAGGGAACAAGGCTTGCAATGATGTGGGGAATCACGCCAAGCGCTGTGCGTGAAGTCCTTGCAGTGGATTCCACTGTCAGCAGAAAAATGCGGGTTTTCACGAAGAAAACCCTGCAGGCAGTCAAGGGATGCAGGAAAGTCCAAGTCACTGCAAGGAATGGAACAAGCATTACTTTTGAATTGAGCCCGAGAATAAGGTGGGTTCAGGACAATGGAGTGATAACAAGGTCTTACTGGGGAAACATGCCTGCAGGAGAAGTTTTCACATCGCCCTTGACTGCAAACGGGAAAGTCGTGATTGACGGCTCTGTGGAACGGCTTGGAAAAGTCGGGAAAAACCCAATCACTGTTGAAATCAGGAATGGAAGGGCGGTTTTTGAAAGCGTCAAATGCAAGAACGAGGCAGTGAGGAGAAAATTCATCAGGCTTTTGCAGACTGACAGGAACTCTTCAAGGATTGGAGAGCTCGGGCTCGGGACTAATTTTGCAGTAAAGCAGCTCACTGGAAGGATTCTTGTTGACGAGAAAATTCCAGGAGTGCACATTGCATTCGGCGACCCTTACAGGCATGACACTGGCGCAAGATGGGAAAGCAAAGGCCATTATGACGGAATAATGCAAAAGCCCACCATTATCGTGGATGGAAGGCCCATAATGCTTGATGGAAAGAGCCTGCTGTAGGGAAAAAACAAGGCTTTTTATTAGCTATCTGGCTTTTTCTATTATCAAACTTGCGGAGTGGTTTTTTTGGCGGAGAAAGAAAAGGTTGAAAAAGTTGAAGGATTGAAAATCAAGGACTTGAAGGCAGGAATGCCTGTCGAAAGCATACAGCTGGAAATTGCGAGCCTTGGAGAGCCGAGGGCTTTCAGCAGCTATAAGGGAGAAGGGACAGTCTGCTCTGCAGCCGGAAAAGACTCTGACGGAAAGGAAATCCAGCTTTCATTGTGGAATGACCAGTGCAAGCAAGTGCATGAAGGCGACAAAGTGCTCATTGAAAAAGGATATGTCAGCGAGTACAAGGGAAGATTGCAATTAAGCACTGGAAAGTTCGGGACCTTGAAAGTGCTTTAATGGCTATTTTTTCTTGCCGCGTATGAACTGCTTGTAAATTTTTTTTACAGCGTCAACATCTCTTGGAGTCCAAGAGCCCGTGAAATTGCGCTCTGATATTGCTTTCAGTTCTGCCTGAACAGGCTCCGGCAGGGAAACCATATGCTCTTCAAAACTGAAATTCGCGCTTAATTCTTCCAAAAGCCTTGAAAGCTCCACACTTCCAGTCCTTTGAGGCCTGTTCCTTGGCTTCAGGCGTTTTGAACCGAAAGAAGGCCCTCTCGGCCTTGGTTGTCTTGGAGGCATTCTAGAATGACGCTTTCGGCGTATTTTAAGCTTTGCGCTTTTTAAACTGGAAAAGCGTTAATTCTGGAGGATTGCATGAACTCAACCCTGAACTTTTCAATGAAGGAAAAGCCAAAAGTGCTGGAATTACTCAAGGCATTCCACTCAATTGGAGAGCGCTCTGAGTTTGAGGAGTACAGGTGCAAAATCCTCGACTGCTCTGTGGTGCTTTACAAGAGCGGAAAGCTCTTGATTCAAGGAAATTCTGCAGAGAAAGTGCGTGACAGCATTCTGCAAGGGATTAGCCTTGATGACGAACTGATTCTGGGAATTGATGAGACTGGAAGGGGGGAAGGATTTGGCCCAATGATAGTGGCTGGAGTTTTGGGTAAAACCAGCGAGTTGAGGGAATTAAGAGACAGCAAGAAAACTGCAAAAAACAAAATCAGCGAAAAGGCAGCCCTTGCAAGGAAAAAGGCCGATGGATGGTTTGCTGTGGAAGTGCCTGCAAGAGACATTGACTCATTGCGCGAGCTCGGGCAAAACCTGAATGCAATAGAGGCAAATGCAATCAACAAAATCATCGCACACTTTTCTGGAATGAAAACTGACGAAAGCTTCAGGATTGTGGTTGACGGCTCTTTGATGAAAGGCATTGACAAGAGGGCAGAGTTCTTGCCAAAGGCTGATGATTCTGTGGTGCAGGTTGCAGCTGCCTCTGTGATTGCGAAAGACTTGCGCGAGAAAAGCGCGGACAAGGAAAAAAGGAAAAACTGGAAGGCAAAATGAAAAAGTTGCTGGAGGAAAAAAATGCTCAAAAGGAGAACCCCTAATGGTCTGCAATGGAAAAGAAAAGAAGCTAAAAGAATGGCTGGACAAGCAAGTATGCTAAGGACCCAGCCAATGGTTTGCAGACCAAGAATTTCTAGAAAGTATATTTGGGAAAACAAGAAAGCATATGATGCCTTGGCGCAAGAGTATGCTGAACGGATTGATGATTATGCAAATTCCGGCGTGAAAATCTCGCAAGAGTTCATAAACGAAATGAAAAACAAGGGGTCAAGAAGAGTGCTTGAACTTGGTTGCGGAGGCGGAATTAACTTAAGATACTTTGAGGGCGAAGGATTCAAAACAACAGCCATTGAAATTTCTGGCAAAATGATAAGAGCGGCAAAGAAAGCGGCGCCAAAGACAAGGTACATTCTGGCTGATTTTCTGGCGCATAATTTTAGAGGCGAAAAATTTGACGGAATCTTTGCACACAGTTTCATTCACCTTTTCACAAAAAGAGACGCTGAAATAGTGCTTGGAAAGACAATAAATTTGCTCGCCAAAGGCGGAATATTATATGTTGGAACAACGAAGCACCAAAAGCCTTTCGAAGGATACTTAGAGAAAGCAGATTACAAAAACAGCCAGGTGAAAAGATACAGAAAACAATGGACAAAAAAAGAGCTTTTAGGGCTCTTTAAAAAGTTTGGATTAAGCGTAATTTTTGAGCGAGAGTTTGAAGAACAGGCTAGGAAAAAATCATGGATTTATTTTCTCCTAAAAAAGGACTAGTTTTCCCCAATCACAGTAAACGGCTTTTTCAGCTTTGCGGCCTGTTCTGGAGTGAGAAAATGCTTTTTGACTCCATTGCCTATGAGCGCGGAGTTCCCGAAAGGGTCAAGCACTTTAACAGTGAACTTTAATTTTCCCGCCTTTGCAGCCTGGACTTTTTTCAAAGAGCTTGCTGCGGCCTTGACTTCTGCAGGAAGCTTTGCTGAATTCACAAGAATTTGTGAAACCATTTCCACCCTGTCAAGCAATCCTTCCAAGTTTGTGAAATAGCCTTCGCTTGCAGGCCCTGGCTCTATTTCAACCCCAAGCTCTGGAATTCTCACAGTGCCAGTGGAGCTTTTCACTATTTTGATGCTCAGCTCAGAGGCTTTTGAGACTTTTGCAGAATGCTCGCAGGGCTTCTTGAAATCAAGGCTCATTACGTCAGAGAGCTTGAAGCCGCAGGAAGCGCATCTCAAAACTGAAAACATGAGCTTGCCGAAATGCGGAACTTCATCAATGGTCTGGATAAGCGTTGCGTTCGCAGAGCAGTTCGGGCACTTGACATTAGAGTCGGGCATTATTTCATTAGAAAGCGGACTGCTTTAATTCATTGCGCAATTTCAGCAGGCTCAGCGCTTTTTCCTGCCGCTGAATATGACGCTTTGGAGGTATTCGTCGTCCTTTCTTTTCTGCTCGTCATAGCTTGAGTAAGGCCTTTTGCCATTTGAGGAAATTTCGTCAGCAATTATTTCCTTCAACGCCTTTATTTCCTTTTCAGTGCTTGCGCTGAAATTATCAAGCTTTCCAAGCCTTTCCTCAATCAAAGTCACGTCAATTCCTGCAATCTGCGGATTTGAAACGCCTGTTTCCTTAACGCCGCGGTTTTTTGAAAGAACTATTTCCTTTTCCATGTCATCAAGCCTGGAATGCGCCATTTCGGCCTTTTGCTGGACTCCATTCACTCTTGCCTGAAGCGCTATTATTTTTTCAGTGGTCGCATAGTCTGCCGGAAGGCTTTCTTCAGAGGCAATGCCCCTATTGAAGTAGACTTTTTCCACAGTTGCAGGGCTTTCGGGATTTTTCTGCCTTTTGGGCTTTGAAAACTCGAGAATAAGGACTGCGAGAAATATTATGAGCGCAAATGCCGCAAGATACAAAGTGAATTCTCCCATTAACTCCACTGGATTAACTCTGCCGCGAAAAGCTTAAGAAACAAGGCAGGCAAATAAAAGGCAAAGTGCGGTTTTGGGGAGAGAAGCGCTAAAGCCTGAAGTGCGGGTCGAAAGTCCTGTAGTCCGTGAAAAGCTCCTCGCCCTTGCTGACTTTTCTAGTGGCCCTGTAATTGCCGCTCTTGAGCCTTTTCAGGTTTGGCCTTTCGGAATGGTTGAGGAAGAATGAAATGTCCATTCCATTCAATGCATATTCCGGAACCCATGCAGTCCCGTCCTTTTCCACTGAGAAAAAGTCATAAACCATCTTCAAGGCTTCAGGATGCACGCGCTTCATTTGAGAGACATTGATTTCAGCCCATTCCTGCTTTTTTACCATTGGAAAAGGGTCAGCTCCTTTCGGAATGCCTCGAATTGCAAAAACACCCACTCCGCCAAGCCTTGACTTTTTTATGCGGCAGTATGTTTTCTCAAGGCTGAAGATTATTCGCCTGCGCAAGTCCACAAAGAATCACTGGAAAAAGAGGTAAATGTCTGCAAAGAAAAGCTTGACTGAAGTCATTAAAGCCCTGCTTTCAAACCTTATCTTTCCCTCGGCCTTCAAGGCCTTGAAGTCCTTGACTGGAGTTGCGGAAGAGGAAAGCCTGTCAAGCGCGTCGCTTTCCATGAAAATTGTCAAAGTCGCGTCAGGCCTTGGATTGCAGGAGATTTCAGAAAGGATTCCATTGGAGACATTTCCTGAAACAGCCCTTGAAGAGCCTGAAGCAAAGCTTACATTGAGGTTTATTCTCTCGCCATTCAGCATTTGGGCAATGTCCGACGGAAGCTGGATGCTGGCCTGCGCCAATGGCGTTCCATTGTACTGGAGTGAAGTGCAGTCAATGCTTTCCCATTCAATCACTGCGCTGGATGCAAAGCCTGCGAAGACTGCGAAGAATGCAAGCAACAGGATCTTTTTCATGCACTAATCAAATGTTGCAGGAGTTTTTAATACTTTATGCCGAACCAATAGCAATTAAAGAGTGAAAAACAATGCTTTACAATGCCATTCACTTTAATCCACGGAATTTTCGGATATGCCCTTTCAAGGCCTTTGGGCAAGGGCTGGAAAATTCCTGCAATGGGGTTTCTGGGCGGATTCTTTCCGGACATTGACGGCTTTGCAATAGTGCTGCAGAACAGCGAACTGTACAGCCAGTTTCACAGGGCATTATTGCACAATGTCTTTGCAGGCGCAATTGCAATGATTGCTGCAGGATTGATTGGAAAAAAGTTCGGGCTCGGCTTCAAAAAGCCTGCGGCAGCTTTCGGAATTGGGTTTGCAGCGCATCTCGGGCTTGACGCCTTTTTTGCGTACGGCCTTCCAGTAAGGCCTTTCTGGCCTTTGAGCAATTTCCAGCTTGCGCTTTTCGAAGGAAGCAATTTGACAATGTTTGCAGCGGGTTTTTTGGCATTTGCCATTGCAGCATTCCTGATTTTGGGAGAGTTCAGGAAAAGGTCAAAGAAACAATGATTTGAAGTTTTTTTCAACAGCGCTTTCGACATTTGCTATTTCAATGCCTTTCAAGTCCGCAATCTTTGCAGCAATCCTCGGAATCCATGCAGGAGAGCACTTTTCGCCGGAGAATTCAAGCGGGGAGTCAGTTTCAAGCAAGAGCCTTTCCAAAGGAAGCTCTTTCACAAAAATCTGGATCCACTCTGAATTCAGCACTCCAGCCCCGACAGAGACAAAAAAAGGCGTTGCAAGAAGCTGCCTGAGCTGGTTTTGCTTGCAGACAAAAGAGTGCAAAAGCACTCTTTGGCAGCCTTCATCCTGAAGAATCTTCAAGACTTCAGCGCGGGAGCCGCGCGCATGCACTATAAGCGGCTTGTTGAATTCTTTAGATAGCGAAATGAACTTCCTGAAGACAGAATACTGAAGCTCCTTGAACCCTGCGCTTGTCTTCTCGTCAAAGTCCAATCCAATCTCTCCAAAGCCAATTCCCTCTTTTGCATGCAGGGCAATTTCTTCGAGAGTTTTCTCGACAGTTTCGCGAGAGTGCTCTGCAAAATGCTGCGGATGATAGCCAAGCGCAGCCTTGACTGTCTTTGGAAACTCGCGCTGGAGAGCAAGGCACTTGTGCAAGCCTTCCAAAGTGGTTGAGTTTGCAATTATCGTGCGAACGCCCTGCTTTTCAGCATCTGCAATCACCTCTGCAGGGTTTGGGAAATAATCCAAATGGCAGTGAGAGTCAGACCACATTTTGAAGCACTTTTATTATTGCGGAGCAAGAGTTTTTAAAAACATGTAGTGCCTAACTATTGTTTGAGGGGATGTTGAAATGAGTTATGTTCGCTCAAAAAGCATCAAAGGCCACACTTACTACTACCTTGTCTCAAGCAAGCGCATCAACGGGCACGTTGTCCAAAAATTCGAGAAATACTACGGCAAGACGCAAGAGCCCAAGGAAAAAATCGAAAAAACTGAAAGCGGCCTTGAAAAAAAGCAGGTTCAGGAAAACGCCTAAAAAAACAATGGAGCAAGGATTGCACAATGACGACTAATGTTTCAATAGAATACGGCAAGGCGCAGGAAAAGTACGACAACGCAAAGACAGACGCCGAAAGGCTGCAGGCGCTTTTGGAAATGCGCTCCGCAGCCCCAAACCACAAGGGCGCGGAAAACTTGAGAGTGGAGCTTGGGAAAAAAATCGCAAAGCTCAAGAACGACATTGAAAAGCAGAAAATCACGCAGACAAAGAAAGGCTCTGGCCAAAGCATTGCAGTAAAAAAGGAAGGCGCAGGGCAAATAGTGCTTGTCGGGGCGCCGAATTCTGGCAAAAGCTCTCTCTTGAAAGCGCTCACTGGAGTTGACGTGCAGATAGCGCCTTTCGAGTTCACGACAACAATGCCTGAAAAGGGAATGATGTTTTTCGAGCACGTTCCAATACAGATTGTAGAGCTTCCTGCATTGATAGAGGGCAGCGCTGAAGGAAAGGCCAATGGAAGCCAAATAATCTCGCTGGTCAGGAATGCAGACTCTGTCTGCCTTGTGCTTAACGCAGACAATCCAGTCCAAGAATACTCAATGATAGTTTCAGAGCTGAAAAAGTCAAACATCCTGCTCAATGACAAAAAGCCAAGAATCAGGGTGGAAGCATCGAAGTTTCCGGGAATTTCAATGTCTGGAAAGCAATTCCTGAAATGCTCGCTGCAGGAGTTTGAGGGCTTTCTGAAGACAATGGGATTCTCGAATGCGAGCGCAATGCTTGAAGAGCCCACAGACCTCGCGCTTTTGGCAAAGGCGCTTGACGAAAAGCTCATTTACAAAAAGGCGCTTTTGATTTGCATCAGGCCGAACACAGAGCATCTTTTCGAGCTGCAGAAGATAGCGCGCGGAAAAACAATCCAGATTGACGATTTTTCAAGGCCTGAAAAAATCGGGGAATTGAAGAAGGAAATTTTCCTGACTTTGGGAAAAATAAGGGTTTTCACAAAAAAGGCAGGAAGAGAGGCAGACTTCAATGACCCGCTTGTCCTGCCTGAAGGCTCAACCATAGAGGCTGTCGCAGTCCACTTGCACAAGGAATTTGCCGCAAACCTCAAGTTTGCAAAAGTGTGGGGCTCAAGCAAGTTCGAAGGCCAGAGAGTGCCGAAAGACTACCAATTGCAGGACAAGGACATTGTAGAAATCAGCGCTTGACTTGCGCAAACTAATTCACCGCGAGCTTTCAGCGCTTCAAATTGTATGATTCCTGCAGCTCTTCAAAGCTTCCGCCGTCCTTTGGCTTCATGAGCTTTGGCAGTATTTTCTTGATGAAGTACAAGAGCGCGAGTATTGCGGCCGCGCCTATCGCAAGCTCGTAAAGCAAGGTGCTGTCAGCATCTTCAACAACAGGCTCTGTTGACTTGATGCCTGACTTGAGAATCAGGACAATGCTCTGCTTTGCCTTTGCCGCATTTTCCACTGCGGCATCATAGTTTGGCTTTTTCAATTCTGCAAGAATGCTGCTCCAATAGCCATTGAGCTTTTTGACCTCTGACTGGTCGCGCCACAAGTCAACCTTTGAGGCTGAAAGCACGTCCTTGACTCCGGCCTCAAGCGTCGAATAATACTTTGTCTTCTGTCTGAAGTCGTCATCATTCGCGTACACTGCATTCAATGCGGCTGCCCTTTTCAGCCTTGCCGCAAAGCTTTCCGCAAAATAGCCGGAGTTTGAAACTGCATTCTGCAATGCCTGCTTTGCAGCAAGAAGCGTTGAGTTTGCAGACTGCTTTTTTCCTGAAATTATTGATGCTGAAAGCACTGAAGGAGGCTCTGCAAGCTTGCTCAAGTATTCCTTCTGCTGTATGTCAATGTTTGCGTCAGAGACTGCCTTCCTGAATTCAGAGACCTTGGAGCCATAGTCTATTGCCTTTTGCTCAAAAAGGTCAATTTCGTCCTTCACTGCCTCAAAATCCGCCACAAGCGAGTTTGCGCCTTGAGGCTCAGGGGCCTTGAAGAAGGAATCCTCGCTTTGGAGGGCTGAAAGTATTTTTTCAGAAATGCTGCCTGAAAGGGAGACCATGCTGTCAAGCGCTGTTGAAAGCGCATTGGCTTTCGCGACAATGCCGGCATTGCCTGAAGAGGCCGCAATGTTTGCTATTTCAGACTCTTTCTCTGAATTCAAGAGCCTTGACATTGTGGTGAAAAAGTCCGCATTCTGCTGCGTGAAAAACCAGAGGCTTTGGTTTGCTGACTTGCTTTTCTGGAAAGAGCCTGCAAAGGAGGCTGTCTTGAACAATTGCTCGTTGGTTGCCTTGGCTGTTGAAAATTCAGCCTTTTCGAATTTCAAAGCCGCAAAGCCCGCGACAGTTTCTCCGGAAATTATTGAGACAATCCAGTACTGCGAGCCGCTGTAAGAGACCTTAATAGGAGGATATTCTGCAGTCTCTCCAGTTCCAAGAATTGACTGGTTTGCCACAAATTCAGTTGCCTGCGCTGCAGTCACGGAGCAAAAGCCAAAGCCCGAAAAAGCCAGCACAATGGCAATCAATGCCAGAATCCTGCAGTCCATGCCTGAACTAAGGCATTCTTGGTTTTTAATCGTTTTGCAAAGGCCTTTTGCCGGCAGATGCAATGGAGGAAATCTTCTGCCTCAGCCTGTCCTTTGCAGACTTCAGGCTGTCAATGAAGTAGTATATTATTGCCGCGGCAATGATGAGCGTTGCAACAATAGTGTTCTGCGGCCTTGAGTTGAGCGAGACAGTGTTCAACACCACAAGTATTGCAAGAGACCATGTGATGATTATGAAAACAACCAGCGTTTTCTGCAATCCATTGCCAGCTTCAGGCATGAAATAGTGTAAAACAAGCCTGCTTTTATATGTTTGTGGAATTCCGCAAGCCTTGAAAGCAAAGATTTGGTTTTTAAAGTTTCACTTTGAGAAGATTGATTATGCAAAGAAAAGCGCTGAAAGACCACATTGAAAAGCCAGAGGACAAGCTGTGGAAGCAATGGTTTGAGAAGCTCACTCCAAAGGACCACGACAATTACATGGCAAAGCTCGGGCTTACAGAGGAAGACAAGGAAGAGCTTCCTGAAATAGAGGAGCAATTGCATTCTGTGGATTCGCAAAAGCCTGCCCAAACGCAGGAAGGCGTCATTGCAAGGAAAAGGGGCAGGAAGTGAAATTCATGGGCGAGACTAAAATACTGAAGTTTGACGACGGTGAAGACGTCATTGAAGCAATAAGGGAATTTGCAGGAAAGAACGGAATACAGCAGGCTTTCATAAAGCAGGCCGAAGGCAAGATAAAAGACTTTGAAATAAGCGCTTTCTCGGGAAAGGGCGGAATAAACAACATCCGCGAGAAGGGAGAACAGGAAATCATAGCAATCAACGGCCAAATCATTGGAAACTCAAAAAGCATCACAGTGCAATTGAAGGTTTCAGTCGCAAGGCCAGGGTTGAACTCTGTCTCTGGAACGCTCATTTCGGCAAAGGCCTGTGACGGGCTGGAAATTGCGGTCGAAAAAAAGGACATGAGCAAAATGATTTACGCCTGAAAAAAACAGGCTATAATTTTCCCAAAAGCCTGAGGCGTGTTGCCTCAAGCACTGCATGGAACTTCGCGGACAAGTAGTCCTTTTTGAACTTTTTCGCAGACCTTGCAAGAATTGCCTCGACTGTCTTCTTCCTTTCAGGATTGTTTGAAAGAGATGCCAGTCTTTCGTCAATTTCCCTGCCGAGCTGTTCCCTGAATTCTTCAACCCTGCCTTCGCCGCTCACTTCAATTCCAAGGCGCGCAAGCAATCCTTCAATCCTTGCAGTCCTTTCGCGAAGGTCTTGCTGCATTTTTCTGTCAAACGGATCCACTGTCACTCCATGGTCCTCGTTTTTTTCAATCATTCTTTCCAAGGGCTCGAGCCTAGACCTCATCCTGTTCAAGGCGCCAATCATCCTGTCAGCCTTTTTGGACTTTTCAAGCCGCGCCTCAAAGTCTTGCCTCATTTCCAGCAGCTTTGCGTTCCTTGAAGCGCTTTGCCTGAGCAAGTGCTCGCGGAGGCTTTGCCTTTCAGGCTTGAAAAGGTCTGGCTGGAAAATTACTTTCCCATTCGCCCTCGGGCCATTGCGCTTTCCAGTTCTCGGCCTTTTCGGGGGCATGCATTCACTAATGTTTTTCCATGTTTAAAAGCATTGCAGGAAAAAGGCGGGAAAGGACGCGGAAAAAGCAGCGTGCAAAAAAGCATTATAAAGCAGTTCTTGCCTTGTTTTTCTCTGGTGGATGAATTTTGCTGAAAAAGCTTGTCGGAGAGCTTTCAGGGATCAGGCAGAGTTTCAAGCGCGAAAAGCCATTCAAGCTGAAAGAGCTGAGCTCGCAGCTCATTGAAGAGGCATCGCTTAACAATGACTACTTCAAGGCATTGATGGCAGTCATTGCGTACTCTCTTTTCAAGCTGTCATCCAAAGGGCACATCAGGAAAAGCCCAAAATGGAGGCCAGCGCAGGATGAAATCATTGCGCACCTTGACAATGCAATTGCATTGCTTGGCGAAAAAAAGTTCAATGAGGCAGAGCAGGAACTGCACAATGCAGTGGACAAGATTTCAAGGATTGACTCTGAAATAAGCAATTATGCCAAGGGAATTTTCGAGAAGGCAAAGACTAAAATGGCGTCAAGCGCGTATTCTTTCGGCCTTTCGCTAGGCCAGGCAGCCTATCTCACAGGCGCTGACAGGAAAGAGCTCATGAACTACATTGGAATAACAAAAATGCACGAAGAGGCGGGAGTAAGCATTGGAATTTCCGAAAGGCTGAATTCTTTGAGGGAGGAAATTTCTTGAAAAGCATTGTCTTCGACTCCAGCAGCATTATTTCAGTCAGCGAAAAATGCTTCATAAAGATTTTCGAGCGCATGTCACAGAAGGCAGAGCTTGCAATCCCGAAAAAAGTCGAGTTTGAGATGATTGTGAAGCCTTACGGCATAAGGCAGTTCGAGCTTAACTCTCTCAGAATCAAAATGGCCTTGAAAAACAAGTGGCTCAAAAGCATTGCGCTCAAGCCAGAGTTCTTTCAATTGGCACAGCGAATCAAGAACACTGCAAACTCCAGCTTCATTGTTCGCGGAAGGCCTTTTGTTTTGATTCAGGACGGCGAGTCAGAGACAATAGCGCTCTTGAGGCAGCTTGACGCAAGGCTTCTTGTAATCGACGAGAGGAACACCCGAATGCTCATTGAAGACATTAACGGATTGAAGAACTATCTTGAGTCAAAGATAGGGCCAATACAGCTTGATGCAAAAAGCATCAATGAATTCAAGAAGCTGACTGAAGGAATCAAGGTTTGCCGCTCTGCTGAAATAATCGCGCTTGCATTCGAGCAAGGCTTCCTTGACGAAGAGCTTGAGAAAAGCAAGGACAGCCTTGAGGCTGCATTGTGGGCTGTGAAATACTCAGGCTGCGCTGTCTCAGACCAGGAAATAAAAGACTTTTTGAGAATCATTTCTTGAAGAGACAGGGGTTGTTCTTGAATGAGGATTGAAAAGGCTGCAGAGAAGGACGCTGAAGAAATCAGCAGGCTCATTTCCGAAGAGTTTCCATACACTGAGGCAACTCCTGAAAGGCTGAAGTCAAGGATCCTGAGGCCTGTGATAAGGCTCTTCAAGGGAGTAGAGGACGGAAATATTGCGGGATTCATAGAGCTTGAATGTCTGGACAGCGTTTTCGGGGTTTGGAGAATCAACGGAATTGCAGTCAAGCCAGAGTTCAGGCAGCGCGGCTTCGGCGAGCAGCTTGCTGAGTTTGCGGTTGATTTTGCGAGAAAGCAGAAGGCAACTCAGCTGATACTTTTAGTAAGGCCAAGCAATTACGTTGCAAAAAAAATCTACAAGAGCCTTGGCTTCAAGAGCAACAACTTGTGGAAAAGCCAGATCAACGGAAAAAAGGCCGAAGAATGGACACTGCAATTGAAGAACGAGTTCATAGCGTGAATATATGGAAAAAGACAGTTTGATTAAAGTTTCTGGACTGGCTGTTGACATTGATGAAACATTGTCCAAAACAAACCATCATTGGGTTGAGCAGCTGCAAAAAGCTTTTGGAAACCCTGAAGGACTGAGCGTTGAAGAATTAGTCAAAAAATACCGTTACACCCAGAACGTGCCTTATTGGCAGTCAAAAGAAGCACTGGATTGGATGGAGTATCACAGGAATTCTAATAAAACCCATGAAATCCTTCCATTGATTGAAGGCTCGCCAGTTTTTCTGGAAAAAATCAGCAAGATTGTTCCAATTCCAGCTTACT
>Ga0247841_10008774_pt1 | contig 14396 bp, 13 predicted proteins | sample LaCruzMarch2015__2_FD_192410 | JGI IMG/M metagenome (GOLD analysis project Ga0247841, IMG submission 192410) | Freshwater microbial communities from meromictic Lake La Cruz, Castile-La Mancha, Spain - LaCruzMarch2015_18m | ecosystem: Environmental > Aquatic > Freshwater > Lake | place: Spain...
CCCGCAAGCAGCCCGGACACAAACATCATGATTACAAATAGCTGAGAATCAGATTTGTACTTCTTGTCCTCAAAATGACATCTGAAGGGGTATAGAAAGCTCAAAATAAGCAATTGCGTCCAGATATAATTGCAACTAAAAGCAGCTATATAGACATTCGTACTCGTTCTGGCAATCGCAATGTAAAACAGAGTAAAAGTCAGAAACACATATTGCATCATGTATTGCCGGTCAGAACCTTTCACCCATTTTACCATCAGAAAACTGAGAAAAAACAGAGCAACGGTATTCATAAAATCAAAAACATAGGGTGGAAAAAGAAGCATAAATTGCAGCATTCCGTGTGCTACAATTCTGCCGGTCAGATTTTGATATAGAGTTTGCAAAGAGCTATAATAATCTGCTATACTATGAATTCTCTCATAAGTGACCTGGGAAGGATTCTGAGCCACAAAGCCTTTATTAAATTTAAAAGAATACAAATAGTCATCGGAAAACAATGGAGTATAGAGATTTATGATAAAGACTATAACAATAAGCAGAAGCAATAACAGACCGGTGTATCTGTCAGTTTTATTAAATAGTGCCAATTCCTTTACCTGTTTTGCTGTCTTGTTTGCTCAGCCAGCTTCTTGCTATATACGTGCTTCCAAATATTGAATTTTATCCTTACCAAATCGGCAAAGACCATGAAACTGTCTCTGACCGTGCGTACCCGGCTTTCACTAACCGCGTGGATAGTGATGGGAACTTCCTTTACCGGCACCCGAAACAAGGTAGCCAGCACCAGGATTTCCACATCGAAAGAAAAACCATTCAGCCTTTGCAGACGAAAGACATTTTCTGCCACTTTGCCCGGAAAAAGCTTGAACCCGCACTGGGTATCTTTGTATGGCAGATTCAGTAAAACCCTGATGAGCAAATTGCCAATTCTGGAAACGATCCTACGGAGTATGGATATTTTGGCATCATTTTGTGTTGTAATAACGTACGCCTCGTCTGTTTTAAAGACAATCGGGGCGAATGTATCTACTTGATTCGCCAAGATTGTCGAATCTACGACTGCAGATTTCAATGTGAGATATTTGGAGCCAATGATAATCAGGTTTTCACTCGCAGCAGGCAGGAAATTGTCCAGCTCAGAAATATTGATTTGGTGGTCAGCATCCATAAACAAACGATACTCACCTGTGGCTATCAGCATTCCGGCTCTCACTGCCGCACCCTTTCCACAGTTTTTGCCAAGACTGTGAATATGTAAACCCGGTAAATCAGGAAAGCGTTTTTTAACTATTTCAACCATATTGTCAACGCTGCCATCATCAACGACGATGATTTCCCAGACAAACGCCTGCTTGCTGAGCCAGAGTAATACTTGTTCAATCGTTTCAGGTAAACGTGTCGCTTCATTATACGCAGGGATAATTACACTGAGGAAAACGGGTTTTGAGCTATCGCTTTTTGCAAAGGTATGCAAAGTCCCCAATTCATAATTAGCCAGCGTCCAATTGCGGATAATCATAAAATTCCAAAACATTACAAGCACAGCCACCAGCATTTTGCAAAGCAGATAGTTGTATTTGGAAATGCCTTCAAACAAGCCAAAATGTTCAAAAAATAGTGACATCAGAAATACAGTCCAAGCCAGTCCGCTCATCGAAGTAACAAAATACTTGGAATATTGCCGCAGGATGGAAGCTGAGAAATTTCTGAAAGTAAAGTATTTATTGAGGACAAAACTGGACACATTGCCACACATGAAACCGAGAATGACACTGACTTTGATATGGATATGCAGTATATGGTAAAAGGCATGCAAAGCAGCCATATCTATCAAGGTGACTATGGTGCCTACTATAACATATTTGATAAACTGCTGAATGGCAGGTCGTTTTAGCAGGCTGCTTATCAGCAATTTAAACTGCTGCATCATTTTGCTCAACTAACTTGTTACAGGATATGTTATACACGAAACCCAGCAGCATCCAAAATATAAGACTCACGGAAATCTGGGCGATGAACACATCTGTCAGGCAAAAAATGAGCTCAACTATCAAAGCCACCCAGATTAAATAATGCAAAGAGAGTCCTTTGGTCTGCCTGAAATTGTCGAGACTTCGTTTAACCGCACCAATTATTATACCCATATAGCCGATAAAACCCACCAGTCCCATTTCTACTAAAAGTTTAAGATAAACGTTATGCGAGTGTACCGCCCTCAAAAATTCAATTGATAACAGATTTTTATAGAGAACCACAAAAGAATCGAACCCCAATCCCCAAATGGGATTTTCGATAATCATTTTGACTGAATAGAACCAGACCAAAAAACGGATGAGGATTGAAGTATCACCGTTTTGAGTCATTTGTATCCTTGTCATCATTCCGCCGGGCAGGAGCACCGGAACCAGTAATAGCAAGAAAACCATATATTTAAACAGAGCAGGTTTGCGCAGACACATTAGAAACAAACCTACCGCAACGCCTACTAAGGCAATTCTGGTATAGGTAAAAATCATCCCAAACAGAATCAGGACTATGAGCGCAAACAAAAGTATTTTCCGAATCCCTTGTGCTTCTTCCATCAAACCAATTCCGAAAAAAAAACACAAAACATAATAGCCATTGATAGTCATGGCATTACTCCAAAGCGAACCAAACCGTTCACCCGGATTAATAAAGGCAAGCGCAATGCCAATTATGCTCAGCAAGGCTGCTGTATAGACATGTAGCCCCATTAGTTTACGTATTTCAGTCATATTGATGGATGAATTGATAATAATTAGAAACACAGTCGGAGGTAAAAGACATTCAGTAAAAAAGTATTCAAGAGCTTTTGCGCCACTGACTCCAACCAGATATGACCTGATTCCGGCTATGAGTAGCAACGCAATAAACAAGAAATATGGTATCCGCACTTTAGTCGATTCCGGATTCTGCATTTGTTGAAACAAAAATATGACTATAAGCCCGATAGTGTAAACTAAATTGACTTCAAATATTGGCTTGATGAACAACAAAGGCGATAAATACAAGTAATGGATTACTTTGAACTCATGAAAGAAAAAGTATATAACAAGCATAACAATGCAAAAAATGGCTGCTATGGCTATTATGACAGAAGCTTGCTGCAGAAAACAAGCCAGGAAGATGATTACAGCACCAGCCAGTACAAAGACTACTGCAAGCAACACTTTCATGGAGGCAATCAAATCAGAGAGATTTCAATATTTCTTGTAAACGGGTTGCCTGGCTTGCCATCAAATCATAAATAAAGCTGGCAAAACAAGAAAATAGGACAGCAAAGATGAAGGCGACAATGCAAATCATAGCTCTTTTGGGTTTTTCGCGTATGCCATCAAGAGTCGCTCTCTGAATATATTGAATGCTGGTCAGGTCGTTGATTTCCTCTAATTTTGCCATCTCATATTCGGGCAAAAGTGTTTCGTAGATTTGAGTTGAAATCTCAATGCTCATTTTCTTCTTCAAATAGACCAAAGTCAGTGCATTAACATCATCAAAATTGGGAATATATTTGGAAAAGTTGTCGTTTTGCATTTTATCTATCTGAGTATTGATAGATTCCAGCCTCTTTTGATACTCAAGCGCTTTGGGATTATCTTTTGACATATAACTCAGGATAAATTCCAATTCTGTGGCAGTCTGCACTTTTTGTTTAATTATTTCACTGAAAGCACCCAGAGCAGCCGTAACCTGCTCTTCCAGATTGATGAGATGATTCTTTTGCTGGAAAGCCGCTAATTCTGCTGCCTCTTTATCAATCTCTTGCTCAATCTGCTGAATGCGCTTTTCCAAAAAGACCCTTTTTTCTCTGCCCTTGGATATGCGAACTTCCCGATTGTACTTATCCAATTCTTCGATATAGAAATTCACCAGATTGCGAGAGAGAATTTTATTCTTAGTCAACGCAGAGATGCTGATGGAGCCGGTGACTTCTTTGACTGATATGTTCATCACTTTTGACGATAATTTGAGAATACTGTTGTCTATCACATCCAGGCTGTCTTTTGCCCAGTCCTCTGCGTCATACTTGAAGTATTTCATCAGATTAAACTTTCTTACAGCAGCTTCACTGAAATCACGCGACAGCAGGATTTCCCCCTGCAAATCAGCTTCAGTATTTCCAGCCATATTTTCCAATCCCGGAGAATAACTCGAAATCAGGCTCTTTAAAACGCCGGGAAAAGCTGCGCTGGTAGATGATGTCGCAATTACTGCATTGCTCTGCCAGTATTTGGGATATACCATTGCAACAATCACAGCTGCAATACACACTATTATCACGAAGTAAATTATAAATTTACGGTGACGAACTATTGATTGTACCAGGGCAAGAATATCCAATTTATTTGTCATAGCCTTCTCTTTACCTTTTTGTCCAAATTTGTTTCAGGTTCAAATTAGTCAAGTTATTATCTGTAATCAACGTTGGTCTGAGCAAAGCTCACAACATAAATAGAAAGTTTTGGAGACTACGGTTGAAATCATTTGACAACTTGCTGAAACCTTAGCTTATTGGCTTTTATGGAAAGATTTTATCTGCATCAGATTGACAGCCAATCTATTAACGGTTTGCCTGAAGAATCAGGTGTATTGCTTTTTTATTGTAAAGACACTCTGCTTCATGTAGATGCTTCTGTTAATCTTAGGAAGAAATTCGCTAAGCTTTTTTCATCAAAAGAGGATGATTTCACAGTTGGAGAACTATTCAGCCGCGCAGATAGCCTGGAATTGATTATCACAAAAACACCCTTAGAGGCATTGGGAACCGTTAAATCAATTTTGTCAAAGCAGAAGCCGGAATTTAATCAAAGCATCCATGATTGGAAAAACTATGTCTATCTGGCGATTAATCCGGCTGAATTCCCCTATGTTAAAATTACTGAATATACAGAGGAAGAGTGGTTTTACCTCGGACCGTTCAGAAACAGGTTTTTTCTGGTTGAGATGATGGAATTGATGCAAAAACTCCTGAAGCTTCCCCATTGTGAAACTAAACAAGGACCTTGTGAGAAATTGGAAGATGGACTATGCCGGGGTTGGTGCATGACGATAGAATCAGAAGTTTCAAGAGAACCCAATGAAGAATCTGAGCTGCCAAATCTGCAAAAACTTGATGCTTTGCTGAAAGAAGCTTATATCCATCCGGATAACGGTCTTTTGGAAATGGTTCAAAATCAAAAGACCAAGTATGAAAATGACCTGCAATTTATCAAAGCAGATTTGCTGACAGATAACATTGAGCTTTTGCAAAGATACAAACGTTGGCTGATATTTCTCTACAAAGTTAAAAACCTGAGCTATGACAAAGAAGGCGTTAGTATCAGAAACGGTCAACTGAGTAAGTACAAAACCGATGGAATAGAATATAATTTCCCCATTATTGCGATTAAATACCGTCCAAATGAAATATTGTCAATCAACAAAAACCTGCTTGATGAAGGCTGGATGGCATACCTTGGAGAAACTGTATGATTCAAACATTAAGCGATTTGCCCATCGTCAATCGTGCCTGGCAAGGTAAAGTGCGTGATATATATGATTTGGGAGATAAGCTTCTAATCGTTACATCAGATAGGATTTCAGCTTTTGATGTGGTTTTCCCAAATCAAATCCCGGATAAAGGCAAGATACTAAATGCAATATCAGTCTTTTTTTTCAATTCGACCCGAAACGTAATTCCAAATCATCTGATTACCGACAAGGTGGACGAATATCCTGTTGAACTAAAAGCATATTTTCGTGATTTGGACGGATGTAGTATGCTGGTTCGCAAAACCAGAGTGATTCCCTTTGAGTGTATCGTGCGTGGCTACATCACTGGCTCAGCCTGGAGTGAATATAAAAAGACAGGTACAATCGGCAATATGCTGATGCCTGATGCCCTGCTGGAAAGCCAACGTTTTCAACATCCACTGTTTACCCCTTCCACTAAAGCTGAAAGCGGGCATGATGAAAACATCAGCTATCGGGATATGCTGAACCGTATGGATGAAAGATTGGCTGTTTACTTAAAAGACAAATCTTTGGAATTGTTTAATCAGGCTCATGAACAATTGATAAAGGAAAATGTCATATTAGCAGATACTAAGTTTGAATTTGGTACCATCGGCTCAGAGGTATTCCTGATAGACGAAGTTTTGACTCCTGATTCCTCACGTTTTTGGGATAAAGAAACTTATGAAATTGGCAAAACACCCCTAAGCTATGATAAACAGTTTATTAGAGATTTTGTGACAGACAGCGGATGGGATAAGAATCCCCCCGCACCTGTTCTGCAGGAAGCAGTAATTATGAAAACCCGTGATAAATACATCCAAATCTATAAGATTTTAACAGGAGACTGCGATAAACAATGGTAAAACTAATTTGTATAGTTGATGATGAAGAAGACTTAATCGAAAACCTGACTTATGAAATAAAAGAATTGCGCCCACAATGGGTTGTTAAAGCGTTTAGCTCAGGACTTGAAGCTATTAAAGAGATTATGAAAGGTCAAATAAGCCTGGTTGTAACTGATATTGCCATGCCTGATATGGATGGTTATGAACTTTATTGGCGGATAAAGGATTACAATGCTGACTTACCGGTAATCATGATGACCGGATTTGGCTATGACCCCAATCATGTATTAGTTCGCTCCAAACAAGACGGTTTGAAAGACATATTGTTCAAACCTTTTGAAACAAGCAAATTAGTTGACTTGATAGAAACACGCTTAACGCACTGATGGCATTGCATTCAAATATCGAAAAGCACCTTCTGCAGCAGTCACTATTAAGCTATTGTCTTTATCCTTTTTCTCTGCTATTTTCTATTATCTTAGTAATCAGACGTTGGCTATATAAAAAATGCATATTTCAATATAAAGCTGAGGTTTTTGTCATAAGTATCGGCAATATTACTGCAGGTGGCTCCGGTAAAACACCCTTTACCATTTTCCTTACCAATTTGCTTACTAAACATAATCTTAAAGTCGGTGTTTCACACAGAGGTTATCGAAGTGCTTTGGAAGGCAAAACAACCCTTATATCCAATATGACAGAATTGCTGCCGGAAGCCGATATGGCAGGCGATGAAGCATGGCTGATTGCACATAGATTAATCGGTATCCCGGTGGTAGTCGGCAAAAACAGAAAGCACGCTATCAAACTAATGCTAAAAGAATATCCTTATCTGGATTGCATTATTCTGGATGACTCCTTTCAAAACCTGAAAGTAGTCCACGATTTGGATTTCATCATTATCAATGATCAGGTGGGATTTGGCAACGGGTTTGTCTTGCCTGCCGGATATCTGAGAGAACCCATCTCTGCTTTATCGGATGCAGATGCTTTTGTTCTGAACAAAACAGTACAACGTCATTACTGCGAAGACAGGAATCCAATACTAACCTTGCCAGGACGGCAACCTGATTTTCCTTATCAAGTGCAAAAGTATCTGGACAAGTTCAAAAAAATATCATTTACTGGCAGTTACAATCCTGATTGTGTTTATGATTTCACCCGTAAAGAGATTAGCTTTCAAAGCATTTCTGAAAAGAGCATTATGTTGTTATCCGGCATCGGTAATCCATCCGGTTTTGCAGAAACAGCAAAGGCAATGGCGATTAAAGTTGTCTATTATAAAGTTCTGTCTGACCATTGTGATTATCGTGATATAAAACTCAGACAGCAGATTATCAGGGATTTTGAGAAATCGGGTGCTGAGTTGATTTTAACCACGGAAAAAGATTATGCTAAATTACGGCATTACCCTGAGTTTAAAGCTTGCCTGCTAATCCTCGGGATTAGTTTTGTGCTTGACAACAAAACTGACATACTCCTAAGTTACATTATGCAGAAAATGAGTAATACCAAAGTGGCAAATTGATGGATACATTCCAGGTTTTCTTTTTCTTTGTAATCTCATATTTGCTTTCCAGAGTCTTTGTTAAACTCAAAATTCCGGAACTCATTGTTTATTACCTATTTGAAAAGAGACATGTTTCCATCCAAAAACTGACTTATATCCTGATTCTCGGTTCGGCACTCATTTCCACAATTATCGCCAATGTGATAACTGTGCTTACTTTGATGCCGTTGGTAGTTCTATTGCAAAAGGAAATCAAATCTTTCGGCGAATTTACCATAAAGATGAATACCCTTCTGCTGCTTTGTGTCATCTGGGGTGCCAACATTGGTGGTATCGGGATGGTGACAGGGACTACTACAAACGGAGTTTTAATCGGACTCTATGAGCTATACAAAGTTCCCATTGCCAAAGATTTTACTTTTATTTCATGGGCAGCCTGGGGGCTACCTTTAGTGCTTTTACTGAGTGGACTTGGCTGGTTGATATTGATGCTGATATTCAAGCCTGGCAAGCAAACTCACAAACCCGATTTTGGTGTGGCTTTGGCTTCTTCCGGTCTTTCCAGGAAAATGCAAAGAGTCGGGTTCTTTCTCGCTGCCTCGTTTATTCTTACGGCATCCGGACTGTCTCTATTACTGAGTATTTTGGATAAACATAAATACACAATCCTCTTTGCCACAATTATATGGACTTTAGTTTACATATATTTGTTGCTTATTCATAAATGGAAAGCAGAAGATAATAAACGGAGAAAGTTACTCGAGTTTAGCGACACATTACAAGACATCCCCAAGAAAGGGTTACTGTGGATAGGGATAGCGATTCTGGTCACATACATTTTATGGCAGCTCAAATTTCATCAGGTGATGGCTGCCTGGTTCACAGGATGGCTCAATGCTAATCATTCTCTATTCTTGTTATACTGGATTTTTGCCTTGTTAACGACCTTCGCCTCGGAAGTAGTTAGTAATTCAGCTGTTCAGGTTACAATGTTCATGGTTCTGTTTCCCATGACACGAACTATCCCCGATATGTCATGGCAGGGAATGCTGATAATAACCCTATGTTCATCCTGCGCCTTCATGACACCTCTTGCAACCCCATCCAACGGTTTAGCTTTTGGCTCATCATCCAAAGTATCTCTAAAATATATGATGATGGCAGGATTTATTATGAATCTTGTCTGTGCTACATTGATAAGTGCATGGGTCTATTTTGTCGTACCGATTACTCTGAATTGGTTCTTTATAAAGTAAAAACTATATTTATGGATTTGAATAATGTATCCTCTGTTCTATTGTTTTAATTGTCTCGCCAGTTCTTTAGAGAATATCTCTGAACCTTGTGTTGTTAAATGGTCGTAGTCGCTAAAGTACTTTTCATTCAAATTATAATCGGAATAATTTAGATATTTAACTTTATAACTTTTCTCCATGGAAACAGCTATATCGTTCACTGCTTTTAGAATCTCGGGTGGGATTCTTTTTTTATATTCTGAATGCACTGGAGTATTAACCAAATAAAGTTTCATATTGTTCTCTATACACAATAATGCTATTTTCTCAATATATTTTAAAGTAATCGTAGAAGACTGTAACCCTGATGGACTGCTATAATGTCTTTTGATTGTTTCATCCAAATATTCATAATTGTGATTGCGATTTTGTATGTATTTTTTACCTTTTCGATATTTAGAAATAGAGGGGGGACTAGTTTAGCTCTATTATTTTGTTCGAATTCACCTAAAAATTGAAATCCTGACAATTTCTTGTTCCTGATATTAACCATTTCATAAAAATCATTACTAATACCGATTGGTAAGTAATAAGTATCAACATAATAGCGTAGGCGCATTATTCCATTTAGCTCATTTGCTTTCTTCATATCATCGAAGAATTGCCTATCCAGTATATAATGATATCTTCGCATCATCTCGTCAGAATTAAGTTTGACGTAATATACACCTATGGAATGGTATGACAATCCAAGTATTACATTATGAAATTGATTTCTATCGTCGATGAGCTTCTTTAGAACATAATAGCTATAAATAATGTTCTGTGCTGTTTGAGATAAGTTAGCTGAGTTATCAATGAACTTCAAATTCAGTGCACATTTAACATGAGAATCTCCCAGAATAATAGTCTCTACATTCGGGATTTTTGCCTGCACAGATTTATTGTAATTTAATAAACAGTACTTTATCGATATCAGAACTGTTAATAATGATAGTAATAATGCAATGTATTTTCTAAGGCTGCTATATTTTGTATCTGATTTGCTACTCTTTTGCTTGGATTCACAATCCATAGATTTTATCGATTGATTAGGAGATTTATGGCTATCTTGCATTTTCATTAGAAATTCATATAAATAAAATTAGTGTTTACTAAGCATTGCATAGCCAGTGCTATGATTAGCAGAACAAGGGCATTTCTTGTATTATAGAAAAGCTTGAGTCCTGAGACAAAACCAAGAATCTTTTGAATCGGATATAAAATCAAAGGGATAGAGACTACAATAATGAGGTATTGAACGGGATTGAGCAAATTACTCTTTAAGCTGGGGACATAGTTGAATATAACCCACGCAAATATTACAAAAGTAAAAGTAAACAGAGACGAATTGCGCAAAGTTTTTATAAACCTCGATTTGGTTTTTCTAAAATACTGGAAAACATCAATTGCAACTCCTTGGCAAAACCCCCAAGCTAAAAAATGAAGTTGCGAACCATGCCATAATCCACAGATTGTCATTGCAATCGGTGGCGCGAGATATATCATCCATGCTCTGATGTAGGAAAGCTTGCTCAAAGGCAAAAAGAGATAATCTCTTATCCAATTGGATAAAGAGATATGCCATCTGCGCCAGAAGTCACCGATGTTTTTTGCCAAATATGGATTATCAAAATTCTCCATTATCTTTAAACCAAACAATCTTGAAGAGCCTATGGAAATATCGCTGTAACCTGAAAAATCAAAATATAACCGTAATCCATATCCAATTATTGTTAAAGATATTATTAAGGGATGATGTGTGTTCGGGTTTTTCCAAATTGGGCTAACAAAAAAACCAAGCCAATCAGCTATCACTAACTTTTTAAAAAGCCCAATGCTGATTCTGATAAATGCTTCATTAAAATACACTGTCTGAAACTTTGTCTGTATTGCTTCGAGTTGTGGTTTTAGCTTGGCAAAACGTTCAATCGGACCAGCACCAAAAATAGTAAATAGACTGCCATAACATACAAAATCCAGAAACGAACCCTTCGTAACAGTTCCCCTATATACATCAACAAGATAGCTGATATGTTTAAAGACTATGTATGATATACCTAATGGCATTATCAAATTTTGAAAATTGTATTTGGACTGTGGGGAAAAGAGGTGTTGTAAAGAATAAATAATCTTGGAGGAAAACAAGGTGTATCTGAAAAGCAACAATAACGAGACTGTTCCGGCGATGCCTACAATAAGATGCAGCTTCTTATTCTCAGCTTCTTCCATTCTATTAGCGATGCAATAAGTAAATACTGTTAACCCTAATACAATTACCAGAGCTGTCTTATCCATAAAATAGATAAGAGCCAAGCTGGTCAGAGATAGAAATGCTATACGCCATTTTTGATTGGGCAATGTCCAATAGATTAAAGCCGATATGATGAGAATAGGAAAGTAAAAGAATTGAAAAAACATGAGACTACAGCATATTTAATTGTGCAGCAGCAGCAATAGCAGCAGTTTCAGCCCTCAATATCAAAGAAGAAAGAGAGACTTTTTCAAAATCATATAACTTGAACAACTTAAATTCATCACAGCTAAATCCACCTTCAGGACCAATAATAAAACAATACGGGATTTGCCTGGGTAAATCTTTAATAAACCGATCAGGTCTTTGCTCTGACGTAATTACCACCTTAAAACCTTCATTAATGATTGTTTCCAGAGCATTAGGGATATCTTGTATTGGATGAATTATTGGTAAATATGGATTATCACATTGTTTGATTGCGCTCAGAGCTGTCTGTTGGAATCTGGAAATAGTATTATGTGAAGGAGTTCTGACAGAATATTGGGAAGTAAAGGGGAAAAGGTCAGCCACGCCCAATTCAGTGACTTTCTCGACCAATATTTCATCGTGCTTGCTTCTCAGTAAACTAAAAGCTATGGCATAATGCATATCTTGATTATGATAATCAACTTCCGTTATATCTATAATGGCTTGAGTTTTGTTTATTATACTGATGGCACCTTTTCCAAACCAGCCTTTACCGCTGTTGATTTTTACTTCATCCCCTGTTTTATGACGTAAAACATGTGCCAAATGGTGAAATTCATCCCCGGTCAGAATAATACTGGTCGAGGTATTATCTAGTGAAGCACAATAGAAAGATGGCATGATTTCTAACCTAAGTAAAGTACTCTTTCAATTTTGAAACAAAGCTCTTGCCCGGCTTAAGTTCGCGTTTGGCATCAAATTCGCGCAATCTGTTAAAAAGCTCTGTCTCTTCTTTGCTTAAACGATTGGGAGTTATTATCACTATTTCTGCCAATAAATCTCCATTGCCATAAGAAGAATGCAAGGTTGGAAGACCCTGCCCTTTTAATCTGAATATTCTGCCGTTTTGAGTGCCTGCAGGTATTTTCATCTTCACTGATGACTGCAAGGTCGGAACGATTATCTCATCTCCCAGAGCTGCCTGTGAAAACGAAATCGGATACTTGATAAAAAGGTCACGCCCATCTCTTTCAAACTGGTCATCCTGCTTTTCGTGGATAAGCACAAGAATATCTCCGCGTGTGCCACCTCTGGGTCCGACATTGCCCTGACCCCTAAGTCTGATATATTGCCCTTCTTCTACTCCGGCAGGAATTTTGACGTTGATTTCATTGACTTTGCCCATCCGCCCTTCACCATAACATTTGGAGCAGCGGTTCTTGATTATCTTGCCTTCACCCCGGCAGGATGGACATTCTGATACTGTCTGCATCTGTCCAAAAAGTGTTTGCCTGTTTTGCCGCACCTGACCTGCACCGCGACACTGTGTACAACTATCGGTTTTATTGTCAGCACTACCCGACCCACTACATTTATCACATGCGTCTTTGACGCCAATCTTGATTTTCTTTTCTGTCCCAACTGCAATTTCTTTCAGACTAAGAGAAAGTTCAATTTGCAGGTCTTCCCCACGATTACTCTGTTGCTTGCTTCGACCGCCAAAACCACCACCAAAGAAGTTTTCAAATATACTGCTAAAGCCACCGCCAAAGATATCGTTCAAATCATCCTGATGAGTAAAATTCTCCCAGTTAAAGCCATGACCGCCAAAAGCATTATCCAGTCCGGCATGTCCATACTGGTCAAACAGCTTTCTCTTTTCAGGGTCAGACAGCACTTCATAAGCTTCACAAGCTTCTTTAAATTTTTCTTCCGCTGCTTTATCATCGGGGTTTTTATCAGGATGAAACTGCATAGCAAGCTTGCGATAAGATTTCTTTATTGTGGAGTCATCGGCATTTTTATCCACACCCAGCACTTCATAATAATCACGTTTATTTGCCACTTATTCTCCTATAAATAAACCACGAAGGACACAAAGAATGTCACAAAGAACACGAAGAACTTCTTTAAACGCAAAGACGCAGAGAGTATTTCTTTCCACTGTTCCACCTTTCCACTGTTCCACCATAAGAAATCTTTTTTTTTCTTCGTGCCTTCTTCGTGTCCTTCGTGGTTTAGTTCAATCTACTTTTTTTCTTTATCGTCAACCACTTCAAAGTCTGCGTCTATCGGTCCGTTATCTTGTGGTTGTTCATGTTGTTGCTGCTGTTGCTGTCCCTGAGCAAAGTCTTCCGGGTTAAAGCCCTGAGCATTAGGATCAAAACCGGCTCCGCCTCCGCCTTGTTGCTGCTGTTGAGCCTGAGCATAAATGATTTCACCCAGTTTCTGAGCTTTTTTGCTCAAAGTCTCTTTAGCTCCGTCCAGTTCTTCTTTTTCAGTAGCTTTTTCATGCTTTTCTTTAGCTTCTTTCAAAGCCTCTTCCAGTTCAGCCTTTTCCTCAGACGAAATCTTATCACCATGTTCTGACAAAGCTTTTTCCGTAGAGAAGATGATGGCATCCAATTCGTTCTTGGCTGTGATAAATTCCTGACGTTTCTTATCTTCATCAGCGTGCATTTCGGCATCTTTTATCATGCGGTCGATATCATCTTTATTCAAGTTTCCGGCGCGGTCAATCACAATCGACTGCTCTTTGCCGGTGCCTTTATCTTTGGCAGAAACATGCAATAGGCCATTGGCATCAATATCAAAGGTTACTTCAATCTGCGGAATGCCTCTTTGTGCAGGCGGAATCCCAACCAAATCAAAACGTCCCAATGATTTATTATCAGTCGCCATCGGTCTTTCACCCTGCAGCACATGAATTGTAACCGCAGTCTGATTATCGGCAGCGGTGGAAAACACCTGACTCTTCTTGGTCGGAATAGTGGTATTTCTTTGAATGAGAGTAGTCATCACGC
>Ga0247841_10008775_pt1 | contig 14396 bp, 10 predicted proteins | sample LaCruzMarch2015__2_FD_192410 | JGI IMG/M metagenome (GOLD analysis project Ga0247841, IMG submission 192410) | Freshwater microbial communities from meromictic Lake La Cruz, Castile-La Mancha, Spain - LaCruzMarch2015_18m | ecosystem: Environmental > Aquatic > Freshwater > Lake | place: Spain...
GCGACGGCGTGAAAAGGATAGAGATGGCATTCCTTGCAGACGTGTATGTCACGTGCGAGGAGTGCAACGGCAAGCGCTATGATGCCGAAACCCTGCAGATAAAGTACAAGGGCAAGAACATACATGAAGTGCTTTCCATGAGCGTGGAGGAGGCGCTGCAGTTCTTCCAGAATATCCCATCTGTCAAAAACAAGCTCGAGTCCATGGTGGATGTGGGGCTGGGTTACATCTCGCTCGGGCAGCCCGCCACCACGCTTTCAGGCGGCGAGGCGCAGAGGATAAAGCTTGCGGCAGAGCTTAGCAGGCGCGAAAACGGCACCATGCTCTACATACTTGACGAGCCGACAACAGGCTTGCACTTTGCGGACGTTTCCAAGCTTCTTGCCGTGCTGCAGCGGCTTGCCGACAAGGGCAACACCGTGCTTGTGATAGAGCACAACCTTGACGTCATAAAGACCGCTGACTGGGTAATAGATTTGGGGCCCGAGGGCGGGGACGAAGGCGGCGAAATCGTCGCGCAGGGCACGCCCGAGGACATCGCGCGCAACAAGAACAGCTACACGGGCGAGTATCTGAAAAAAGTCCTTTAGTCTACGCGGCTCAGGTACGCTGTGCTGCCGTCGGACACATAGCGGATTGTGGCTTTTTCATCCCAGGTTTCAGAAGGTGGGGCGTGTTTCACAATGTAGAATTTCCCATATTCCTTTACCATGGAATAGTGTTCAAGCTTGCCGTTATGGGCCAGGAAGAATGCGTATTTCTGCCTGTGTTCTGCAGGGAACTCGAGCTGCACGTCCTTGCCGCAGATTTCCCCTGCCTTTTTTTCAATCATGCTTTTGCTTTTGGAAGACGCGACTATGCGCTCACTCGTGGCATTCCTGCCCCAGGTGAATGCCTGCAGCACATCATGCGCCATCATCGAGATTTTAGGCTTGAAAAGATATGATATGACATCATGGCCTGCCCCATTCGGGATGGACGGGTGAATCGCGACTTCGAAACTGATATAGAGCGAAAGCATGCGCGAAAGGATGTTTGTAAGCCCGCCCGTGCCGATTTGCGATGAGGCAGAGCCGGGTTTCAGGTTCCGCTTGTCTGAATCGAGCGCAAGTTCCTGTTCGACATATTGCGCGCTGTCCGTCCTTCCCCGCACAAACGGGACAGTCATCTCGCCTTTCCGAAGAGGCCAGTCGACCCTGAAATCCGCGGGCGAGAAATCAAGCCCTGGCGTCGCCTGCAGGAAATAAACCCCTTTTGGCGCGGCAACCTGCTCAACTATCAGCGCATGCGCCTCGCCGTCGCAGAATACGCGGCGGGCATCCTCATACGCACTGATTATGCGCGGGACGTCTGGGAATATTTTGGTGAAAGAGGACAGTTTCCTGTCAATCCTGTTGTTTTCCACCCTTGCATAGCTGGCTTCATATCCATCCCCGAATATGTGGTATCTTCCTGGAACTACAGAGTCGGCGACCACCGTCACTTTCCTGCCCTCAATCACTTTCCAATAAGTGGACGAGACCTCGCTGAGGAATGTGGGAAAATCCACGCCGATGATTTTGCAGGTGAATTCCAGCGATCTCCTTCGTTCGCCTTTTGACTTATAGAGATTGTCGTACGCCTGCCCAAAGGTGGTTATTTCATTGAAGTCTTTTTGGGCAAGCCCTGCAAAGCGGCTGTCAAGCATTTCGGAATTCAGGATGTCGGAAAAGAACATTTCAAGCGGGTGCTCGCTTCGTGAGATGAATTTTTCCCCGCGCAAAAGCTGCTTTTGAATGTCCCTGGGGTCTGCGTAGGCTTCTTCAGGGACCAGCAGGCCGCCTTCCTGTGCAATTTTCCGAAAATAGAGTTTTGGCTGCAGGGGGCGCGCGTCAATGTGCGCCTGAAGCGTCGGGGATTTTGTCAGTGCCTTGCCTGGGGGCGTGAATTGCATGGCGCTTTTAGTGTTGAGAAGTGTTTATAATATCTTTGCTGCAGGAAAATTCGTGGTGATGGGAATGCAGAAAGAGGCAATCGCAAATTATAACATTGGGCGGGATTATGCAAAAGCGGGCGCGGCGGCGCGCTGGTTGAAGGCGTGAAGTGGATGAATAGACGCCACTTTGACAATGCGCGCGAAAAATTTGTTAAGGCATCTGAGTCATACAAATTAGCAGTAATGAATTACCAGTAATGAATCACCAGTGGGCTCTTGACGAATCGCCCACCCCTCGCTTAGCAGCAAAAGTGCAGAAGAAGATGCAAGGCCTCGAGCAGTGTGATATCAAATGCGTGGATAAAAAGCTCAGTTTCTTCAAGCCAGATCCAGAGCCACCCATGGGGCAAATCATTTACAAGACAGGCTTTATCTGATCAGTCTTCTTTCATTTTCTTTTTCCTCAGCAGCCTATGGTATGCAATGCCGAACCTGTGCGCCTCGTCACGCGCGCGATAGCTAAAGCTCGCCAATCGCAGAAAGCAGCTTGTGGTGCCCATGCACCAGCTTGTTGAAGCGCGAAATCTCCTCCGAAACAATCCTGGACCTATCTGCGCTTGAATTCTCTGATTTTGCCATTCTTTATCCACTCCATTATTTCATCAATCGAATAATAGTCTTCCCTTATGCCCTGCATTGCCTTCGCGCAATGCGGGTCATCAGGTATCCTGAAGATGCCATCATTCGCAATTATGAATGATTTTGCGGCAATGAACGCAGTTCTCCTGTTGCCGCTTGCAAATGCGTGCTTCTGCACCAATCCCCGGGTCAGGGTGGCTGCTTTCAAATAGATGTCTCCCTCGGCATTCTCACATTCTGAAATCGCATCGCGTATCTTTGAGCGGCTTAGCACTCGATGGGAATCTGCCTTTTTCACTTTTATGACCATGAGTGCCAGCATATTGTACGCTTCTATCTGCTCGACACTTGGGTAAATTATGCCGTTCCCCATAAACAAGGTTTGCCTTTTTCGGTTTATAAAACCCTACTCTTCCTTCATCCTCTTTTTCCTCAGCAGCCTATGGTATGCAATGCCGAACCTGTGCGCCTCGTCACGCGCGCGCTGAAGCACCTTTAGCGCAGGCGAGGAATGCGGCAGGCGGATGGGGATTGCGCGCTCGGGCGAGTAAATCTCCTCGAACTCCTTGGCAAGCGAGACAATGGGCACTTCGAGCTGGAGCTCGGACAGCGCGGAGAGCGCGGCTGACAATTGCCCCGGCCCTCCGTCTATCACTACGAGGTCGGGCAGCTGCGCGCGCTCAAGCTTGAGCCGGTAATAGCGGCGGAAAACGATTTCTCGCATGGAAGCAAAGTCGTCCTGCCCCTCCACAGTCCTTATCCTGAAGCGCCGGTAATTCGCCTTTGAAGGCGCGCCATTGACGAACTGCACCATGCTTCCCACTACCGATGTGCCCATAAGGTTGGAAATGTCAAAGCATTCTATCACGCGCGGAATTGCCGAAAGCGAAAGCTCATGCTGCAGCTCCAGTAGCGCAGGGTCTGCGGTGCCGGATATTTCAAGAAGGATGTTTTTCCGCAGAAGCGCAAGCAGGCCTTTCTTGTCCCCCCTTTCAGGCACAAATATGCTTACTGCCCCGCCCCTTTTTTCAGACAGGTATTTCTCCAATGCTTCGCGCGACTCAGGCTCGTTTTCAAGATAGATTCTGCGCGGTATGCCTCCTGCCTCGTAGAAGCGCGGAAGGAATTCCGACATCGCGTCGCCTGAGAGCGCCTCGAACTCGTACTTGCGCCTGTCCCGTATCACGCCGCCGATTTGCCTGAAAAGCTGCACGTATGCCTTGCCTTGGTGGGAAAGCAAGGAAACAAAATCCTCATTGCCCTCACCTTCCCTCTCGAACTTCTGCCGCTCAAGAAGCGAGGAGAGCGAATGGAGGGAATTGCGGAGCTCCAAGGCGCGCTCAAACTGCTTTTTCCCTGCCGCTTCCCGCATCTCATTCTCCATTTCCTCCATCACAACTTCGAGCTTTTTCCCCCCTGACAGCGCATCCTGCAGCTTCTTCACCTGCTCCATGTACTGTTCGCGCGTCACCAGCCCTGCGCACACGCCAGTGCAGAATCCCAAATGGTACTGCAGGCAAGGCCTCTTCTGCCCAAGCCTGCAAGTCCGAAGCTTGAATATCTTTCGCAGCGTGGAGGCGACCAGTATGTATGCCGAGCCAGACATGAACGGCCCGTATAGTTTTCCGCGCGCATTCACCTTGCCTGTCCTGTTCTTCCTCACCAAAAGCATGCGCGGATATTCCTCATCAGTGATGAGTATGTATGTGAACTTTTCGTTGTCCTTCAGCTCGATATTGTACTTTGGATAGTGCTGCTTGATGAGGTTGCTCTCGAGCAAAAGCGCCTCTGCCTCGTTGTCCGTGACAATGAACTCCAGCGAGTGCGCGCTTGCCACCATTTGCTGCGTCCTGTCGAGCAAATCGCGCGCAAAGTAGCTTGCCACCCTGCTCCTGATGTTTTTCGCCTTGCCGACATAGATGGGCGTGCCTGGGCTGTTCCTGAAGATGTAGACGCCGGGCGAATTCGGCGCGGTTTTTGCGGTTTCGGCAGGGGTTGGCATAGAATATATCCACAAACGAGGAGGGATATAAAATAATCGGGCAGCCTGGCGACAATGCTCGCGCTAAGGGGGATAAATAGAGGGAGATGGTACACCCGAAGGCTCCACCTCACCTCCCACGCTTCTTGCGAAGCTGGCTAAATCTTCACTCAAAGTTTATATAGCCAGATGAGCTCATCCCGAAGCTTCCATAATCTCATATATCTCCAGATAGGATGGCGAAGCCGGCATCTTCCCGTCCACGCCCGACACAAACCTAAAAATATCTTCTTTCAGCTGTATCTTTCTCATCTGCTTGCTGAAAGCGCCTGCCATCTCTGGCGGAAGAGAGGCGAATGTGAATGCATATACCTTGGCGCCTGGGTTTTTGAGCATGATTTCCGATGCCACATCAACGCCGTTTTCTTTCCCGCCAATCTGCATGTCTGTGATTGCCACGTTTGGCAGAACGCCTGCCTGCAGGAGATTTTTTACCTCATTAAAACTTCTAAGAATGTAGATGTCTGTCGGTGTTCCCCGGTTTGCGCATGCGCACGATGTTTCGCTTGCAATGGTGCGCCTATTGGGGCCTTTGTCATCAACGATAAACACTTGCTGCCTTTTGGCGAGTTCATCCACCTGGTTGCATTCCTGCACAGGGAACTTCATCTGAATGCTGCCGTTCATGGAAAAAGTGCCGCCCACTGCCTGCACGGTTTCCTGCAGCAGCCCCTCGAGGGCAGGCACTTTCCACATATTGTCCTTTCTTATGTAAACCATTGTCCATTCGTCTGTTGAATCGATAGTCAGTTTTGCCTTGTTCCTCGGATCCACGCCTTCAGTGCAGAGGCAGAGCGCGACGCGGATTGCCTTGAGGTTTTCCGATGTCAAGAATACCGGGCGGTCCTCCAAAACCTCGATGCTGAGGCCTTTCGGGTGCCACGCGCAATAAAGCGATAGGAACATTTTCAGTTCAACCGCATTTTCAAACCTGAAAACCGATGAAGAGCCATCTCTTGGCACAGAGCATGCCGCCGCGGAATTGATATGCTGTATATCATAATTTGGCAAAAGCTGGGATGCGTAGTTTGAAACAGTCTTTTCATCAGGCAGCTGCGCTCTTTCATGCCCCAATAGGTGGGCTGACCATGCCCTCCAGGCGTCTGTAAATGGCGCATTGGGCTTTGCGACAGACGGCACCCTGCCGAAAACATTGACGCTTATTTTTTGCGGGGCCAAGGTCGTAGAACTATTCATATAAAACACCTTTTTTTCTTTTTGCAGTCGGAAAAAGCCGAAAAAGGCTTCTTCCCAGATTTTTCTTCAGGAGGTTTTCCGACCCGCCAAGCCGGGAAAACCAAGGCTTTTCAGCCAATAAGGGCTGCAAAAATCAGGCTGGCAAAAAGAGAATCGGCAAATGCATCGCATGAAATTTTGGCCATATCAAGCAAATTAGTGGGGGGCGGATGGGTATATAAAAAGCATGTTCCACATGGGACAAAATTCCCACTCATGGCTGCTTCAGAAAAAAAAGCGTTCAAACTGCGCCTAAAACAAGCTAACCTTCGTCCCCTTTCAGGCGAATTATCGCCTCAGCGATATCTCCGTTCGTCTCGCGCAGCGTGTTCTGCGCCTCCTCGCGCGAGCAGCCTGCGGCTTCCATCACCATCTTGATGTCATCCTCGCCGGCATCCTGCTCCTCGCTCACCTTTCCCGAGATTTGGAAGGACTTCTGCCCCTTCATGTCTATCTGCATGACCTGCGGCTCGAAAACCACGAGCCTTCCGCCTTCCTTAAGCTCTATCACGACTTTCGTGGCGTCGATTTCCTCTGTCTTTATCCCCATCTGCGCCATCATCTTCGCCATTCCTTTCGGGTCCATTCCAGGCATCATAAAAATCACATCTCGTTTAAGGCTATGGCAGATATTCATTTAAAACCTTATATCAAGATTCGTCTCATGAATTCATCCCTTGTTTTGCTGAAGCCAAGTGCCGCAATTAAGGTGGTGGAAAGGTCGAATGCGACTGGGCTGAACATTAGGGCGTCTGTTGATGTATTCGAAAACTTCCGCAAGTCCCCCCGCACTGGCAAGGGGATGAGAGGGAAAAAAATCGAGCTGGTGCCTTTTAATGAAAATGCGCTTGTGGCGCGCGAGTGCTGGGTGCGATTCAAACCGCTTTTGGGAAAAATAATAAAACGCGCTTATGTCGAGCAAATCAAGAACTTCAAAAAGCTTGATGAAGATGGGCTTGGCTTGGAATTCGGCACGGAGAATGTTGCGGGAATATTGAATGAAATGAAGCGCAATAGGTGTGAAATCACTGTCGAAACCAATTTTCATGGCAGGGAATTCAGATACGTCATCAGCAAGAAGGGCGATTTTTATGAAGTGCATGAAATGACATCATACCCTCTGGTTGCGAATGTATTTGTTGAAAAGACAGCGGGCACGCAAAAAGGCAGCATCGTATTTTCCTTTTCATATCTCATGGCCAATATGATTGTTGAACCGCAAAAGCTGCTTAACTCGATGTGCAGCAGGGAAGAGCTAAAAAGAGCAGTTGATGCCACTGGCGCTGAATTAAGATTCGAAATGTGGGACTATGATTCTTATGCAGTGCCACATGCAGTGGTGGCTTATCTTCCAGCCGAATTTCTCATTCCTTCAAAAGCAAATCCGCTTTCACAAGCTTGACCAGTTTGTCTACAATAACTTTTTCCATCTTCCTGCCGCGCGCCGCGCTTTCCCCGCCGACCTTGCCCGCATAGCCGTATTTTGCAAACTGGTCTTTCGGCATGGGTATCACCCTGCCGAAATAGCGCTGCGATGGCGCCTGCACGCTTTTGCGCTTCTTCCAGCCTGTAAGAGACATCACAATGGACGCCTCGTTCTCGTCCGCATGCCCGGCCTCTGTGCCAAGCCCATCGATTTCCCACCACGAGACCACGCACGCCGTGAATTTGAGCTCGTCTGAAAGCTCCTTTAGCACATGCCCCGCAATCGTCCCGTTTGCTCCGTGCCCGTTCATGAAAAGAATCCTGTCGAAACCGTTCCTTACAAGCTCGCGCGTGATGTCCCTTATCACCATTGCGAAAGTGTGCGACTTGAGCGATACCGTGCCCTTCCACGGGCGGAGCGTGTAGCAGAAGCCGTATGTTATGGGCGGAAGCACCAGCGCGCCTGTCCTCTCCGCGATTTTCTGCGCAAGCTTGTAAGGCGTTATGCTGTCCGTCCAAAGCGGCAGATGGTCTCCGTGCGCCTCGAGCGCGCCCATGGGCAGTATCACCACCGGCTTTTTCCTGCGCTTCGCGATTTTTGCAATCTCGGCGCTAGTGTGTTCTCCGAATAGCACTGTCATTTTCCCACCGCGCATAAACGCGCGCGCTAGGAATAAAAACCCGCCCGCCTGCGCGCAGTGTTTTGTGTTTAGATTTAATAATTTATGCAAACATTAGCCTTATATGAAAAACGTTTTCAGGGCAACTTCGGGGCCCGGTTCTAATCACGCGCCCGGGAATGCTTCTCACAATGATTCAAAGAGTCTCCGATTTAAGCTCTTTAAGAAATACGGAAAATCGCAAAAGCACCAGCACAACGACTGCCCACGGCAACTGGCATTCTACCGCAGGCTCCATTCAACCGCGATGGAAGCCTTCAGGGAAGAGGTGCGCACCGGCTCCGACGACTGGCAGGAATTCTTTTCCAGGCAATCTATCGACGACTTAGATGTTTTCAATGCCGTAAATAAGGCGTTTTTCCCCCACATGGCGCACTATATGAAAAAGCCCCTGCCTCCAAAGGCAGTCCAGATAAGCGCCAAGCTGCAGCTCATTGCGCAGGATCTTGCCAAAGAAAACGGTCAACGAGACTGGTTTACGCTGTGGCACCAGCTTCTGAAGCTTTCAATACGTGTGAAGTGCTGGCTTCTTGAAGACAAAATCAGCCTTTACTACAGGACTTTCGATGGGAAACGGATTCTCGGTTTTGATTATCCAAACTCGGGTGGCACGAAAGGAGGGTTTGTAAATGCCAAATGCCACTTCCATGGGCCTGGAAAAAAAATAATCTCAAAAAAAAGCCTGGTGCTTGGCGAAGCGGTATTCGTGGGCAAATGCACAATTTTCTGCAGCACCATCGGCGATGGCTGCTTCACGGACGTATTCGCTTATGGCGCCACGCTCAACTCCGTCCAGGCGTGCAACTGCAAGCTTGAACATTGCCTCTGCGAGGAAGCGACCCTGGAAGATGTGGAAATGAAATTCTCCACGGTGCGCCTTTCCACCCTGACAAACTGCAATGTTGCAAATTCCATTTTCTCCAAATTCAATGCAGATGACAAGCGGATCCTGAAATTTTACAACTGAACGCGCGCAAATCATCGCACTTTCCCCTCTGACAGCTTTTCCGTCCTGATAGGCTCTCCGTTCGCCAGCATCTTCATCCCGTTTGCAAGCGCGAGATGCTCCTTTATCTCCAGCTTCACCGTGAGGAACTGGTCAATGGTTATCTGTGCGGGCGGAGTTACGCCCCCCGCCCCAATGAATGTTATCTTGTCTCCCGGCTTTGCGTTTGCTCCCGATGGCGTGAGGACTTCCAGCACCTGGTCTTTCTCTGCGGCAAGCAGCATTCCTTGCGATTCCACGCCGCGCAGCACCGCGGGCTTGAGGTTCTTCACGATTATGACAAGCTTCCCCAGAAGCTCCTCTTCCTTGCAGTGCTGCACCAGGCCTGACACCACCTGGCGCACGCCATCTCCCATCTGCACCTGCTCGACATAAAGCTTCTCTGCATTGGGGTGCCTTGCAATGGAAATTATCTTTCCCACTTCAAAGTCGATTGCGGACGGGGGCAGGGGCTCAACTGCGGGCTGCGCCTTTTTCGCAGCTTCCTGTGCGGGTTTTGCGCCTGCTGCAGGCTTGGCTGAGGGAGCATTCCCTTTCTGCTGCTTTTTCGCCTCCTCTCCGGGCTTGCCTTCTTTCTCGATTTTTTTGAAAAGTATTTCCGGCTTTCCAAGCGCATGCCCTTCAGGCAGGGAGAGCTTGCCAATATCATCCCACTTTTTCGGAGCTATTCCCAGCTGCGCAAAAATCGCACTGCTGGCATTGGGCACAAAAGGCTCAAGCGCAATGGCAAGGTCTTTCACCTGGTGCAAAAGCACGTAGATTGACGATGCGCACTTCTCGCGGTTTTCTTTCGCGCTTTTCCAAGGCTCGTTCCTCTGGAAATAGGCGTTTGCCTCCTTTCCGATGTGCATTGCGATGTGCAGCGCATCCTTCAGCTGCGCGTTGTCAAGATGATTGCCGATTTCGCCATACAGCTTGTTCTGCCCTTCAATGAATTTTCCGTCTTCATCTGAAAGTTTCGCCGCGGGCACCTTCCCCCCGAATTCACGCTGCGCAAACACCAGCGTCCTGTTCACCAGGTTGCCGATGTTCGCAAGGAGCTCGTTGTTGTTCACTTCCACCAGCGTCTTTTCCGAGAAATCCCCGTCCTCGAACGTGGGCACTGCGCCAAGCAGGCAGTAGCGGAGCGGGTCTATCCCGTACTTTCCGATGAGCACATTCGGGTCGACAATGTTTCCCAGCGATTTGCTCATCTTCTGTCCTTCAACCGTGATGTATCCGTGCACGAAAATCGTTTTAGGCAAAGGCAAGCCAGCCGAGAGGAGCATTGCGGGCCAATAAACTGCGTGGAAGCGAAGTATTCCTTTGCCAATGACATGAACGTCCGCTGGCCAGCATTCCTTGAATTTTTTTTCATCAGTGCAATAGCCAATGCCTGTAATGTACGTGCCAAGCGCGTCGAACCAGACATACTCTATCTGCTTTTCGTCGCCAGGCACAGGCACGCCCCATCCCCGTGCGCGATCCACCGACCTTGAGATGCTGAAATCCTTCAGGCCGCCCTTTATGAAGCTTAAGACTTCGTTCTTGCGCGTTTCCGGAAGCACCCTTAGCTCGCCGCTTTCAATGAGCCTTTCCAGCTCGCTTTGGTATTTGGAAAGCCTGAAAAAATAGTTTTCCTCCTCTATTTCCTCGAGCTTTGCCTTGTGCTCGGGGCAAACGCCGTCTGCAAGCTCCTCTGGCTCGTAAAACGCCTCGCAGCCCACGCAGTAAAGCCCCTTGTATGATTTCTTGTAAATGTCTCCGCTCTTTTCGCAAAGCTCCCAAAGCCTCTGCACGCCCGGCCAGTGCTTGTCCCTGTCCGACGTCCTCTGGAAGCTCGTGTAGGAAAGCCCCACTTTGCGCGCAACATCCTCGAAAAGCGCGGAGTTCCTGTCGCAAAGCCCTGATACGGTGATGCCGAGCTTTTCCGCGGCCTGCACGTTTTTCAGGCTGTTCTCATCAGCACCTGTGACAAGCGCGACCTTCCTGCCGCGCGATGCCTGGTAACGCGCAATCGCGTCGGTCTGCACGAATTCCAGCACATGGCCCAGGTGCGGCGCGGCATTGACGTAAGGTATTGCAGTTGTAATGTAGAATGTTTTCACGCGTATCACCATTTTCCCGAAGTCTCTGAGGATATTATTGGAAATGGAGGGTATAAAACACTAGCGCCGATTTCCTGCATCGCCTGTCTTCTTTGCGCATCGAGCGAATTTCCACCGGCACCCTGGTTTGGAAAGCTATTTATATCATTTCCTGCCCTAAGGCTCTCCCGGGTGCGCGGGCAGGTGTGGGAATATGCCGTCGGACGTCGACATTTCATCGTTCGTGGAAAAATTCGAGTCTTTTTACTCAGACGCACTGCGGGAAAAGATAAACAAGCTTCTCACGGACTATCCGATGCAGAAAAGCCTTCTTGTGGACTTTGAGGACCTGGAAAAGTACGACCGCGAGCTTGCAGACATCCTCATCCGCCAGCCCGACACGCTCATAAACGCGGCAGAGCTCGCCTTGGTGCAGTCGCAGGAAGTGGTTTTCAAGAACGCGCACCCCGACGTGGCGTTCGAGCCGCATGTGCGCTTCTTCAACCTGCCCGACTCCGGCCTGCTGATACAGGACATAAGCTCCCGAAACATCCGTGAGCTCCTGTCCGTGAAGGGCGTGATTACCAAGCGCGGCCCCATCCTCCACAAGGTGAAGGTGGCGGTCTACAAATGCCAGATGTGCGACGCCACCACCAAGGTGCCCATGACGAAAAACGCCCAGGTGCCCCAGGTGTGCGGCGAATGCAAGCGCCGCGCGCTCAAGCTCGAGGAGGAGGACTCATACTTCGTGGACGTCCAGAAGGCGGAGGCTCAGGAGCTTCTCGAGAGGCTCACGGGCGGCGCGCCTGCCGCGACCATCACGCTTTGGATGGAGGACGACCTGGTGAACAAGATAACGCCCGGCGACACCATCGAGATTACGGGCGTGATGAGGCTCATCCCGCCTGCCAAGCCGCGCACAGGCACCGGCGAAGGCTCGCAGATATACACGCGCTACATCGACGTGGTGAACGCCAAGAAGACGCAGAAGGACTTTGAGGAGATTGAGACCACCAAGGAGGACGAGGCGCGCATACGCGAGCTTGCGACAGACCCGAAAATCTACGAGAAGATGTATGCGTCAGTGGCGCAGGGCATCTATGGGCACAGCGAGGTGAAGGAAGCGCTCACGCTGCAGCTTTTCGGCGGCACCAAGGACAAGTTCATCCCCGGCGGTGCGCCCATCAGGAACGACATACACATCCTCCTCATCGGCGACCCGGGGTCGGCTAAAACCCGTTTCCTCCAGTACGTGAAGGACCTTGCCCCCAAAGGCATATTCGTGTCCGGAAAGTCCGTGACAGGCGTGGGGCTTACCGCCTCTGCGGAAAAGGACGACCTGGGCGACGGAGGCTGGACGCTCAAGGCAGGCGCGCTTGTCATCGCGTCGGGAGGCATTGCATCCGTTGACGAGTTTGACAAGATAGACGAGGGCGAGCGCGCGGCAATGCACGAAGTGATGGAAAGCCAAAGCTATCACCCATCCACCAAGCTCATGCTTGCCGATGGCAGGGAAGTGAACATGGGCGAATTTGTGGAAGGGCTTCTTTCACAGAACCGAGGCAGGGTGAAAACAGGCAAGGACTGCCATGTGCTTGACAGCGGGCTGGAAGGCATCAAGGTGCTGACCAGCGATTTTGAGAAAATCTACCCAGTGCAGATTTCCCAGGCAAGCAAGCACAAGGCGCCGGATCATTTCATAAAAGTCACGCTGCAGAACGGGCGTACCCTGTTGGTCACGCCCGAACACCCGTTTTGGACAGTGGATGGCAGCAGCATTTCCACCACGCCGGCGTCCGAGCTCAAGTGCCGCGATTTCACCACTATCCCATCGCATCTTCCAATTTCCCATTCAGAAGGCGTCTCTGCAGACCCGCATCTTTTCAAGTTTCTCGGCTACCACATAAGCGACGGCGGCTATGAGCTCAACCGCGGAAAGAAGAACGGAATAAACTTCTGGAACAAGGACGAGGCAATAATCGAGGACTACGTCGATGCCGCCGAACCGTTTTTCCACTCGCATTTCTCGCTTTCCACCGACTCGCGGACAGGTGTGGGGGCGGCAAGGCTCGCCTCCATGGGCGCAGTGAATGCCCTTATGGGCATTGACCCCATGCTTATGGAAAAGGGCAGCAAAAAAATCCTTCCCGAGCACATGATGGCTGCCAATGGCGAATGCGCCCGGGCGTTCCTCAGCGCCATCTTCGAAGGCGACGGAAGCATAAGCAACCACGGAGTGCTGAGCCTTGTCTGCGAGAACATGCGCCTTGCAGAGCAGGTGCAAACGCTGCTGCTGCGCTTCGGCGTGGAGGCGCACATCATCAAGGATGGCAAAGTATTCAGGCTTTACTCCACTGGCGAGGGCAATCTTTCCCGCTTCTCATCACTAGTTGGCTTTGTGTCGGAACGGAAGCAGAAAAAGCTTGCGGATTGCATCAGGGCAAAGACAGGGGGCAAAACCAGCCGCCGGTTTTCCTATTCCGAGTCCGTGCCTGTGCAGGGCAGGACGCTTCTGTCGCTTGCCGCAAAACTGAAGCTTGCAGGAACGCGCGTGTTTGGGTGCGTGGTAAGCCCCCAACAGCCAGCATTCTCCCGCCCGATGTTCGCGCGGGCGCTTGCCGTGATGCAAAAGAGGCTGGATGATGCCAGGGAGCTCCAGTCCCAAATCAATCGTCTAAGCATTAGGGAACTTGCCGCCAAAAGGAAAAAGCTCGGGATATCTCAGGCGGACATCGGCGGCTTGGCGCAGCGCTCCCTCGTCGGCTATTGGGAAAGGCATGCCGTCATGGAAGCGCGCTACAAGGAAAAGCTGGGCGAATGCTGCCGTCGGATTCTCGAATGCGCGCCAGACGTCAAGCGGCTGGAAAAACTCCTCAATTCCGATATCCGCTTCTGCAGGATAAAGTCCGTGGAAACAGTGAAAAATGACGGCGTGGAATGGGTCTACGACGTTGGCGCAGGCCCTACAAAGGCATTCATTTCCGAGTGCGCCCTGCTGCACAACACCGTTTCGGTTGCAAAGGCAGGCATTGTCGCGCAATTCAAGGCAAAGACGTCCATCCTTGCGGCTGCAAACCCCAAGTTCGGCAGGTTCGACCCCAACCAGCTGCCAGGAAAGCAGTTCGACATCCCGCCCACCATCCTGTCGAGGTTCGACCTCATCTTCCCGATCATCGACGTCATGGATGAGACAAAGGACGCGGCGCTTGCGGATTTCATGCTGCAGACCCACCGCGCCGGCGCCGAAAATAGCGCCAAGGCAAAAGAGGACCCGAACGTCCTTTCCAAATCCTTCATGCGGAAATACATCTCATACGCTCGCCAGCATTTCCGCCCGCGCCTCACAGACGCCGCGATGAAGAAGATAAAGGACTTCTACGTGGAGCTT
>Ga0247841_10008777_pt1 | contig 14391 bp, 12 predicted proteins | sample LaCruzMarch2015__2_FD_192410 | JGI IMG/M metagenome (GOLD analysis project Ga0247841, IMG submission 192410) | Freshwater microbial communities from meromictic Lake La Cruz, Castile-La Mancha, Spain - LaCruzMarch2015_18m | ecosystem: Environmental > Aquatic > Freshwater > Lake | place: Spain...
GGATAAGATGACCTATGAGGAAAAAGAGAAGCGGCTGGATGAGATCTTGAAGAAGCTGGACAGCTCGGAAACACCCATGGATAAGTTAGCCAGCGAGGCAAAGGAGGCGGCCGCCCTTATCATGGCAATGAATGCAATCCTTGTATCAACTAAACAGGAGCTTACCACTGTATTCGAGGAACTTGACCGTCAGCGAAACGAGGCACAATGAAAGGATACTGCACTGAACCCCTAACACGGGAAGGATGAGGTTAAGGCTTACCGATCCGGATAGCTACTAAGGGGCAGGATGTTAATCTGAGCGTCCCGGAGCACCTCCAGATGGCGGTCCAAGATAACCTGCTTTTGCTCGATGGCTGTCATGCGGTCTCTCACGTTGAAGAATAAAAACACCTGTAATACCATTGCTTGATTTTATTGAAAAAAGTTTATCTATGAAATACTATAGGTAAATTAATTTTGGTTAAGCAGGGGATTATTGTACTTTCTTTTCGTCGATGAAACGGGGGATCCAGGAGCTGCAAAAGGCAGCACAGTATGTTTTGGGTTTGCTTTACTGGAAGTGCATAGCGGTAAATATAGCTCTATCAGACATCTGATGGCACAAATACGCTGGTTAATGACATACTGGCTGTTGTATTAACCATTGTTAAATAATAGTAGCCTTACCTATATCAAGGATGAGCAGGAGCGCGTGTCAGCGAAACCGGCTGGTTACGCAACCCATTGTGCCGGCAAGCTGGTATCAGGGTTGGCCAACTATTTCGGTCTGAGGAAGTTGACCGACTGGCCGGTTATGACATACTCGTATTGCGTGCCCTGCATTTTCACTTTCCATATGCCGTAAAGGCCGGCGATACGCTCGCCCGACCGGTCAAAGGTAATGTAGCCGCTCACCCCCGGGTAGCCCATCCCCACCACGGCCAGCGCTTCCCTGATGGCATTCCCGTTATATGAATTGGCCTTTTTCATGGCCGCCGCTATAAGATAAACTCCGTCATACGTGGTATCGCAGTATACAGTGGGCAAAACGCCGTAAGCTTTCTCATAGCCGATAGCAAAGCTCTTGTATATATTTGAGTTGCTGTCAGGAACCGGCGCGGTGCCGGTCACCGCCTTCTCCATGAATTTGGCCGCATCGAGGTATTTATCCAGCGGCATACCGTAGGATCCATCAACCGCTATCCAGGGGATATTATCCATCCCTGCTTTAAGCGCCTGCTCATAGATAACTGCCCCGTCGCTATAATGCCCGACATGCAAAACACATTCAGGCCGCTGATCCTTGATAGAGTTGAGTTCCGATAAATAACTCAGCTTGGCGGGGTCGTACCTCAGGGAGATTATAATATCAGTCATGCCCCTAAGATATTCCGTGGCTGTTTCTTCTAACCCCCTGCCATAAACCGTATCCTGCACGAGGATAGCCACTTTGTTATACCCTTTATCTTTTATTAACTGCGCTGCAACGCCTCCCTGCAAGGCATCGCTGGGGCATACACGGTACGCCCATTGGGACCAACCCTGCCCTGATAATGAGCCCGAAGTCGCTGATGGGGAAATTAGCAGCACCCCCTTACTCTCCAGGTAAGGCCCCACGTTCATCACCGCCTCGCTGGTGGTGCATCCAAGTATCACCTGTACTTTCTGCTCATCGATCAACTTGTGCACAGCATATAAAGCCGTCGCTGCCGTGGGACCTTCGTCCTGTATAATAGGCAACAATTTCTTGCCATCTATACCACCTTTTTCGTTTATCTCGTTGATGGCTAACTGAGCAGCCTTAATCAGGTTAGGCCCCTGTGCCGGCGCGCTGGAAACCGCCATTAAGCACCCTACCGGTATCACGGCCGGCAATGGCGGTGAAGCCGGCGCGCAGCCCGGCAGCAAACCGGCTATCAATAAACAGGCTAAAGTCACAAACAAATATATCGTTCTCATATCTCACTCCCGCGGCACTTTCATCAGATATGCCGCTGCATATGCATCCTCATTATATCACTTCCAAACCAATGCCATGGCGATGGATTTTTACTGATTGTACCAATCAATGTAAAATACTGAGGTGACAACCGGCGGGCGCCGGTGTTTATTACTTGAATTGCGCATTTACGAGGTGGGCGCAGGTGATACGGAGCGATTTTATGGATGTTATCTCGGACAGGACTGATGTCCTGAAGATATTGCCTGAGGCGGCAGCAGAGCTCTGCACCGCCCTTTTCAGGAACTCGCCGGCGGGGATATATATCACCCGCGACGGCAAGTTCATCTATACCAATATCGAGTTCCGCCATATCACGGGCTACAGCCAGGACGAGCTTTCCGGCAAGGACTACCAGCGGCTGATCAACCCGCGCTACCGCCAGATGCCCAAGCAGAACGTGGCGTCCCTCTTTGAAGAGGATGAAGACACAAATCACGAATTCAAGATAACCACCCGCGAAGGCAAGAAAAAGTGGATGTCCGAGAAGATCACTTACTTCAAATACGGGGGCAACTGGCTCACTTTGGGCCACTGGCTGGATATCAGCGGCCACCACTCGGTGGAGAAGGCCTGGCGCGAGGCTGAAAGGCGATTCCAGTCGGCTTTTGAAGACCTCTCCACAGGCCTCACTATCATCGGCACCGATGGCATCTTCCTCAAGGCAAACAAGTCTTTCTGCGACATGGTTGGCTACGAGGACAGTGAGCTACTCGAAAGCCGTTTTGACGAGATATTGCCGCCGGGCGACCGCGAAACTAACGGCGACATCATGGCAGTCTTCCTTTCGCTGGAAAAGCCCGAATTACCCGTGCACAGGCAACTGCAGGCCAAAGATGGGAGGACCGTCTGGACTGCCATGAGCATATCGCTTATCGGGGACTCCGAAGCCGGGCCGTCGTATTTTATCATCAATTTCCAGGATATCACCGAGCAAAAAAGAGTAGAGGACGGTTTGAAGGAGGAGGAGTTGCTTTACCGCTCCGTGGTGGACCTCTCGCTGGACCCGGTCGCCATAGCTGACCTTGATTGCCGCCTGACTCATGTGTCGCAAAAATTGCTGCTGCTGCTGTGCTATGAGAAGGCTGACCTGCTGGGCAGGGACGCCGGTTGCCTGGTGACATCAGGGGAAAGCAGCAATATCCAGCAGCAGATCGCAGATATCGTCAGGCAGGGTACCCCTGCCGAGATTGCCTGCAACCTGCAAAAAAGGGATGGGGGATCATTATCTGCAAGTATGCACGTCTCGTGGATCAATAGCGAGAAGGGCGCGCCGGCCAGCATCGTGCTCAGCCTTCGTGAGACATCCGCTGCATCATCCGTGCCGCGCAAACCGTTGGCAGAGGTAATAGAACCGGCGGGAACAGCATCTCCGGATACCACGATAGAGGCGCCTGCTGCGGGCACTCTGCAGCCGGCGAAGCCGCAGCAGGCAGATATATTTGATAACAGCCCAACTGCCATCATACTGGTTAACGAAGACACCACGATTGCAGCGGTGAATACCGCCTTCGAGACGCTGTCCGGCTACACCAGGGAGGAAATCGAAGGTAAGAAAAGCTGGATAGAGTTCGTCGCCAAAGAGGACCAGCCGAGGCTGAAACGCTACTACCTGCTGCACCGCATCGACCCCGGAACGGCGCCTGATACCTTCGAATTTAAGTTTAGCGGCCGGGACGGGAAAGCCAGGGATGTCGTCGTCTATATAAGTCTCCTGACCGATAGCGGGCAGCAATCGGTTACCCTTCTCGATCTAGGGGGATACAGAAAGGCCGGGGCAGAAGAAAAACCGCAGCAGGAACCGGGAGAAGTTGAACCCAGCGGTATCCTGATCGAGGAGAAAGCCAGGCAAAACCTGGAACATCTGCACAGGACCCTACATGATGTGATCACGGCCATGTCCAAGATCATCGAGATGCGGGACCCCTACACTTTCGGCCACCAGGAGCGTGTTTCGGCTCTGGCCGGTGCTATCGCCGGAGAAATGGGGCTTCCTGAAGAACAGTTGGAGGGCATTGAAATCGCCGCGAAAATCCACGATATCGGCAAGGTTTACGTTCCTATGGAGATCCTCAGCAAACCTGGACTGCTCAGCAGTGTCGAGCGCCAGATTATCCAGGCGCATGCTCAGGGCAGCTACGATATACTCAAATCTGTCGAATTCCCCTGGCCGGTGGCCGAGATAGCGCTTCAGCACCATGAAAGGATAGACGGCTCCGGATACCCGTGCGGGCTCAAGGGCCATGAAATCAGGCTTGAGGCCAAAATACTTATGATAGCCGATGTGGTTGAAGCCATGGCATCGCACAGGCCTTACCGCCCCAGCCTTGGCATAGAAGCTGCCCTCAACGAGATAAAAGGCAACAGCGGGACGTTATATGACCCTGAAATAGCAGCTATCTGCATAAGGCTTTTCGCGGAAAAGGGCTTTTCTTTTGAGGAGCGGCCCCGCAGCGCCTGAAGCAGTGTCTACCCTCAGTCCCCTGTGGCGCTATGCCCCGAGATTGCTTCGTCGCCTGCGGGCTCCTCGCAATGACATTTTTGGGTGGCAGGAGCAGGTCTAAGCTTTTCGCCGGTGGCATCTGCGCAAATTAATCCCAAGGGGTTTCAACCTTCTATTTTCAGTTCCAGCACTTCCTGAAAATTGCGCACTATATAGTAACTTTTAACCCTGATTATAAAAAGGGCAGAATCCGGGGAATGGACGAATTTCTCCAGGTTGTGGTGCTTGACCAGGTAAAGCTGGAGCAGGCTCTCTTTCTGATCTTTCTTAAGCTCTTCCGCCGTGCCGGTGGCTGTGACAGCTACCGCACTGCGAAAATCGGAGTCACGGTTGCTGCGGTTGTCGATCAGCACCGAGACCGCGTTATTGGACAGCAGGTTGGCGTATTTATTGGTCTGCCGCCTGGTGGCGAAGAGTATACTTTTCAAGTCGTCGGTAGCAGCAAAGGCGATAAGGTTATTATAGGGACGTGTAAGCTGTTGTGTAGCCAGTGCGGCAAAAAGCTGGCTACGGAAAAGCTCTTTAAGCAGTTTTTTCAACTGGATTTCATCTTCGGCCATAATACACACAAAAGATCAGGTTAAAAACTACTGCCCGGGTGATTCGCAGATACTTAGGATATGTTCCTTGTTAAGGGCTACGAAACCAAACCTGGAACCCGCGCCCGGCGGCGCCGGCTCAATCTCAACCTGCGTCAGGGGTACAAAGCGGGCTTCAGATTCAATCGTATCAATGACCTGCCCCCCGGTATCAACGTAAATCTGGCCTTCCAGCTTATACTGCGCATCGGAGACCCTCGCCGCGTAAACCGTCACAGCCATAAATAGCTTTTCCTTGAAAGGATAAGTCCTGAGCGGTTTCTCCGCCCTATCATCCGCAATCTGGGCTACAAACACGATATTATTTTTGGCCACATAGATACGCGGGAATTTTTGTTTGTAACCCCCGGCTCCCGTCATTGTGACATTCAAGAGAGGCAGGAAATTGACCACTTTTGCCGATGTTTCAGTCCGCATCCCCTCGTTAAGGGCGTCAACCAGGCGCTGGCCGAAATCGCACTTCAACGTACCCGTAAACGATAACGCACCAGTACACACAAGCACCTCAAATTGCTTACGTAGCTCTGAGCCCTCATTTTCTGCCGTCATTTATTATCTGCCTACCTTATTCTGTATTCCACTGCCCTGACATTTATATACTATGTCAGGGGCTGGCGCCCATGTCAAGCAAACCGCCCTTCCTCTGCCTAAACCATTTCCGCTGCCCATCGTTATACATACCACAAAGCTTATTAATGGAGGAATAAATGTGGAATTAAGCAAGGTAATCCCGGCCACAAGGGTAAAATTATCTTTTTCAGGAGGTTAGTAATTGAAAGGTATCTTTTCAGGTTTGCTTACACTGGCACTGGCGCTGGCAATCATAATGCCAGCTGCCGCACCCGCGCTGGCGGATTCCAGCGGCGATACCAAACCGCAGCTCTCGTCGCTGGCTTCCCTAATGATCAAGGCGCCCAACACGGTGGAGATAGGTCAACAGGCGACCGTCACCGTCTTCAACAAGCGCGGCCATGAGACCATAGCAGGCGCCCAGGTATATGCATTGAAGACCGGCGGCCTGGTTATCACGGCCGGCGCGGCCAATTATACGGCCATTCTCGGGGAGTACGAAGCGCTGGCCGAAGCCAAAGGCACATTATTCGGCACAACCGGCAGCGATGGTGCGGTTAGTGGCAAATTCCCCGAAACCGGCCGATTCATGCTGGTAGCCACGAAAGACGGCTATATCCCGGGCTTCTCCCGTTTGACAGTCACACTGGCCGACAGGACGGCACTGAATATCAGGGCGCCGGGTTCAGCGGAAGTCAATAAAGCTGTCACTATTTCGGTAACAGAGCGGTACACGGAGCAACCCGTAGCTAAAGCAGCCATTTACGGTCGAATCATCACAACCCTCAACGTACCACCGGTAACCGCTACCACCGTAATCAAGGCTGACCCGTCCGTTAGCGCAGCAGACGTGCAATTGGCGAGCGAGGTCAGTATGTCAGGCGTCTTTATTGGCTATACGGACAATAACGGCCAAGTAATCTATGCCTTCGCGAAGGGTGGAGATTACCTGCTCACCGCCAGGAAAGAAAACTATACCCCGAGCTTCGCCAAAATAACCGTTACCATCTCCGACCAGAAGAGGCTGGCCATCAGGGCGCCGGCAACTGCCGCCGCCGGCCAGCAGGTCACCATCAAAGCCGTTGAGGTCAACGGCGGGCAACCGGTCGATAAGGCCGCAATTTACGCTTTCCGCCCCGGGATGATAATGCCGCCCACCGTACAGCCGATGCCGGCGCCGGCTGATAACGGCACTGCGACGGCTGCCATCATCGATTCCGCGCTCAGCCCGGTGACTTCAGCCGAGGCGCAAATGCTCATCAGCGAAAACAAGAACAGGTCGTTTTTGATTGGCTACACAGGTAACAACGGCGAGGTGCAGTTCACCTTTAAGGACCCTGGCCTGCACGTGATGGTAGCCGTCAAGGACGGCCACCTGCCCGGCGGGGCCAGGATCAATATCAAGGGCATACAACCGGTCAAAGCTCTGGAAATCAACGCCCTCTTCAATATATCAGCCGGGCAGCCTGCCACCCTGAAAGTCCGTGAGAAAGGCACCGATCAGCCGGTGGCTGAGGCGGGCGTTTACGTGCTCAAGACAGGCGACTCCGGTGACATAAAGGCCATGCCGCCCACGGCTAATAACGACAAGGCGCAGAACGGCAAGGGCAACGTCTCATCCGACATAAAAGCCATGCCTCCTACCGCTAACAACGATAAGGCGCAGGGCGAGGCCAACCAGGCCAGGGAAAAGGGCATCCTGGCCGGCTACACCGATGAGAACGGGCAGGTAGTATTCACTTTCAGTTCATCCGGCCAGTACGTCCTGGCCGCATTCAAAGACGGCTACAGCCCGGCTTTTAGCTACATTACCTACATACTGCCCGTCTCTAATAAATCTCTCACTCTCAAAGCGCCGGCCGAGGCCTATGCCGGCGATGCCGTAAATATCGGCACGTATGATGCAGTCGGCAATGCCCTGGGCAAGGTCGGGATTTACTCACTGCGCATGGACGTTGTTGCGCAGGCGGCCACTGCCCTGCAGTCCGCTGCCAAGCCGGACACCGCTGCCAGGGAGAAATACGGACCTATCCTGCGGGAAAGGAGTTCCTTCATGGGCTATACGGACGGCAACGGCCAGCTCAACGTGAAATTCCCTCGCACAGGTGCCTTTATGTTGCTGGCCATCAGGGACGGCTACCTGCCCGACTTCGCCAAAATCAATATCAAGCCGGCGCCTCCCGCTGTTCCTGTTCCTGTTCCCCTTCCCACTCCCGTTCCTCAATCGGATAATGCGACTGCAACAGAATAGTAAACACCGGTTTAACTCAAAAGGGCGGGGCTGAAGCCCCGCCCTTTTATTTTACCTATTGATACAGAGCACAACGCAGGGGCGGGTTTTTAAACCCGCCCGAGGAGGCGGGCGCACCTGAAGGTACGCCCCTACAACGAGAGAAATTATAGAGGAATAGTGTAGGGGCGGGTTTAAAAACCCGCCCGCGATACGGAAGGCGAATTGAATGATCAAGCACGATGCGGGCGCACCTGAAGGCGAATTGAATGATCAAGCACGATGCGGGCGCACCTGAAGGTACGCCCCTACAACGAGGAAAATGCGGACCCAAATGTAGGGATGGGCCTTTAGGCCCGTCCGAATGTGGGCGTAGAGACGTGGGATTTTGCGGGCTTTTCGGGCGCACCTGAAGGTACGCCCCTACAGCTTCTATTTTCCCTGTCATCGACGGTTTTGGGGAGAGGCTCCCCGCAAAGACAACCTGGTTGTGGTTAAAATTCCACCACGGTGGCGCCGGTGCTTCCTTCGAAGCGGCCGCCGCCGCGGAACGATTTCACCAGGGGGTGCTTCTTGAGTTCCCGCATAACGGCCTGCCTTAAAATGCCCGTGCCCTTGCCGTGCACGACGCGCACCTCCTTCAGCCCGGCCATGAAGGCATCATTCAGGTATTCCTGTACCAGCGGTATGGCTTCATCCACCGTCATGGCATGCAGGTCGAGCTCCGGGCTTATATCCGGCTTACCGGCTTTAGCCACGTGGTTACCGGACTTCTGCACTCTTTTTTTGTTCATTTGAAATCAGTCCGCGCGGTGGAATTCCAGCCGCAGCACACCATCTGTGGCCGTCGTAACTTTTACCCTGTCGTCGATACGCCAGCCGGCTACCCAGATTATCTCTTCACCTGAACAGACGAGGGGTACGCTGTCGCGCCATGAGCGCGGTATAGCTGAATCGACCATGAAGTCCTGCAATTTGCGGTTATGCGCCATACCCAGGGGCCGGAAGCGGTCACCCGGGCGGCGTCCCCTGACCGTCAGTGATTTCCCCGCTATATTCAGGTCAAAGCTGGCGCTGAAGATATCATCCTCGCGGAAAAAATTTTCGCTCATCAGGTCGGCGGTCACCCGCCACCCGGGCAGCCTGGTTTCCCCGGGGACATTCAGAGCGTAAGCCTTTTCCAGTACCGGCCAGGGACAGGCGCTGGCGCCGTGACCTGCCACCACTATGCGGTTACGTTCGTTGGCGGCCATGAGGCCGCCGGGCAGGTGCACGCACTTGCCGGTGTTGCCGAAAAGGAGTTTTACCAGGGCTTCTATGTGTGTTGCCTCGATATCTCTGAGGCTGCCGTAAGCCTGCTCAAGCACAATGCGGAAGACCCGCCTCTGCAGAGCCAGAGGCAATCCACGCAATTTGCCCGAATCCAGGCAGGTCAGGCCGCCTTCGCGGGTAGCGACGGCGCCGCAGGCAGCAGAGGCCTGTTCGTCGATAAAATCCGCGTCTTCCCCTGCTATGTCAGCCAGCCTGACCAGCGCGTCGTCGATTCCCGGGTTGTATTGCCGCAGCAGGGGGATAAGCTCCAGGCGGATGCGGTTGCGCAGGAATCGGGTGTCGCTATTGGAAGGGTCGCGGCACGGCTTTAAATCATGCGACTGGCAGTACGCGGCCGTCTCCTGCCGGGAGGCTTTAAGCAACGGGCGCACCACCCAGATACCGTCTTCCTTGCTGCCGTACGGTATGGGCGCGGCGGCGCGCAGTCCCCGCAATCCCTGTATGCCGGCGCCGCGCAGGTAATGCATCAGGGTGGTCTCCACCTGGTCATCGCGCGTATGCCCCACCGCTACCCGCGTCGCACCGACCTGCCTGGCCACTTCGTCAAGAAACCTGTATCTTACCTCGCGCGCTGCCTCTTCCAGCGACGTCTTACTTTGTTTATTCCACTGCTCAACGTCGCGCTTCTCAATGCTGCAGGGGATACCCAGTTTCGCCGCAAGCTCCTCTACATATTTAGCGTCAGCTTCCGATCCGCCGCCGCGCAGGCAATGGTCAAGATGGGCGGCATGAAGCTGGATTTTAAAAATATCTTTGAGGTTATGCAGCACCTTGAGCATGCAGACCGAATCCGGGCCGCCTGATACCGCCACCAGCACCTTTTCCCCACCCGCCACCAGGCCGTATTCCTTTATAAAGCGGTGGGCGCGGCTTTCGATAGCACCTGCATCGGGCGGCAAATCACTGCTCCCTCAGGTGGCAGATATCGCTCAGCAGCAAAAGCCGGGCGTCGCAGCCTTCGACAAATTCGAGCAGCGTCCGGCTGCTGGGCTGTATGCGAATCCGTACCAGGTGCGTAACAGGCAAACCCAGTGCGGTGCAAACGGCCGTAGCGGTCACGAAATAGTGAGAGACAACGGCGACCGTTCCATCCGGGTTGGCATTTACGATTTTTTTAATGGCGGCCCACACCCTATCCCTGAATTGCCCGAGGTTCTCACCTCCCTTGAAATCAATGGCATCGCCCTTAGTCTGCCATTCGACCAGGAACTGGCTGAAATTCTGGCCGAAGGTATCCAGCGACATACCCTCCATCTCACCCACATGTATCTCCCTGAGCTCAGCATCGGGGATGACCGTCAGGTTATGGTATTTTGCCAGCGCACCGGCGGTATCCATGGCACGCCTGAGCGGGCTGGAATATACAGCAGTCAGCGGCACATCTTTCATGGCCAGGCCCAGCTTCTCCGCCTGCATTTTCCCGTTATCGCTCAGGTCCGTATCGCTGCCGCTGCCCTGGATGATGCGCTGCTGGTTCCAGGTAGTCTCGCCATGCCTTATCAGGTAGAGATTAATCGCAGTACTCCCTCGATTTCATTATGCAAAGACCAGTTTGGTACGCTGTATTGATTGCGGCAGGGCTGAAAAGCCCAGCGCTTTGACCACCTGCTCCGGCCGTCCCGAACCTGAGGCGTCGCAACGCAGTAGCATACCTATGCTGCAGCTATCATCTTTTTTCCCGGCCAGCCACAGGCCGTTGATCAAAGGCCGCAGGTCGTAGAACCTTTCGCCGGTATCGCGGGCATGGTGCCAGGGCAGGGTTTCGCTGGCCAGCAGCGCTGCCAGCCCGGATTCGATATCCGGCCCGCTTCTATCGGTCTCCATATCGACATTGTACTCGGCGAAACGCAGGCGGGACTGCAGGGAGGGGGCTTCGATGTTCACCGGCAAAATCTGCATAATCCCGATACCGCCGGGCAACTGGGGTCCGACCTTCTCTACGAAGAGGCCGTCTGCAATACGGTGGCTCAAAAATACGTCCATCAACTCAGCAACGCTGGTTATACCCACCGCCAGCGGCGCAGCCAGTGATATGCGCGGGTGCGGGCTGAAACCCTCTGAGTAAGACAATTCAACGCCGGCGCGGCGCAGGGAACGCTCCCACAGCCTCATTAAATCAAGATGGGAAAGGAACTTGAGCTGCTCGCCGCGGCTGAATTTAAGGCGCAGGCGGTGCATTCTTTTCCCTGGTGATAGTGATGCGCTCGATCTTGCGGTTGACTATCTCGGTGATCGCTATCTTCAGATCACGGTACTTGAAATGCTCACCCTGCCTGGGTATGCGGCCCAGGTGGCTGAGTATGAAGCCTGCCACCGTATCGTAGTCGCCCACGGGAAGGTCGAGGTCGAGCTGGTCGTTGGCCTCCTCTACCCTGAGTCCGCCATCGACCTCGTTAGTGTTGGCATCGATAGGAGTTATCTCCTTTTCGTTGGTCGACATCTCATCGCCGATACTGCCCATGATCTCCGATGCCATATGCTCAAGATTGGCTATGCCGGCCACGCCGCCAAATTCGTCGATGACGATGGCCATGTGAAAATTATTGTCACGCATCTCGGCCAGCATCTCGCCTAACCGCTTGGTTTCCGGGACGAAATAGGCCTGGCGGACCAGTCGGTCCACCGCGTCATGCTCATGTATTTCATTTTTAGCCATGGCCATCAGTACATCCTTGACCGTCAGCATGCCCGTGACATTGTCCATAGTATCATGGTAAACGGGGAACCTCGAATGCGGGTGCTCGCTGTAAATCTTGAGGAATTCATCGAGCTCTGTTCCTTCCTCGATGAAAGATATCTCCGTGCGCGGCTGCATGACATCACTGACCGGGCGGTCGGGGAATTCGAAGGCTTTGTGTATCATATCAGCCTCGGTTTCTTTCCACACTCCCTCGGCCTCGCCCACGTCTATGGCAGTGCGTATCTCGGCTTCATCGATGGTCAGCCTGGCTTCACCCACGTCGGTTACCAAGCGAGTGAAGCCGGCGCCTATCTTATTCAGTACCCAGACAATTGGATAGAGTATCCAGATCAATAGCTGCACCGGTATGGTATAGGCCAGCGCCATTTTCTCGGCATTGTGCGCCGCTACCGTCTTGGGTATCACCTCTCCCAATACCAGTACCAGGAGGGTGATGCAGATGGTCGCCACCAGTGCCCCCAGGTTAGTCCCCAACAGGCTCACGGCAATCAGCGTGCCCAGCGACGCGGCCGCGATATTTACCAGGGTATTGCCCAGCAAGATGGCTGAGAGGAAGATGCCCGGCTGCTTCTGAAAGCTATCCAGCAGGTCAGCGAACTTAACATCGCTGGAAAGCAGGTGCTTAACGCGTATCCTGCTCAAGGAGATGATGGACACCTCGGCGCTGGAGAAAAATGCGGACAACAGCAGGCAGACGAAAATCAGGATGAAGTATAAAGTACGTTCGCTATCCATATATTACCCGGCTTATCCCGGAACACGGTTTATCATATCATCCGCCAGTGCTACAGTCAATGACAAGGTCACTCGCCTTACCTTTTTAGCGGCCTGGTGCCGTGCGGCAGATTAAATGGTAGAATGAATAACCATGCAGGTAGATTTCGCTTTCATTTGTGACTACGCAGAGGCGACCAACAAGATAAACGCGCTCGGCATAGGCTTCGACACCATCATGGCCGGTAAAATGCCCACCAGGCACCCTACTTTTTTCCTGGTCGTGCAGATGCGGGCTAATGTGGTGGAAGCGGGCGAGAAAAACTTCGAGGTGCATCTTATCGACGAGGACGGCAAGGAGATAATGCCGGCGCTGATGGGAAAATTCAATATACCCAGGCCTCCCTCGGGGGCTGAAAGCACAGGCCGGCTGGCCTTACGCTTCGACGGCGTGGAATTCCCCAGGTACGGCGCCTATTCCATCCACATGGTCGTGGAAGGGCACGAGATGGTCAGAATTGCCCTGAGGGTCAGCCAGCCGCCGGCAGTAGCGCAGAACTGAAAAACACATCAGGCCACTGAGAATCGAAGCTGCTTAACTGCCTCTTTTCGCATAGTCAGGGCACCAGACAGCATTGGGACGGGCGGGCTGATGGCAGGCCTGGCGGTAGTCATATTTACAGGAATCGCAGAGTATGATCTTCATGCCCAGCGCCTGCTTGACGTTAATCTTCAGATTGTCTATCCACGACGGCTTGAGTTTCCGACCTTTAAGCATAGTTCCTGAGTTTACTTCGCCATGAGACGCCGTGTCAAAAAGACTGCGGCTGTAGTAATATATCCCAAATCTGCTATATAAGGAGGCCGCCATGCCGCACCGGGACAGCCGCAAGGAGGGCAACTGGAGTAAATTCCATTTCAATCAACCGTATGCAAAAGGGTTGAAGCGCCTGCAAGAGGATGTATTGGGGAAGACGGATTTCGACCCGTCGGTCCTCTTCCAGTGGGGCACCATGCAGGCCATGGCCGTTATCCAGATACTCAAGGATTGCGAAAAAGAATTCGGCGAGAAAGGCCAGCAGGTGGTCAGCAACTCGTTGCGCAGAATCGGCTACGATGTGGTAAAGCAGACTTACGCCGGGTTAGGCAAACCAGAAGGACTCACGGAAGCGGAGACAGTCAGCTTCTTCGCCACGGTGGTGAACACCATTTATTATGCCTCCCTGGAGGAGCCTCGCATAGAGGGTGAAGACAGGATCAGCTTCGATATAACCTGGTGCCCTCACCAGGACCATTACAGCGCCTTCGACTGCCGCGTGCAGCGCTACATGGTACAGGGCATGCTGGATGCTCTCTTAGAAACAGGCTGGATCAGCCCTGACTGGCAGGTGAAATTCACCTGCACCATCCCGTCCGGCGCCGGGGTCTGCAATTTTGTTTTCTGGAGGGCTTCAGTGGAAGAAAAGGCCGAATGGGAACTATATACAAAGAGGCTGGAGCAGAAGGCGCTAAAACAGTAGTAACGTCACTGCGGGGCGTCCGCCCAAAAATGTCATTACGAGGAGCTTGCGACGAAGCAAGCCGTAGTGGCGGGTTTTCAAACCCGCCCGCCACGCGGGTGCACCTGAAGGTACACCCCTACGGACGGTGGGATTGGCGCGGCCTTCGGGCTTGCAATAACGAGGTATCCAGACTATTTCCCCTGCTCGACCCGTTTGAGCCCTTCCACGCTGCCAGTTCCAAAGTTTAACGCATTAAACG
>Ga0247841_10008779_pt1 | contig 14387 bp, 12 predicted proteins | sample LaCruzMarch2015__2_FD_192410 | JGI IMG/M metagenome (GOLD analysis project Ga0247841, IMG submission 192410) | Freshwater microbial communities from meromictic Lake La Cruz, Castile-La Mancha, Spain - LaCruzMarch2015_18m | ecosystem: Environmental > Aquatic > Freshwater > Lake | place: Spain...
TCATTATCAACATAATAAGTTGAAAAATCAGAAACAATATTTGTTTTAGCCCATTCTATATCATCAGAAAATATATAAAACACAGGATAACTAACCAATTGGGATATCTGTTTAATTGCATTTTGATAATAATCAACAGAACAAATACCATGAAAATTATTGGTAACTTCATTTGTAACATAATCACCCCTGCGAATATGGATACTGACAGATTCAGTACTTTTTATTTTTTCTTCTAAATTTTTATTTTTTTCTTTAAAATCAGCTTTAATCTGAAAATCATTCCTGATAATATTCTCAATATTTTTAAAATATTTTTCACTTTGCCAATATCCATCAATTGAATATGAGTTTTTTCCTGACTTTAAAATATTTTCATCAAAATGAAACTGTGTTTCTCTAATTATTTTATAAGGATTTATTTTTTGACTTATTATATTAATTAATCCTGTTGTTCTTGTAAATTTATTTATATCGTTCTGGTTAGCTATATTTTCAATAATATTTAATTTGTATAATTCATATTTCCTGATTGTAACATTTGCTCCCTGAAATTTATTTAGCAAAAAACTTAAATCCAACTTTAATGTACACTTATGTATTTCAGCAAGATGCCGTCCAAAAGCATATTGAAACATTTGATTTCCTAATCCACCCATTAATCGGATGATAATCATAATATTTTATAAATTAGTTATTTATTCCCTAAGATTTAAATTTAATCTTCTGCATTAACGATTTTATATAACTTATCCGACCTGCGGATTAAATCATTAACAGGAATTGAAAAATGTTCACCCTTAATAGTTTTATCAACATTTTTAAGTTCTACTCTTAACTCATTAATTTTGTATTCTATAACTCCTGTTGTAGGTCCTATTATCAAAACCTCATCGCCAATATTAAGTTCGCCTGTTTCTATCAAAAATTCTACTACTCCGATATTTGAAAAATAATTTATCGCTTTCCCTATATACACTTTCCTTTTTGATGCCTGAGAACCATATTTTTTACTCCATTCTCCCAATTTTTTGCCAAGATAATATCCGTCCCAGAAACCACGATTAAAAACAGTTGTTAATTTTTCTTCCCAATCTTTAATTTTTTCTTCATTATAAGTGCCTGAAAAATATGAATCTATTGCTTCTCTATAACATTGTGTAACTTTTTTTACATATTCAGGAGATCTTGCCCTGCCCTCAATTTTTAAAACACTGACACCCGACTCAATAATTTTGTCCAGAAATCCAATCGTGCATAAATCCTTTGGGGACATAATATGTTCATTGTCAATTTCTAATTCATACCCTGTATCTTTATCCTTAACCAAATAAGCTTTACGACAAGTCTGAAGACAGTTCCCGCGATTTGCAGATAAATTATGTTCATGAAGGCTTAAATAACATTTTCCGGAAATAGCCATACATAATGCGCCATGAGCAAATATCTCAACTTTAATTAAATTTTCTGAAGTTCCTTTTATTTGTTCTTTTTCAATAGTTTCAGAAATATGTTTGACTTGTTTTAAATTTAATTCTCTTGCAAGCACCATTACATCAGCATATTGAGAATAAAATTTTATTGCTTCAACATTACTGATATTTAATTGTGTAGATAAATGAACAGGTTGTTTAATTGAATAAGCATAAGTAATCGCAGCAATATCTGAAGAAATAATTGCAGAAACATTATTTTGTTTAGCAGAATCAACAATACTTCTCATCAATTCCATATCATCATCATACAAAACAGTATTAAGCGTAAGATAAGATTTTATATTATTTTTCCTGCAAATCTCTACTATTTGAGGCAAATCATTCAACTTAAAATTATTTGCAGATTTTGCACGCATATTGAGTTGTTCAATACCAAAATAAATTGAATCTGCCCCACCCTGAATAGAAGCCATCAATGATTCATAAGAACCGGCAGGAGACATTAATTCAATTTTTTCTTTTTTCATTTTTTATCATTAAATAATTTTCTGGCAAAATCAGCTACAAAGTTATCATCAATTTCGTTCATACATTTAAAATTTTTTTTAGGACATTCTCTAAAACCTATTTTTGTACATGGACGGCATTTTAAATTTTTAATTTCCACTATTTTTGATTCTTCATCTGCTAAATAAGGATACATTCCAAATTCAGGAATTGTATTACCCCAGATTGAAATAATTTTTTTATGAAATGCTGCTGCAATATGCATCAGTCCTGTGTCATGAGTAATTACAACTCTTGACTGTTTTACCAGTGATGCCGATTGACTTATATTGAACTTTCCGCAACAATTATAAACTTTTTCTCCTGATAATTCCGCAATATTATTTCCGTTTTTTTCATCTTCCTTTCCTCCAAGTAAAATTATTGGTAAATTAATTTTTTTGCAAATAGAAATAATTTTCTCTATCGGTAACCGCTTTGTAAAATGTTTTGCGCCAATAACAAAAGCTATATATTCTCTGCCGATACTTTCAGGTAAAATTGAAATATTAACTTCATTTTCCGGAGAAATATAATAATCAAGTCCCCGGTTATCATTCTTAATATCAAAAACATCCAATGTATTAAAATATCTGTCAACAATATGTATATCAGGCAATTTGTTGATTTTGAAATTTACAATAAGCCACTTTTCATAATTCAATTTTTTAAACGAAAATGCCGGTAATCCAAGTTTTTGTTTTATTCTATATGTTCTGATATTATTGTGTAAATCAATAATATAATCAAAATATTCTTCCTTTAATTCTTCAATTGTATCATTTAGTTTTTCTTTCAACAAATGTAATTTTGAAATATTAGGATTTGATTGCAGAATTTCAGCAAATTGCGGTTTAGTTAAATAATGTATTTCAACATCTTCAACCTGATGTTTTAAACATCTTATAACCGGTGTTGTAAGTACAATATCACCAATTGAACTAAACCTTATGATTAAAAACTTTATCAATACTCTTTAATTTGATGCAATTAATATTGCAAACTTAGCTGAATTTTCTATAATAGAAAAATGGAATGTAAAGATTAAAATATTAAGATAAATATTTCTGATTTATCAATGGTTATAATTACTACTTCTGACGAAGTATTTTTTTAATGACTAAGCGTGGACGCTTAGCCGAACGAAGGAACTTTTAGCCGGACTATCGCTATTATTTTATATTTAATTTACTTGTTCCAATAATTCTATAATTATTCCTTAATTGAATGAAATATAATCCGCTTGTCAAATCGTTTTTATATATTTCAACTTGGTTTGTTGTAATATTTTCTACCTGTTTCATTATCTGTCCAAGCTGGTTAAATATAGTTAATTTCAAATTTTCATTTTTAAAGTTATCAAATTTAATTATTGCGAAGTTGTCAATTGGATTTGGCATTATATAAATTTGAGAGTGAATATTTTTATTTTCTTCAATTGGGCTTCCCATGTCTGCATAGGAGATAAGTATGTTGTCTATCATCCACCCGTCTTTATTGGTTTGAATATTGTCACTAATAAAATGAAATCTCATTATTATAGTATCAGCAGGATATGTTTTACATGGATAGTACCATACCCATTGAATCCTCGTGTAAATCCATCCATTAGAAGTTCCGGAAAAACCTCTAATTCCTCCCTTTAGAGTATCTTGGTTTGAATATAAATTTTCAGTATTAAACTCAATTGGATTAATTATAATAGGATCATCTATTATATTGTTCCAAGTTAAACCTTTGTCATAAGACATTTCAATATACCCACCATCTGTTAATGTGTCAGTTTGAAATTTATGTTTAAATCCAACTATTCGCCCATCAGGATAGAAATAAATATTAGGTAATATCAAATCAAAATATGAATGATTTGAAGTCGTATAAGGATTTATAGTGTCCGTAACCAATGCGTTTGGCGAAGAATAAGCAGTGTCAAAAAATGGCTTTGCGGGTTTACCAATTTGCCAAATTTCCTGACTTGAAGTGTCAAGTTTCAATAAGCTACATTGGTTCTCAAATTTACAACTATCCACATCGAAAATTCCATAGTGAATAACAATCTGCGAGAATGCAGAAAAGCCCAAAAGAAAAAAAGCTGTTAAAAGTTTAATTTTTTTCATTTGTAAAAGTTTTTATAAATTTTATAATCTTTAACTTATTTACAATATTATTATAAATTATTATATTCTGCAAAAAACAAATAGGAAAAACCTTTCTTCTCAATAATAAAATATTTTTTTTAAATACTTTGTTAATCAACTGATTTCTTTTTCTTTTCTTTAATCAATATTAGAATATCAACAATAATCATTACCAGACACCAACTAAAACATACCCAATATCCCCATAATTTATTATCAGTCTTATATTTTGAAATATCAAAATAAGTAAAGTAGAATAATATCAGTGCAATTATATTTATAAAGTGAACCAATTTTTGCTTTTTATACTTTAATATTAATCCGATAATCCAAAGAAAAAAAGCTAAAGTTGCACCACCATAATATATTAAACCGTATACCGAAGAAAGAATATAACCTAAACCTGTGTAATTGTTACCGGGAGTCAGAAATAATTCAGCAAATTTTGATTCTTTTTTTGAATCATCAGAAGCAGACTTTTCAACAAATGCCTCGTTTTTATCAATTGAATCTTTTATTAATGAATCAACTTTATCATTATGAATTGCGACAGAAGTATCAGAAATATCTATTTTTAAAATCTCCTTTATATATATAGAATCAATATTGCAACCCGGATTTGCAATTTTTAATGAATCCATAATTTTTAAAGAATCCACTACTCTAGTAGAATCCGCAATTCTTTTTTGTTCAACTTCTTCTGGGCTTGGTCCCATACTACATTGCCGAAAAAAAGGAAGAAAAAATGTCAGCAACAATCCAATTTGTAAATACTTTGATATTTTCATTTTTATTTTCATACACAATTATTTTTTTATTATTTTAAAAGTCTGCTTAATATCTTCTCCAATACTGAACACATAGATACCTTCCGGTAAATTGCCAAGTTCTATTGTTGAGTTTTCTGCATTAATTTTCCCTGTCGTTACTGTTTTACCCAATTTGTCTGTAATATAATAAGTTGCGCCAATGTGTGTTATACTCAATTTAACATTAATTTGATTTTTGGCAGGATTAGGGTAAATTAAAACATTATTAAATTTTTCATTTTTAGGAATATTACTGATAATACTATTTAAATAGTTGCTTAAATAAGGACTTAAATCAAGAATGTGAAGTTTTTGCGAATTCGTTATATATGGTGGCTGAGAAAAATATTCGTTTGAAATGTAGTATTTTAATCCATTGGTTGTAGCAATCCCTTCAACCTGATGAAAAGAAAGTGAAATAGTAATTTTTCTCTTATTCCCGCTGAAGAAATCAGATCCATTGAAGTCGTATATTAAATATACAAATGGCTGCAACAAACTACTGTAGCCACATAAAACAACAAGTCTCTGGTTTTCAAGATAAACAGCACCTGTTATTAATCCCTGCACATCAAATGTGGTTTTTAAATTTGCATTATAAGTTCCCGGAGTTTTAGAAAGAGAATACACACTTGTTTTATTACTAATCCATTGTTTTGTAAATAAAAAAATACTGTCTGATGACACAATAAAAGCTTCGCAATCAAAATCGGTATTATTGCTTCCTGTCGCAGTAAAATCAGTTTGGTCAGAATATGTAAAATTAATCGAATCTATCACAGGAGAATTAATCAGAATAGAATTTTTATCAATTCTTAATACTTTCAAATTTGTTCTGTTTCCATTAGAGTTATTACCAAAATCACCAATATATATATAATTGCTGTCTTGCGAAATCTCTTCCCAATCATTATTTATAACACCAGTCAATTGATATGTTTGAGAAATATTACCATTGGCAGTATCTAAAGAATATATATTTAAATCAAGATTGTCGTTATGTGTCCAGATTTGATCATTCCAATTAATAAGTCCTGATGTTTCTGAAAGTGTACTCACTAAATTAAAACTTGACGAAGGGGCAACAGAACCTGAGCTATAAACACAACTTCCATCATTTTGAGTAGCCAAGGAATTGTAATTCGTTGCCAATGGATCTGTACATCCACATACCTGAGCTTTTAAATTATTTATAAATAAAAAAAAGCTAATGAAGAATACTAAATTTAAAGTCTTCATTTTTATGATTATTCTTTCGGATTTATAATTTTTCCTATAAACAAAATCGTTCCGGTTTCATTTTCCTTAATAATAAACAAAAATGGATGATCAACAATAAAATTTTTAATTATTTCATTATTAACTTTTATAAACATAAAAACAGCAGTAACAGCAGATGCTTCAGTCCCTTCTTCAGAAACATTAATCATTGCTTTATGAAATACATTATTTATATACAACTCATTATTTCCTGTCATGCCTGAAAAATCAGCGGTATAAGAAAAAGCTATAGGCATTCCCATTGTTGATAGAGCATCTTTTAAATAATAATCACATTCCGTTTTAAACTTAGGTAATAATAAACGTACTTTGGTTTTATTCATTGAAGCAATTATTTTTTTATAACTGTCATAATTAAATGAATTTTCAATATTTTCAATTCCATCAGTTTCATTAGGTAAAATTACAATCATTGATGCCTTTTTTTCTTTGTATGGTATTTCTAATGCTTTTAAATTACTATCTTCATAATAGAACATTGAATCTGTTCTGTTTATTAATTGTATTTTTTTTATTTAGATTAAAAGAGCCGGATTTTGTATTTTCCTTTTTAAATTCTGTAGCCCATTTCCCGTAAAAGTAAATTGCATTAACAAGAACCATTCTAGTATCTCTATTAACAGACTTTGAGTTTAAAACTTCAGAAATTTTATGTAATGTAGTACTGTCAACCCATCTGTTAATTTCTTTTATTGCTTTTTCCCTTTCAATATCATTAATAAAGTCTGCATTTTTAACTTTTGCATTATAGTTTGTTGTTACTTCATTAAAAAAAGAAGCTAAAAATTTATAATTTTCCTGAGCCCAAATAGAGTTTGCAATATTCAGCGTTATATTATCCTGTGCGTTGTTTTTTATTTTTTTGTTTAACAGTTTGTAGTTTATATGAAATTTAGTTTGGTCTAAACTAAAGTTTAACGTTTTACTCATTTGCTTTTCTGTCTCATTTCTCGCTCCTGCATAAGTCATAGCTAATGCAGTGGAAATACTGAAAGGTGAAAAAAATATGTTTTTATTCTGATTTTCATTTTTAAGTTCTTTAAATAAATTTATTGCAAACTGATTATTCCCTGATGCAATTTCATTTGTATTCTGGGCATTTATTAAACTTATAAATAAAATAAAGTTTAAAATAAATATTATTTCAATTTTTTTCATGTTCATTAATTTTAATTATTGCCGGTTTATTTAAATGCTTACTAAAAATTCACAAAGCCGTTTAATATAAATATATTTTAAACAAAGCTATATATTAATTTGATAATAATAAAAACATATTTGCTAAATCTAATGAAGTATGGTTATATATATCGAAAATCAAACAATTAAACTAACAAAGTACGATTACCAACAAAGTATTTTATTAACGACTAAGCAAGGACACTCCGTCGAACAAAGCTACATCAACAATGGCAATTGAGTAAATTACATGTTGTCGCAATTGTTTATCTATCAGTATTCAAAGTATAATAGCCCATTGTAATCATATACTATTTTTTCACTTGGGTGAATGTCTCTTTGAAATTTTTTTCCGCATTGTTTACAACTATGTTTTTTATGATTGAGTTTACATATTTGTTTATGTCCACAATATTTGCAAGTAACATAACCATATTTGTATCCTGTTAACATACTTCTGAACTCTTCCTTTATATAAGAACGCCAGTTAATAAGTTTAGTTTTTTGTTGGATTACATTTTCTATATAATTTAAAAAATCACAGATATATGTTTTGTCATTTTCAAACTTTAAAAGTTCCTCGTGAATTTCGTTTGATCCAAATCGCATAACTATCCAACCACTTGCTTGAAGATTTACATTTTTCCGTCTATCCTTGTTATTGTGTTTTTGTCCATGAGAACGAAGTCCGTCACATTCAATTGCAACTTTTACAGGGTTAAAGAGTGAGCCACCATAAATTGCAAAATCTATTTCATACTCAATTCCAGGAACATTCATATCGTAAACGTCTGGGACAAGCACCATTTCTCTAGGTTTTACAAAATATTGTTTGTGGTCACTTGGAAACTGATTTAGAAAAAGAAAGAATGCTTTTTCAAGATCACTTGTATTATTATCGTCAATGAAATCGTCAATGAATTTGAACATATTGTCTCTTTCATACTCGTCTCGATATTCGTAATAGTTATCTTCAATTTTTTTTCGTAAATTTTTTATAATTTTTTTTAAGTCCATTGTGTTTGTTTTACAAATACCACCAACTAACTTATATGTCTACCAAAGGACTACAAAGTCATCATAATTTTAATACATTTGTACACCTACAGTAAACTTATATTTTAAATAATGAAAAAGACCTTTTCCTATATAAGTCCTATTTTGCCGGTTCCCAGTAACAATTTTTAGGAGAAGTTATTTTTCCTTCGGTTTTTAGTTTTTTCATTGCTTTATCAACTTCTTTCCTGTCTATTCCAGATAATTCTGCAATTTGTCCTGCGCTCAATGCTTTTCCTTCTTTTTTCATTGTAGCTAATACTTTTTCTGTATTTTCCATATCGTTTATTTTTTTGTTATTAATTTATTTTTTACAAAATTAATTTTTTTAACCTAAATTATTCTTACTTTAAAAAAATCTTATAATTTTCTAAAAATTAATTTTATTAAGAATTTTTGTATATTTTTTTGAAGTTTTTCTTTCTTGGTTATTAATTAAATTAAATTTGCAAAATTATATAAATAATTTGGGTTGTTAGCTCAGTTGGTTTAGAGCATTACCTTGACAGGGTAGGGGTCGATGGTTCGAATCCATTACAACCCACTTAATTAGTACAGTAAATCTTAAATACAAATAATTATTTAATCAATGTAATCTTTCTGGTAATTAAATGATTATTAATATTTATTTTTATAAAATAAATTCCTTCGGGCTTATCTGCAAAATGTAAAGTAATTTTATTAAAATCCAGTTTATCCTGTGAAACATCTATTTTTTGTCCCATTATATTGTAAACTGAAATATTTAATGTTTTAACCGATAAATCACCAAATTCTACATTTACTATATCTTTTGAAGGGTTAGGATAAATTTTTATTTCTTTATTTATTGCATTATCATCAATTCCTAAAAGACAACCAACAAGTTTTATTGCTAATGAAGTATTTAAAATATCATTTAATAAAACTGACGGCGTTTGCCAATTTCCGGTTGTTCCAATTTTACAATAAAGAGTGTTTTCTCCTCCATTACCCCTGTTCGGTCCTATATTTACTGCAAAAGTGTCTTGAGGTTGAGTAAGCGGACTTGAAGGATAGTACAATTCAAATCCTACAAAAAAATGACCATTAAGTGTATCTAGATTGATGGGGGGAGTAAAAGTTACCGGATTAAATATGTTTACTGTAAATGTATTGATATTTCTTGTAACCGATCCCAGATCTGTCCCTGGTAATCCATTAGGTGCAACAGACCAGACATGAAATTTAACTTTAGCATTTGTGCTTCCATTTGCCGCTGAAGCTTTCACCACCGGCACAAAAATGGTACTTATATTACTAAATGTGTAATTTTCATATTTTTCTGCATATGTTTTTACTTTATATCCGTTATGTCCTGCAAAATAACCCCATTTACTGGGCGTTAAATGTCTGAAAGTAAGCGGATTTTCATTTTGTGCAACATTTGTTACCGTATCACAATATCCATTAGGATTTGGCCATGGACTGCTTGTAACAACAATATATTTTGTTTTACATAAGCTATCAATAAATGAAGTATTTTGAGCGGTTAAACATACTTTCCATAATCCGGGAACCAAATATTTTATATTCTGAGGGTTTTGCTGAGTAGAAGTTGATGGTATTCCATTTTCAAAAGACCATTGCCATGAATTAGGATAACCTGTTGACAAATCCTGAAAACTTACTGAATCTCCTGCTGCTATTAATCTGGCTGTAGTTGCTCTAAAATCAACATCTACTGTATCAAATAAAGAAGCATCAATAACATGAATATATGCAACTTTTACTGCACTATCTGGTATTCCAACCGTTGTTTTTGATACAACCAGTTTTACTGTATAATTTCCAATTGTATTATAAATAATTCCTGTAGGATTCTGTGCAGCTGATGAAGTTGTTGCTGCTCCCGTAAAATCCCATTGCCATGTATCTGGTGAATTGGTTGATAAATCATAAAAATCTATGCTGTTTCCTACAAATATTGTTGTATAATTTGAAGTGAAATCTGCTTTGCATAATTGATTTGCATTTACAACATGTATATAGCTAGTCTTGGTTTTTGTATCAGAATATCCGGGTTTTGATGCAACTAACTTAACTGTGTAGTTACCTGCGGTATTATATTTAATATTTTGCGGATTTTGAATTGCGGAAGAAGTAGAAGTGGCTCCGGTAAAAGTCCATTGCCAAGCTGTAGGATTATTTGATGATAAGTCAGTAAAATCAACTGTTCCGCCTACAACAATTGAAGTTGGTGTTCCTACAAAGTCTGCCATTAATCCATTACTAATCAGCAAAGTACCAATATAGGGCGATTTATTTTGTTTTGTAATAACAATATCGGCTGTATCAGCTGTACTAAATGCAGTAAATGTAAGTGTTGCAATCCCGCTTGAATTTGCCAGTTTTGCGTCTTTCAAAACATTATGTAATGAAATAGCTACATAAGCACCGGGAACAGTAGTAACCGTCAAAGTTGTTGTGCCAATAGGAACAGGGTTTGTATAAGTTGCCGTTAATGGTGTAGGAACTCCAAGATATGTCATTGCAGAAGGATCTCCCATCAAATGGTATATTTCCCAATAGTATGCAACTAAACTTGTACCTCCAGCAGTTACAGACAAATTACCTCCATGAACAATTTGTCCGTTTGTAACAAACCAATCTGATTGAGCTTCTCCGTTGATATGAAAAAGTTTATCATAAGCTCCAAGCCCGGTAGTTGCATAAGTAGGAGTTGCAGTAATTGTGCCAATACCTACAGCCCAATAGTAGTCCTCATTCCAATAAGATAAGTTTGAAGCACCTATATAAGCATAAGCTCCTTTATTTGTGGCTTTAGTAATTTCTTCACCAAAGCAATCCTGATCGTCAAATTTATTTGATAAACAACAGTTTCCTATCATAAGCGGGTATTTATGAATATTTGCCAATCCGGAAACATCACTAACTGAAAATGCAGGATCTGCCCAACCGGTCGGACTACCATGTGCAGTATAATTTACAAAGCCTACACCTTTAGAAACATCATTAATAATTGCTGCTGCTGCTGCTGAATTGTCTGAAGTAATAGGTGTTCCTGAACCATAAAGATACTCGTTTACTGTTGTATATCCGTGAGTAGAATTAATATAATTATTTGCAGCATAATTAATTTGTCCATTTCCATAAGTTGGTGCGTTTCCTGCATCACAACCGGCAATTATAACAGCATTACTCAAAAATGTTTTTACAGGCATAGTATATTGTTCATATTCCATTGTTTTGTCAATATATGCCTGTAATTCTGTGAGATTTTCTGCAGAAAACCTTCCATAATAAGCTTCAGGTAAAGTATCTCCTGTATATTCGCAATAATAAAAATCTGTAGAATGACCTCCGCCATTAGCAGTTCCTGCAAATGCTGGAATTTGAGCAATATCACCAACAAAAAGAACAAATGTTGGAGCAGGATTAGACGCAGTACCGGAAGTATAAAGGTTTTTAAGATATGCTTTTATAGTTGTAGTAGTTGTCCCAACTGCAATATCATTCGTATAAGCCTGAATTACATTGAAACCTTTTCTTATCTTCCAATTAATAAAAGGTTGTAACGCCGACTGAAACATCGGGTCAGAAACAATAACATATTTTATAGGATATTTAGTCAGAACATCTTTGTTTTGATTTTGTTTAAAATTAAGCAATATATTGAACTCACTATCAAAATAAGGAGAAGAATATTTTTCTTTTAGCTCATTTGTTTTAACAATATTAGCGTTTTCAAATATTATTTCAAATTTAATATTATTGAAAATTTTTAATTTATTCTGTACAGGATTATATTGTACAGGAGAAATAACCAATCTGCCAAGTCTAACACTTCTCATAGTCCCAAGATTTTCAACACTAACTATAGGATAACTTATAAATTCATTTTTCTCATAAGTTAAATTGTTAATTTTTATTTGAATTTGTGAGGGATCAACTTCTTTAGAAATAGGCGGCTGAATCGGTAATATTTTAGAATTAATATTATAATCGGCCAAGTTTATTATTTCTTCATCATAGCTTATAATATTAACTTTAACAATTGCATCCTGTGGGATCTCAATAAGTTTTTTTAACATCGGCAATGAAGGATCACCGATATTATTTCCCTGAACATACCCTTCTGCTGTCAAGCTTGTAAATAAGCCGTTTTGAGTATTAACTTCTTCAGTATTAATTAAAGAAATAGCATTAAAAGATGTAAAACTTAAAACATTATTTTCTGTAACGGTTAATCCTGTTTTATAAACGTTTAATAATTTAATATCTTTTTTAATCTGTGCTTTAAGGCTAATACTGAAAGATAAAGCTAATATGATAAATAAATATATTTTAATCGATTTCATATATATTAAAATTAAATTTTTGTAATATTAATAATTTATTAATATAAGACTAAATTATTATAAAATAGTTGCCTGAAAACTGCTTTTTATTAAAAATAAATTTTTAAAACGATTAAATATATAATTTAGGAATAGAATAATTAAATTAATATCAAAATGTAAATAACTATAAACCAATTTTTTCACTTATAGTTTTCATTGCATTAAGGCACAATTCTGCAAAATCATTAATTGGTATTCCAATTTTTTCACATTCCATAATAGTTTCTCGATTAACTGAAGCTGCAAATGCTTTTTCTTTCATTCTTTTTACAATAGATTTTGATTTTACTTCACTAATTTTCTTATTAGGGTAAACCAAAGTAGTTGCTGTAATTAAACCTGTTATTGTTTCTCCTGCAGCTAATGCATGTTGAAATAATGTATTTCGCTGCATATTTGTTGCTTCTTCATTATGCATTTTTATTGCATCAACAATATCAGAATCAACTCCAATATCTGTAAGTATTCGTGCTGCTTCTATTCCATGAACTTTTGGATCAGCATTTGTAATTTCTACATCTAAATCATGTAATAAACCTGCAATAGCCCATTTATTTTTATCTTCATTAAATTTTTCTGCAAGAGCTGCCATTACAACTTGAGATGAATAACAATGCTGCAATAATTTTTCGTTTTTAATATATTTTTTTAATAATTCTTCTGCTTCAATATTTGAGATATTCATAATTTTATTATTTCTGATTGCTGATTTAATTACCCTATCGAATTACGAATATTGTACGAACTTAAAAATTACAAATTGGGAATTATAAATCATTATTATTTTTTTAAAACAAATTTATAAGGAGTCATATAGAATACTTTAAATGGTTTGTTTTTATTTTTAAATTTTCTTTTTGGTATTTCATTCAATATTTCTAAGGCTTTGTTGTTAAAGTCAACGCTAACAATACTTCTAATTAATATTTTTTCAACCATTTCCTCTTTATTAAGAATAAATATAAGAAACCATTCAAGTTTAGGATTGTCTATATATTTTAAATTAGAACTAATATATTTGTTTAAAGCTTCATCAACTCCTGGGAATTTAGGCATTTCAGTTACAACAAAAATTAACGTATCAGGGTTTTCTGCATCAAGATTATATTCATTTAATGTATCAAATTCTACAATTATTTCTTGTGAATATGTTTTACTAAATGATAATATGAATATGAATATGAATACAAAAACAATAAAGACTTTAAATAATTTATATGGATTAGATTTCATACCTAACTTAATAAATTTTCACACGCTTCTCTCTTAAAGTTGACTTTTTAACCTATCAATTTATTTAAAAAAATCGTATTTTATACTTCATTATTTTACACTTTCTTCTTTAGGTTCTCCTTTTTCGTTCCACCCTCTCAATTCATAATACTTATTTACAAGAGATTTAAAAAATTCTCTGTCAATCTTTTTTCCTCTCATAAAACCTGACAACGATTCTTCATTAAAAAATCTTTCAGGTAAGGTATCATCAGTATATTTACGTCCATTTCGAAGGTTGTATCTACGAGCTAAATTTGATATTCTGCCACCAATTTCTTTAAGTGA
>Ga0247841_10008781_pt1 | contig 14386 bp, 11 predicted proteins | sample LaCruzMarch2015__2_FD_192410 | JGI IMG/M metagenome (GOLD analysis project Ga0247841, IMG submission 192410) | Freshwater microbial communities from meromictic Lake La Cruz, Castile-La Mancha, Spain - LaCruzMarch2015_18m | ecosystem: Environmental > Aquatic > Freshwater > Lake | place: Spain...
GGGGGTCGGCGCGACGCCTCGTCGGGTCGCGCCTGGGCAAGGCGGTTTGAGTGGATGCGGAAAAATCCAATTTGACTTACCCACTTGAAACAGCGAAGAGGCAAAACTTTTTTAAAAACAGTCACCTGCCCACATGGTTATGTTCTTTGTGCGCGAGTACTTGATTATGGATGAGAAGACCGCACCGGTTCCAGTGCCCGGGACCGAACGCGATGCCGGCAGCGAGACGGGGACCGGGAGTGGTGCCGGGGCTGGACCGGTGACCGGAAGGGATGCCGGGAATGCGCCGGAGCCCGGGAGTGATACCGGATCCGTACCGGAAACCGGAGGAGATGACGGGGCTGAGCCGGATGCCGGGAGTGATGACGATCCGGAGAGTCCGAAACCCACGCCGATGGGCAGGAACTTCTACCTTGTCATGGCACTCATCGGCGTTTTGTGTCTGCTCATCATCTTTCTCAATATACCGAACACGCGGGCATCCGCTGAGACCACGCTCGTGACGACCAACTGGACGCTGGAATCGTACGCGGGTGCGTCGGGCACGCTCGTTCCGGTGTACAGCGGGACGGCGGTGACTGCACAGTTCGCGAAAGACGGGATCATGACCGGTTCTGCGGGGTGCAACCGGTATATTGCGACGTACACGATCGATGATTATGATCTCTCGATCACGTCACCGGGTCTGACGAAGATGCATTGCACTGCGCCGGGTGTGATGAACCAGGAGAATGCGTTTGTGTCTCTTCTGCCCAAAGTGACTGCAATACGGATCTATGGGGAAGAGCTGAACATGTACAATGCGAGCGGTCGGCAGATCCTTGTCTTCTCTGCCGTCCCGTGAAAGAGTACGGGTTGTCGGGGTGCGCCGGACCCGGATCGGGATCGATGCGATTCTTCTTCATCCGGTGGGGGTAGTGGAACCGTAACGGTTGCGGTACTGTGTGCCTCAACGCGATATCCCCCGGAGAGATCAACGGGGGGAACCGGGGCGGCGTGCGGTACTTCTGCTGGTCAGCGGTCACATTCGGACACGACAAGATGGTGGGGGACCGGTCCGTGGTTACTGCATTCTCGTCAACTCCCACGACAGACAACGGATTAGCAGGTACAGGAACCTTTGACCGGGTGCTGAAATCCTCGTCAACCCACACGGTTGACACCGGATTGGTGGGTACAGGTACCTGTGACCGGCGTGGGATTCTTCCGGACGTGAATGCTATACTGTGACCGGCGTGGGATTCTTCCGGACGTGAATGCTATACTGTGATGGGCGGGGAGGCTACGTGCGTCTGTGGTGCTGGCTGGCGTGGCGGGAATTCTGTCTGGTTTATCTTCTGAGGTGTCCAAGTTATACGGCATGCGACTGATTGGCAAATCCGTATTGTGCGTGATCGTTCTTGGTGTGCTGCTCGTCAGTGCCGGGTGTGTCGGGAGCCCGCAGGTGCCCGCGACCGTTGTGCCCACACCGGCTGAACCGGTGCCGGGGAACACGACCGCTCCTGCCACGATGACCACCCCCCGGGGGGAACTGGTCGCGTTCGTGGATCGTGCAGTCGCGTACGCGCACACGAACGGAAAGGAGCGTGCTCTTTTTGAGTTTTCCGATCCGAATGGATCGTTTGTCCAGGGCGAGCTCTATATCTACGCGTATGATTTCTCCGGTCTGACGATTGCCCACCCGTTCAACCCGGAGAAGATCGGGCAGAGCCGGATTGCCGAGAAGGATGCCCTTGGCAGCCTGTTTATCAAAAATCTGCGGGATGCTGCGCTGAACGGGAGTGGGTTTGTCTCGTTTGCCTATATCAACCCGGCGCATAACCGGACGGTGGAAGAGAAACTCGGCTACGTGAAGAAGGTGGATGATTCCTGGTGGCTCGGATCCGGTATCTATGCGGGACCGCTGAACCGCACCATAACTCCCACACTCACGCCCGGGCTCACTCCCAACTCTTCCGGACTCACGGCTACTCTTTCGCCCGGGCTCATGGCTCCTGCGGGTCGTGAGGATCTCGTGAGGTTTGTGGAGCGGGCGCAGGTGTTTGCCCGGCAGCACAGCCGGAACGAGTCGCTTGCGGTCTTCAACAACCGGACCGGGGAGTTTGTCTCCGGCAGTCTGTATATCTTCGCCTACGATTATGACGGGACGACGCGTGCACTGCCGTTCCAGCCGGAACTTCTCGGGACGAACCGGATGGAGACGGTGGATGCCCAGGGTATGCGGTTTATCGAGAACCTGTCCCTCAAAGCGAAGAGCGGCGGCGGGTTTGTCGAGTATCTCTATGTGGATCCGAGTCAGAACTTTTCAGTCCAGAAGAAGACCGGTTATGCGGTGGATGTGGACGGGCAATGGTTCCTGGGTTCCGGGATCTATGCCTGAGCGCTCACCGTTTTCCTCCGGGGTCTCCGGGCAACCGGTGTTCGTTTTGTTTTTCCCGGCGGGTGAGTACCGTGTGCCGGTGTGTCGTGGTTAGTCTGACCGTTACCCCCGGGGGGATGAGCGGATGGTTGGCATTGTGATGCCACAGTTCCAAGCCATTAAATACCGGTGTCACGGAGAAAGAGTATTGAACGGTGAGACAAAACTGAAATTTCACTGACGTGCCGGAACCCGCAGGGTTCATGGATAAAAATCCGGAGGGATGATGACTGTTGCCAGGTTCCTGATATTTATTGGGGTCGCTGCGTGTATCGTCGGGGGGATCTTCTTCTTTCTTCCGGGGGATTTTGTCTTCACCGGGATGATCATGTACTACGTGACGACCTACGGGTCGTTTATCATTACGGGACTGGGCAGTAATCCCAACACGGTCTTCTTCGTCCAGAAATCGCCCACGATCCTTCTTGTGATCACGGGGCTTATCTTTATCCTCGCGGGTTTCGGGTTGGAGATCTATGAGAGTACGTGACCGAACCTGACGGTCATGTATCCGGGAGAGGGAGTATTATGAATAGGATTGCCGGAAAATTTTTTAAAAAACTCATTTTATTGTGAAAAAATTATTGAACTGGACGAATGGGTTTCGTGATAACACAGTATGCATCTTTTATGGTGCTCTGTGTCCCACGATGATCATTTGTTCTACGGATTAATTCTTCATGTATCTTCTTTCTATACGTGCAGACTATTCTTTCACCTTCAATCGAATCTCCGAAATCAAAAAGGTCCGTCATTATATCGCCAATTGAAGTTTTCCTTCGTGAATTAATTCCTGTACTGCTTTCATTACGGTTTTCAAATCCAACCGCAATTTGACGGCGATATCATCCGGATAGTTTTCTCCATGTGTGTTGTAGAAGTCCAAAACCTGGTTTTTTACCTCGTCAAATGGTACATCTACAATCTCGATGTAATGAATTTTCACCTGAGAATTCTGAAGGTGTTTAAGGTTCGTTACTTCAGTTTTTAATTGATTCACTTGTTTTTGTAGATCAATAATAATTTCACATTCTGTGCGTTTTCTTCGTTGTCCAAATATATCATTAAACTCGTATTGATTCATTGTATTCACTCTATGCGGTGGAAAGGAATATTGACAAGATAACATTGTATTCGCCATACGTGGATAGGTTTGTCGCGGTAGACTGTCAAAACAAGAGTTTGATTCAGACATCCCCGTCACAGATCCATAAAATGAGCGAAGTTTAAGAGAGGGTTCTATTGTAGTATCTTGAATCATCTCTGTTTGATTGCATTGTTTTTTAGTTAATTTTGATTTAGACATAATAATCGTTTAAATCCTAATTTCACCGTGTGCCTTTTCATAATCAGCAACCTGACTCTGAAGTAAACCTGATAGAATTTTTGCACCTTGAGGACTCATCAGAACCGTTCCAATATAACGACATCGAGGTAATTCGTCTCCTTCACGAGGCAGTAATTGAGAATATTCAATGTTCATTGTTGTGATGCTATAGGACATACGAAACACATCAGCGTAGAAGAGATTAAACGGATCTTCGTTAAAAGATATTTTTAATCCATCCGATTCAGGCATAGTAATCCTTTTTTGTGTAGCTTAAAAAATTAATATGTTTCCTGATCATTTGTCAACAGTATTTCCAACCTCATTGTTGCAGCCTTCAAAAATCAGATCGACAATTAGGGCACAATCCGAATGTTCCTGCGGTGTGAGAATCCACGCACCGATATCCTATAACTCCCATCACCACCCATCTCATAACCCGACACCCCTCCATATCTACCAAAAACCCTCTCCGACGTGGATCCGGGAATCGGCTGCCAAGGGCATTTCCTGGCAGGATCCCCCGAAAAGCACCCTGCACTATTTGTGAGAAAAAGATGCCCTCAGAAGCCCGCTATTTTGCACGGTCAAAATCCGTTTAAATCAAATATTTTCCAAAAATAAGCGTTTAAAACGATATTTTCCGTGGGCGTTGGCATCATTTCCCGTGGAACTTGGAACCCCGATCCGGATGAGGCGAATCGGAGCCCGAATTGAGCCCGGATGAGTCTCTTTCCCGATCCGTCCGGCATCTGGACGTACAGCCCTCTCACCCGTCTCCACGCGAACAAATCCCTCAAACCCTCACTTCCATTCCAAGGGCAATATATGGGGTTTTTCCGGCTTTTCGGTATAATCCATCGATCCGGAAAAAATATGCCACCGGAACGCTGCTATTATGCAGGTTCAAAAACCCCTTAAATTGGGTATTTTTGGAAAATACGCGATTATAACGATATTTGTTATGGCCGTGGATACAACCGCCACAAAAACCCGGAAATCCGATCCTGATCAGGTGAATCGGAGCCTGAATTGAACCCGGATTGACTCCGGAATGACCCGGAAAAGGGTGTCTTTCTGGTGTGCCTGATCAGCCAGGGCGACACCTGGTGCCATGAAGGGTAGACCCGTCCAATACGTGTACATTTTATCCTTGACTTGGACCATACCACCACCTTCCTTCTCCGGGGTGGATAACCTGTAGCAGGGAAAGGTAGGATATTGGGGGGTATATGGGTGGTTAACGGGAGAGGGTAGGTCATGAGAGGTGGGGGTTTCGGGAGCGGTATGGATGTTCCCAAACTGAGATAGAAGAAGACTTTAATCGTATATCATCACATTGAACATCAAGGAGTTTAAAGAAATAGAGATGAACATTCTTATAACGGAATTTAAACGCTCACAAATGGTAATTTTTTATTATAAACAAACGGGGGCATAAATGGCTGCAGATAGATTGCCAAAAGCGCCATTAGTGGAAGCAATTTTTGAAATGAAATGGAACTTGGATCAGTCTGGTTCTGGTGTAAAGGTTGATCCAAATTATAAACTATTAGTTGGGCGATTCTATGATCGGTTATGTGAGAAGGACTATCCATTTCATGAGCAACTCCCAACAGCAAATATGCCTGATGAAATGGCACCCTACATAATTCAGCATAGATTCAGAAAGAAAGAGGGGGGCTGGCCCTTAATTCAGTTAGGTCCAGGCATTGTTACATTTAATGAAACTGAAAGATATGACTGGCCTGATTTTCAGCATAGATTATCTGAAGTAGTTACACAATTTTTTGTATCTTATCCCAATCCTAAAAAAATATATGTTGAGGATTTAACTCTGCGATATATCGATGCAACGGATTTCAACTTTAGTCAAAATATTTTGTCATTTTTAAAAGATAATATGGGTATGGATATTGTAATGCCTGAAACCCTATTCAAAGAAACCACGATAAATAACTGTCCTCTGGCAATAGATTTTAAAATAACATACCCGTACCCTAATGGTGGGGCTACTATTCGTTTTGCACGGGGAACCAGGAACAATAAAGATGCATTAATTTCAGAAACGGTTGTAAATTCTCATGGAAAATGTGTGCCTCAAAACCAGGAAGATATCATTAACTGGATTGTGAAAGCGCACGATTTGACTCACGTTTGGTTTATCAAATTATATGAAAACCTGATGGGGCAATTTAAATGAATTGTTATCCGTCAACATCATTCAGCACATCTCATATCACACTGGCTAACCAGTATAGTTCACCCTATAGTTCAGAAATCGGGGATTATTATGAACTCGCGATTATTTCTGATATTCCTAAAACAATTTTTGATATCTTAATGGAAATTATCAGAACATTATCCCCTCAGTTTGAAACAGATTATTCTTCCACTATTAACTATGGTTACACTATTCCAACAGAGTCATTTCCGTTTTCTTTAGATTTTTTCAGACGATTATCTATTCAGAATATTCAGGAACTATCGGATTTTTTCACACAACATAATGATATTTTACCGGTTTTCCTTTTTGGATGCAAACTTTGCACGGATACGTTTGGACCCGATGTTGAATTATCAGTTGATATTGTTCAAGATCCAGATAGTGATTTTGAATGTATTGAAGTAAACGTCAGAAAAACCGTGTATGAAGATAATTTCATGGAAATGCTCGAATCACTTAGTGATCGTTACTGGAATACGCAGATGGATACATCATCATATTTTATCATCACTACAGATTTTCAACCCCCTGTGAAAAAATGACGTTCCAGTGGAAAGATTATTTAGATATCGCAAATTATCTTTATGATTACGGTCAGAAAACTCCATCCCTCAATGAAGCTGCAAACAGGTGTGTTGTAAGTAGATCATATTATGCAGCTCATTGCCATTTACGAAATTATGCAATTTCACACGGGGCACACTTCTCAACTTCCGGGAAAGCACACGGAGAAGTTATCGATTATTTTGCGAAAAATCCTGATCCGGATATGAGAAAGATCGGTCAAAAATTAATTCAATTAATAAAATGGAGAATCAATAGTGACTATAAAGATCACATTAGTGTGAATGATTTGAACGCGAAAAATAGTATAACCTTTTCAAATGATATTTTTAGATTGTTACCTTAATTAGCATGAAAATCGGCAAGCCGATTTTCATAACGGTTTGCCTGATGCACACATCATGGTGTTAGCATGAAAATCGGCAAGCCGATTTTCATAACGGTTTGCCTGATGCACACATCATGGTGTTTTATTCAAATACCAAATCCTCCCATGACGTAAATGATTTGGATACGTGAATTGTGAAACCTGCTATGGATATGTCGTATCCATGGGTTCCTGTGGCAAACCGCCATGAACACTGCTATGGATATCGCATATCCATGGGCTCCTGCTATGGATATCGCATATCCATGGGCTCCTGTGGCAGACCCGCCATGAACACTATTTCCATTGGCAAATCTCTTTACCGCAGAGAGAAAATGCCACCTCGGTAATTCCCGGGTTACCATATCTCCGATCAAGGTATCTCACGTGGATCCCCTTTGTCCGGATGATCATTTTCTACCGTGATTCCACCCACCACCACATCCGAATCAGGCACCCCCATCCTTCCGGTCATCGCAGAGCCTGCCATCAGTCCGACCCACCCCTCTTGTCAATCAGCCACACCCCCTCCCAAGGGTATCTTTGGGGCATCATCCCCCCCTTTTTCCGGCGCATGTTTCACGTCGGAGAACCATCCGGGCGATCCCGCAAAACCGGGCAAAGCACCCACACCCCCTCTTGTTCCGGGCTGCGGTCGAGACCCCCTCCCACCTTTTTTCTGCCAGGGGTCCTCAAACCCCCTCACTCGTGTCGATCAGCTCAACCCCCATCCAAGGGTACCTTGCTGGCACCCTCCCCCTCTTTTCCGGCACACGTTTCACGTCGGGGAACTGTTTTTATGAGGCTCCGGATCGGCACATGAGAGGGGGGTCTGCCTGTTGTCGTGATGAGAAGTGACCATACTCCCACATTCTATCAGCTGATGGGGGGTATACCTGAAGTGGGAGATGGGGGGGGTTGGAGGTAGCACAATCATTTCATGATAGCAGTCCATGCGCCCGTAGGCGAATTGTGGGTGAGGGAAGACACTATAATGAGGTCGTGATCGCTCCGGGGAGTCTGGCTGTTTTTGAATAAAGCCGAAGATACAGATCTTCCGGATATAGTAGTGTTGTACGGAAATCTCTAGGAGATTGATTCCTGATTCGAATCTCAATTTAGGATTGTCTGTGATCTTAGGGGAAGAGAAACGAGGAGTGGGATGTGAATGGGTGGGGTGAACAATCGTTATGCATTGTTGACATCAATAACAATTAAAATTTTTATAAATCATTATAAAATTTTGTATCTGCATTGTAGATCAATGACTAATGCACTATACGATGGAGTCACTATCAATGAAAGATCAGAATGAATTTATAATCCGTCTTCAAGATTGTAAACCAATACCGGAAGATTAATCATTTTTTCCTGATTCATCAAGAAAAGAAATAATTGATGTTACAGTAGAAGGTGGCAACATTCTAGATCCGAATCTTCAACCTGGGAAAATAGTTGAGTTACGGGCACGTTTGTGGAGGGTCGATGATATCAAAGAAGATATTCTTACTGCGACAACACTCGAGGGCTCTCCAATTGAGCGTCGCCGCTTTTTCCTCCCTCTTGAGGAAGCAAAACTCTCCGCTATCGAAAAACCCAATCCTGATGTTATAGGGAATTTTTCCAGTCAAGACTTGCTCACAAGAGCGTACCGTCTCTCCATGATCCATGGAACGGCTCCATTTTTGTCATTGCAACGGAGCAGGGTGATCCCGGAACCATTCCAGATGGTCCCTCTTGTCATGGCGCTTGACATGCCCCGTGTCCGTATGCTGATTGCGGACGATGTCGGGTTAGGGAAAACGATTGAAGGTGGATTGATCACAACGGAGTTATTTGCCCGGAACCGTGCATCCCGATTATTGGTTATTTGTCCGGCAAGTCTCCGAACTCAATGGAAGGAATCTTTATCATATTTCTTCCATATCGATGCTCAGATCGTCTCCTCCCAGTCGTTGCGCCAGCTTGAGCGCACTATTCCTCCCGGAGTAAGCCCATGGGAATATTATCCGTACCTGATTGTCTCGATGGATTATGCAAAAATGCCCCAGAATAAAGGAAGTATTCTGGATCAGCAGTGGGATATTGTTCTTATCGATGAAGTTCACAATCTGGCAAAGCCCCATCAGGTTTCCGGAAGTACGAGGAACATCAAGGACCTCTGGGATCTCGGTCGTGACATTACAAAGAAGACCCAGCATCTGATTCTCCTCTCAGCAACACCCCATAACGGGTATTCTGATTCGTTTGCAAGCCTGCTCTCGATGCTCGATGTCGGAGCTGTCCGGGGAGATCTCAATCATCCCACAATAGTGCGGGAGGTTGCGAAAAAGTACGTTTGCCAGCGGCGGAGAATTGACGTTGAGAAAGAATTTGAGACTGGCGCCTTTGAAAGCCCATTCCCCAAGAGAGATCAAACTGAATTCTATATCGACATTTCAGAAGAAGAGAAAAAAGTCTACGAGATGGTGGAGGCCCTAGGGAAAAGTATTATTGAATCGTCTCAGCATGAAAACCAAAATCGCCAGCGTGTTATGCGCTGGACAGTCATTCATATTCATAAGCGTGCCATCAGTTCTCCCCAGGCGTTGCGAATATCATTAAAAAATCGTCTGAAGAAAGTGAATGAAAAACTGAGGAAGATTCAGGAAGAGAAGGCTCAAGTGGTTGAAGATTTCGCCTTTAACGATGAAGAGGCAAAAAACGAAGTATTTGACGGTGAAAGCGGCGATCGGCTTTCGGATGATAATGTAGGATCGCGTCTTGAAGAAGTCGTTCCTGAAGATGAAGCGTCACTCTTGTCTCAGAAAGCGATTATTGAGCCGACACTGCGTGAAGCTGAGACCATTACACCGGCGAAAGACAGCAAGCTCCTGGGATTACTGAATAATGTTCTTCGGGAGATGATTCGCCGGGATAACAAAGCGATCATTTTCACAAAATACAAGGACACCCTCGATTATCTCCACAATGAGATTCGGCGTCATCGTAATTATAAGGGGATACCGGTATTCTCGGTTTTCGGTGAGGGAATGCCGGAAGAACTCCGTCGTGAAACGCTTGCAGAATTTGCCCGACAAGAGAAAGGTATCCTCATCGCTACCGATTGTATCTCAGAGGGGATCGATCTGCAGTATATGGCAGCTCAGATTATCCATTATGAGTTGCCTTGGAATCCAAACCGACTTGAACAGCGGAATGGGCGAATCGACCGGTATGGGCAGATCCGAAGACCTGGCGGAGAACACAAGGTCTACATAAAAACACTTGTTGTTAATGAACCGCTCGAAGCAGGGATATGTAAAGTTCTTGTTGAAAAATCCAAACAGATCCGGCAAGACCATGGATTCTGTCCCCCTTTCTTTGGCGACGATCTCTCCATCCTCGATCTGATCCAGGCATATGGTCTGGATGTAAAAATCGGTCAGACAACACTTGATAAGTTCTCAGAAACAGCAGACAATACACTTCAATATGATCCGTTATCTCTCGAAGCAATCCAGAAAATGAAAGATGAGACGTTCTATGGTCAGTCTGCCATTGATATCTCCGAAGTCAAAGCAAAGATGAAGGAGACGGAGACCATTATTGGTAGTTCCCGTGAGATTCGCTTATTTGTGGAGAGCTGTCTGAATAAATTCTCGTCAACGATGACGTTGAATCAGAATGATCAGACGTACAGGATTGAGATTCATGATCCCAAACTCCAGCGATACCTTTCTGGCACCAAGCTCATTCCTCGTGCAACCTTTGATCCCCTGCGGGGAAAGAACAACAAGGAACTGGATGTCATCGACATTGGTCATCCCCTCGTCCAGAGCCTCATCGATATGGGGAAGGAACTGACCTTCACCCCCGGAGATATCTATGGTCGTACAGCTGTGATCCAGACTCCCGATGTTTCTGTAGTTACCGCAGTCTACACATTCCTTGCACGATACGCAATCCAGACCACACCCGTCTCAATTGTGGAGGAATTGCTTACAACCGGCATCAACCTGCACACCGGTGAAATACTGTCTCAGGAAATAATGGAAAAAACACGGACTGCGAAACTGGCTCCAACTACCCGAACACCGGATGAGATGAAAGAAGATCTGCATCTCGCGCTTGACCGAAAGGATCTGGATTCAATTCTCAAGAAAAAGACCGATGAACGATGCGGGATTTTACGCACGGATCGCAGGAAGATCAAAGAGACCCTGATGCAGGATGGCAATCACCAGTGGCTTGAAGGATTCGAGACCGTTATTCCGTCTTCGATTGATCTTCTGACCGTTACGATGTATTATCCTGATATACGGAGGGGGAACTGATGCCAACCCCGACTTTTTCCAATATCTCAACACGGGGAGGGCTGATCACTGCTGATTTCATTGAAAATCTCCGGCAGGATTCTCTCTCACAGGACTATAATGTTGATTATAAAAATTTTCCGACTTACACATCATCGGCACCAGAAAATCAACGGTTATTGGATGAACAGATCAAGAAGATATTTGACAATCTTATCGAGCGATATGATGCAATATCAGAATTTTACACCACGTATGAGATTTCCGACGCTCGTCAGAAATGGATGATACCGTTCCTGAAAGCGCTCGGATTCGATCCCATCTACGTAAAAGGGAGCATATCATTCGCAGAGGATGAGCGTCTTATTTTCCGCCTTTCTCATCAGGGATGGGATTCCGCGAGTGCGATGTATATTCACACGGTCACCCCCAAACAGGATCTTGAGAAGAGACCTGAAGAGGAGCGCCGGAAATGGAGTCCCCATGAGGAGATGCAACGGTTCCTCAACACGACTAAAGCACACAACTGGGGAATTGTCACCAATGGGATTCTCCTGCGAATCCAGCGGGAATTTTTCCATACGACAACGAAGGCTTACGTTGAATTCGATATTGACAATATAATGCGGGAACGGAATTTCCGGGACTTCCGTATCCTCTATCGTCTGGCTCATGTGAGCCGGTTCCTTCCTCGTCTGAATGAGAAATACATTATTGAGAAGTATTTCGAAATGAGCAGATCTGCCGGCGTCCGGGTGTATGAGGACCTGCAGAAGAATGTCAAGAACGCGATCGAAGTCCTTGGCAACGGCCTGCTGAATGATACTCTCCGACAACAACTGACCGAAAACGATGAAGGCTGCCGGGCATATTACCAGGAGATTCACCGGATCATCTATCGGATCATGTTCCTGCTCTACGCCGAGCAGCGGGCAATGCTCCCGACCCGGGGATCGCTGTTCATCGATGAATACAGCATCACGAAACTCCGCGAGATTGCCGAGCGCCGGCGGGAGCCGGATGACCATACCGATCTCTGGGAAGGGCTCAAGGTCACCTTCCGGATGCTCCAGAAAGGATGCAATCCGCTGAAGGTCTTCCCGTACAATGGCTCGCTCTTCGATGATATTGCGACACCGCTCATCAACACAACCACAATTCACAATAATACCTTGCTTGAAGCGATCCGGTATCTCACCCTTGTCGAAGACGAGCGGATGAGCAAGCGGATCAACTATCTCGATATCGGTGTTGAGGAGATGGGATCGATCTATGAGAGCCTGCTCGACTATAAGCCAAAAATTTTTACAACACAACAAATTGTTCCTATCATGGATAAAAAGAATAAAAAGCAAATTGGAGAACGAATTGTTCCCGCATTCATATTCTTTTTAGATCCACGAGGAACGGACCGAAGGAGTACCGGTAGTTATTATACGGAATCAAATCTTGTTGACGAACTTATCTCCCATTCACTGAAACCGGTTGCCGAACAGAAGATTGAAGCTGCAACAACAAAGGAGGCGAAAGAAGCAGCAATCCTTTCGCTCAAGGTCTGTGATCCGGCATGTGGGAGCGGTGCGTTCCTCATCGCGGCGATGAACTATCTCGGCAAAGAACTAGCTAAGATCCGCACCGAACAGTCAGAACCCCCCGATGATGATATTCGCAAAGCTCGAAGAGAAGTGCTCCAGCATTGCATCTATGGCGTGGATAAAAATCCAATGGCAGTCGAGTTAGCCAAAGTCTCGCTCTGGATCGATGCTGCTGTGAAAGATGTGCCGCTCAACTTCCTCGACCACCATATCAAGTGCGGAGACTCGCTAGTTGGTGCAACACCGGAGCTGATTCGGGACGGGATACTGGATAAGGCATTCGAAAAAAAAGGAGATGATGTTGAAGAGATTGTCAACAGATATAAAAAGCAAAACAAACTCGAACATCGGCAGCGGACTGTCGATGAATCTGATTATGAGGTCAATCTCAAATGCACTGAGGCATATGAACGGCTCGCGAACCTGATGGAACAGAATGTTGCCGATGTATACAAGAAGAAAGAACTCTATGATAAAATTATTTCTTCTCCTGAATGGAAAGCCCATAAGTTCGCTGCTGACGCGTGGTGCGCGACATTCTTCTGGAAATTCACAACAGGATCACCAATCCCGCCGACACAAGCCATCCTCCGTATTCTAAAGAATGATCCCAAGAGCGAAGCCGTGAATAATGCCACTCGTGATGAGATTATTCGTTTACAAGAACAGTATCGGTTTTTCCATTGGTGGTTAGAATTCCCAGATGTATATGGAAGAGCTGAAAAGGGATTTGATGTCTTTCTAGGGAATCCTCCATTTATGGGAGGGTTAAAAATTAGTGGCAGTTCAGGTGAAAAATACCGCTATTACCTCGGTGTTATATATAAACCGTTTAAAGGAACAGCCGATCTCTGTGTATTGTTTTTTAGGAATTCTTTTAGTATGATAAAAGAATCTGGAGCAATAGGATTAATCGGAACAAAAACCGTTGGACAAGGACAAACTCGGTTATCAGGGTTAGCTTTAATTCTGAGGACCAATGGCAGAATTTATTTTGCCCACCGGTTTGTGAAATGGCCTGGGGACGCTACGGTTGAAGTCAATTTATTATCTATCAATAAAACAGTGTCCCAATCACAATATATTCTTGACGGAAATAAAGTCAATTTCATCTCGTCACGTTTAGATATTGATAAAGAAATTGAAGCAATTCGACTGTTTGAAAATAAAAATAAAGGTTTTGAGGGGATGGTATCAAGAGGTATTGGATTCGTAATTGACATTCCCGAATTTGATAGATTGGTTCAAAATAATCCAAAGAACATCGATGCTTTATTTGGATATTTAAATGGTGATGATTTGAATTTCAATCTAGAGCAAAAACCCTCACGTTATATCATTTGTTTTCAGGATTGGCCACTTGAAAGAGCTCAACAGTATCCAGAATTACTAAAAATTGTAGATGAAAAAGTAAAACCTTATAGACTTTCATTAGAACCAAATTCTTCAGATTACCGGAAATTACGGGAAAAATGGTGGCAATTTGCTCGTTTGGCAATAGATATGCAAAATGCAATTAAATGTTTTGATAAGGTGATTGTCCGAAGTAGAGTAAGCGAATTACATATTTTAGAATTTTCTCCAACAAAATA
>Ga0247841_10008783_pt1 | contig 14383 bp, 8 predicted proteins | sample LaCruzMarch2015__2_FD_192410 | JGI IMG/M metagenome (GOLD analysis project Ga0247841, IMG submission 192410) | Freshwater microbial communities from meromictic Lake La Cruz, Castile-La Mancha, Spain - LaCruzMarch2015_18m | ecosystem: Environmental > Aquatic > Freshwater > Lake | place: Spain...
CCGCATCTTCATATATCCCACCGAAAAGTTTATGCCACAAATAATTCCCTTCGTTGTCAGTTTTAACAAGAATCATTTGGTCAAATTGACCATTATTTTCTGTTTGAAGACCAACTAACGCATATCCAGATTCTGTTTCAGCACATCCATAAAACAATGTTTGTGTTGGGAAGATATATTCTTTTTTCCATAATGTATCTAAATTATGGTCAAATTTAAATAATAAACCACCTATGGTTTTACTACCGGCAAGTGCATATCCTCCATCTGATGTCTTAATTAATGAACCTTCAAGACCGTGATACCAGTTAAATAATGAATCACAATAACTTTTATAACTGACAAAATTCCCCTGCAAATCAACATATCCAATTAACACACTTGTGTTCGGATTTAAATGACCACCTGCAATAATATACCCTGAATCCACTGTAATAACATTTCTTATTGTAGGATAAGAAGGTATTTCATAAACATTATTAAATACATTCTGTCCTGAAATTGAGTGAACAATAAATAACTGACAGGATAATATTACCAATAACCTTTGCATTATTTTATTAGTCATCATAATACAACAAGCTTCTTGCAACTGTTTCCGGCTTTTACATAATAAACGCCAGGAGCAAAATTAAGACTTATTTTTAATGAACCGAGCCTGCTATTAACTGGAATTGATTTCAGGCAGACTCCCTGTGACGAATATATCTTAATATCTTCCGGTTTATTAATAAATGCATATTCAATAATAATGTAACTCTCAGATGGATTAGGTCGTATCTTAATACTTTCATTAAATTTGGGTTTCCATGATAAATAGTTTTCGATTATTGATGATTTATTTTCCTGTGGATCAGGCAATAATATTCTTTCATTGAATGAAGTGTCTCCAAATTCTTCCAACAGCAACTGAGCTTCAACATGACCCATTTTACTATTCATAATAGCGTAATCTTCAACCTCACCCTTATGCTCCTCGAATAAAACATTTCTCAGGCTGTCATTTTCTTCCTGAAAAAGTTCAAGTTCAAGTTCAGGAATATCCGTATTGTCTGGATCAATTGCAATTTTCGTGACACCCAATGTAAAATAACCGTCTGATACACATTTCCATATCACATCCTCAGGATTAGTAGCCAGTGCATTATGAGTTCTCCAGATTCCACCGCATGACCCACCGATAAACACAGTTTCAGGATTGGAAGGGTCAACCGCAACACTTGCTGCCTGCCCTATAAAATTTGGGTTACTTTGCATTTCAAACGGACCAAGAAGTTCCCATTGAGGTTTAACTATCATGTTTGATTTGTTTTGATTATGTCCTTGCAAATAATCAATCATAATAAATAATAGCTACTAATGTCTTCTCCATTATTTACCCTGTAGTCATAAAATGCCCTCCAACGGTTATATCTTTTTTGCTCAGATGCACTTGAGTTTTTAAAAATACTACCGCTATCATTCTCTATCGTAGCAATTTTTTCAATGTATGTCAAGGTATCACATATGATCACATCTGTAATACTTTGGGAATTCGATTTCAGGATTCCTGAAATCAAACAAACAATCATAATAAAAATAGTTCTTTTCATGATTTTAATATATTAATTGGTTAATTAATTTAGGGTAATGCGAACATAATCAATGTCTTCATCGGCTTTTTTTTACTCAGTTTAAACTAAGGACAGATTAATAATGATCCTATTTAACAATAAATCTACCGGAATATTTTTTTTCATTACTTATTAATTCATAAAAATATATACCCTTTTCAAATTTATATTTTCCTATCTGAAAAAAATCATTATTAAGAATTATATGTAATGTAAGTATTCCTAATGTATTATAGATATTCAAAATGTACTTCTCTTGATTCCAATTATTAATCTCAATTATTGATGTCTCATTTACAGGATCAGGATATAATGAAATCTCGTTCATATTATTATGTTCAGTAATTTCATCTAAACAATAATGTACTTGAAAACTTATTCCATCTATGATCCATCCTTCTTTACTATTGTCAATACTGTCACTAACAAAATTGAATCTTATGATGCAAGAATCGACTACAAATGAATTCTCATAATTCCAAAAAAAATCGAGACTTGCAACTTGCCAACCGTCTGATCTACCCGTAAAAGCATGTATTCCCCCAATTATTGTGTCATTTATTGAATAAAATGGAGCAGCCTGAATTATGTCAGGACATTGATCATTAATAATATTAGTCCATGTTTGTCCACCGTCATATGAAATCTCAACATATCCCCCATCATAAAGAGAATCATTATCAAATTTATGAAGAAATTGTAAACCCATATTAATCCAATTAAAAAACGGAACTGGTTTTTTAAACGAAAATTGAAAAGTTGAATGATTATTGGATGGATATGAATAGTTTAAGTCAGTAACAATTGCATTTGGTAAGGAAAAAGCCTGATCAAAAAACTGTTTATGTGGCTCACCAATTTGCCAGATATTGTTTACATTGAATGTGTCAATTTCACAATAATAAGTATCAGGCCACATAATTGAAAAATCATCAAAAGTATAATACATTTGGATTAATAACATGGGTTCGTTTTGTGAAATACATCTTATTATAGCCACAAATAAAAGCACTGATAATATTAAATATTTCATATTCAATAAATTTTAAAAATAGGAATATTTCTCCTTTTAGAATAATAATCTTACGATATCTTTCATATATTGGACAAAACGGAGCATCTGACCACCTTCCGCCGGTTTTTGTTGACTCCCATATACCATTAGTAATCAATTAAATGAGATGGTCAGGCTTTTCCGGCGAAGGCTGGTCAAAGGGAGCGTTTTTTCCAGTAAATAGCATTACAAAACAGAGAAGCGTATTTTGAATAATACATATTTTTACTATCTTTGTATTTTAAAAAATACGTTTCATGAAAAAAATTATTGAAACATCAGATAAACTGGTAAAGAATACATCAACTGATTTTATCAGGTATCTGGCAGGTACAATCAACTGGAAGAACAGGCTGATTGCAATTAAGGGTGCCAGGGGTACAGGAAAAACAACGCTGATGCTTCAACATATCAAACAAAATTTTACTCCGGGCAAAGAAGTGGTTTATATCAGTCTTGACGATCTGTATTTTTCCACTAATAATTTAACCGGTTTTACAGATGAGTTTGTAAAAGATGGAGGTAAATTTCTATTTATCGATGAGGTGCACAAGTATTCAAACTGGTCACAGGAAATCAAAAATATATATGATCAGTACCCCGGCCTTCATATTGTTTTTACTGGTTCGTCATTACTCGAGATATATAAAGGTTTTGGTGACCTGAGCAGAAGAGCTGTGAGCTATGATCTGCACGGATTATCTTTCAGGGAATTTGTTGATATGGAAATGAACATAAATTTGCCTGTTCTGACATTAAAAGAGATAATTACTGATCACCGGGTGATCGCCGGTGATATTTCCGGCAGGATAATCCCGATAGCAGAATTAAAAAAATATATGACCTATGGCTATTACCCCTATTTTAAAGATGGTATAGAAGAATATGACCAAAAGTTACTTAATATTATTAATCTGATTATTGAGTCTGATCTTCCGGCAATTTGCAGTATTGAATTCAGCAGTATTCTTAAATTAAAGAAACTTCTATGGTTCCTGGCTAATTCGGTACCATATTCTCCTAATATTCAAAAACTCAGCGATCAGATTGAAACAACCAGGCCTACAGCGTTACAGTATATTGATTACCTGAGAAGGTCGGCTCTGCTTAATTTGCTTAGACCAGCCGGCCAGGGATATAGTTATTTGTCAAAGCCTGAAAAGATATTTCTACATAATACCAATCTTATGTATGCGATTGCACCGGGGACAATAAATATTGGCAACCTCAGGGAGACATTCTTTTTCAACCAGTTAAATACTACATGTTCGGTTTCATCAGCAAAAAAAGGTGATTTTACCGTAAATGAAGAATACGTTTTTGAAATCGGAGGAAAGAACAAAGACTTCTCCCAAATCAGGAATGTGGAAAATTCATTTCTGGTGATTGATATCCTTGAAACCGGTATGAACAACAGAATACCTCTGTGGATATTCGGACTTATGTACTGATAGATAAGCTTCTGTCACCAGGTTCTTACAAACCTCCGTGTCCGAAAACCTTGGTTCTCGCCGGATGGAAATTGCCGTTCACAATTTCTTCATACAGATGAATATGTAAGTTATCCATAAGTGTATAAAATACTTGATGAGTAAATGAATCTGGCTTGTTTAGATATGAACTTTCAAAGTTAGCCGGACTGACTATATGACGGACAAAATCAGGTGTTTTGTAGAATAATGATATTTAGTTAGTTGCGTCAGATTATTTGATTATTAAGGGAATAAAATTTATTAACAGTTTGAATGTTGATATTTGCATTGTTAATAAAACATTAACGATTATTTATGAATTTTAAACGAAAGGGTGTATTTTCGTAAATGGCTTTGTGATATTGTTGATTAAAGATGAATACGACACTCAAGACCTTTTACATTCCTTACTCAGGATTTACTTTGATGACATTAGAAAAGAGGAGTGGAACCCCAGCTATGTTGGTAGTTCATCCCGCTCCGGCTTCCTTCTAAGAAACTGTTTTAAATTCTAAAATATATTTGTTATATTATTCATATTCAACTTCTTTTGTTTGTCCAAAAGAAGCAAAAGGACACCACGAACGAGAATCCAACATGCACTTTCACACAGGCCAACGCTATCGGGTCTGTGCATATTGTATTCCACACCGTTCGTGGACTGCCGACGCACAAAGTCTTCCATAGTTTTATAAATGCCCTGAAGATTGAGTAACTATAATGTTGATAATTAACATAATGTTTACTAACAACCATATTTTAGAAAAGAGCCAAAAAGGTTAATCCCGGATGCATATTTGACCTGGAGCAAATCAAAACCAGAACTGGCGGGAGATATTGATTATTATAAGATCACTTTCTACACGAAAAGAGAAAACGTCGGAGAAAATATTATTGATCATGAAAGAAAATAGTCTGGTCACAATTGCACGATGTCGCTAAAGTTTTTGGGGTTCGTATCGATATCAACTATGTCATGATCACTAACAATTAACGCTATCTGTATGGTAATAATTTCATCAAAAACTTCCGGAATAATGATGATAAATTCCTTTTTCTTTCGTTTTTGCCATTTTGCTCATATTCAACAATGTAAAATCCGTAAAGCCAATTCCTTAAAGTCAGGGCTACGTTGAAAGGCTTTGCAGCAGAAGCCTGAAGGTAATCATGTGTATATTGCAGTCTATTAACAAGTAAGTCGAAATTCATTTGCAGACTAAACAATCTTTTTACTTATCTGATGAGGCTTATCTTCTGTAATACTACATTGTTTTCATAAATAAATTTTACAAAATAAGTACCACTTTCATTTCCTGACATGTCTACTGTAGTGAATGCACAGGCATCTTTTTCCGAGAAAATGAGTCGGCCAGCAATATTATAAATATAAATATCCGCATTATGAGTATTTAGGATAGTTATAACATCATTGGCAGGGATAGGAAATATCTTTGCTGAAGGATTATTGACATGGTTTATTGTGGCGCATTGAACAATATCGAGCAAATAATATTGTGTGTTGATAGCGTATCCGTTGTTGGCTGAAATTACAATCAGTTCAGAAGTATTTAAACTGGAAACCGGCGGAATTCCGTAAATAGTGAAAGTATTGTCACCATTATCGTTGAATACCATCCACCAGGGGCCTTCGGTAATTTCAAAACTGCAGGTATATCCGTTTGCATCGGTAACACAGGCCGTATATTCATATGAACATGGGGATGCCATAGCGATTGTATCAGGTACACTGCAAAATACCGGGGGTAGTATTGCACCCTCCAGGTTAAGTCTGACCATTGGTAATTCATGTATCCAGTAATATTCGCTACCAAGGCGGAGAAATGATTCAACATTATACATATGAGAGCCCTGATCATCAGCACCTATAAACAGATGTTGAGTGCCATAATAAAACATAACCCCTGCAGCATAATCATTGTGAGCAGCCAGAAATTCATCTCCCGGAGTATAAGCGATCAACGGTAACTCAATCCACGTGCCAAGATCAGCAGGAGTAATAATATGATCATCTGCTTCAATCTGTATATTCCATGTTGTTCCATTTTTGACATATAACTGACCCTTAATTATGGTTCCTGTATCAGAAAGAATATCAATAAAAACCGAAATTGATTTTACTGATACAGCATTCTGGATATGATATTGCACACCCATCACGTCGCCATCATCTCCTCCTTCATATAATTCAGGACTTGTAGGACTGCAATAATTAACATCACGTGCGAATATCTCATTTTCGCTTAAACAGAAACTAACATCCGGTAATGTATTGTCAGATGGTGACTGGTCGGTCTCGTCCTGGCTTGCAATGAAATGTGCAGTATAGAATCCGGGCGAAGGAGCAAAAAAAAGCGGTGAGTCAATATCCAAAGATACGGTTGAATTAACCGGGAGGAAAGCGGTATCTTTATACCCGTTATAGACTGAGTCACCTGCTGAGTTGGTAATATCAACTGTAAACCTCACATTATGCTGGGGAAGGTTGCCGTCATTTAATACAGAACCCTTGAATCCTGTACCCATCAGCTGACTGAATGGTATTTGTGAGTAAAAACCTGTGTTTGCCTGGCCACTGAGGTAATCTCCATAATATATGACATAAGCAGCAGTAAGACAGATATTACTATCCTGGTTTAAAACATTACGGCATTCTTCTGAAAAATTGGACCCGTGTATGTAACTTTCAGTAATTTTATGGCAGGCCTTTAAAGAGCCAACATTAAATGAATAATTAACCACGGATATTGTATCAGTCTGCTGAAAGCTTAATTTATATACCCAATTATATATGGAATTTGTACTTACAGCATTAAGAATATTCAGGATGCCCAGCATTAACAAGCATATTAAAGTATATTTTTTCATGACTGAATAATTTTTATAAGTTTTAGCTTTATTCTATGAATTGGTTGTCGATTATTTTAGATAAGTGTCTGAATTTTCAAAGTAATTAAATCACACCCCTTTCCAGTCAATCTTTCTGGAGAAGTACATCACAATTATTAAAATAATAAATAACCCAAGACTTCCGATTAGTAATGCATAATCCTGCAACTGGATGATAGCAAAAATGAAAGCGTAGAGAATCACTAAGTTCCCGCCGATTAGTGTTGCAAGCTTTTTGTCTTTCAGTATGCTTGCCGAATACCAGCTTATGAGTCCGATGGTCATTACTGCTGATATTAAATATGCGATATTGAAATATAACTGTTCAGAGATTGACAGCAGGAGTAAATAAAAAATGCATAATGCAAATCCTACTAAAATATACTGTAAAGGGTGGATGGGTTTATTATTAAGCAATTCAAGAAAGAAGAAGATTAAAAATGTAAGGGCAATAAACAATATGGCATATTTTACAGCGCGGTCGGTCTTTGTATAATTATCAACAGTCAGGAGCATGTTGACACCAAAAGCCGATTCATCAACAGAGTAAGAAGAATTTAACCAGAACTGGGGATAGTTCCTGTTTAAATGCAGTATTTTCCAGTATGCAGAAAAGCCATTAGCCTGAATCTCCCGGCTGTCGGGCAAGTATGCACCGTCGAAACTTGGTGTTGGCCAGTTTGAAGTAACAGTAAGATGTGTTTCTTTTCCGACCGGTGTAAAATATATGTATTGCGACCCTTTGAGATTAATCTTTACAGAAAAATCGTAACGGTTATTTAGTGAGTCCGTACTGTTTATTTTAATCCTGGAATTGATACCGCTTTTGTAGATATCGGTTGTTTCTACCCCGGGGTTGATGGGGCAGGAGGTACCATTCCAGTCTAAGGATACATTATCCTCGATCCCCCGCAGGTCGGTTATTCCGATTGATACAAAGGCCTGGTCATATAGGATATTTTCTTTTGAAATTGATAGCGCTACGGGAATTAAGCCGGAGAAACTCCCTTTTAATTCAAGGTTTGAAGTGTAGACTACTGTCTCGTAAATACCACGGTAACGTTTTTCAGGAAGTATTTTCCCGTTAATCTCTAATTTCTCAGGAAGTATATGGATGTACTTCTTTACCTTGCTTACTGTTCCATTTGCTTCTTTAAAATATTCGTCATAAGGAACTGAGATAATTGGTCCGGCAATGGTCTGTGCCTTAGCCCATTTGTCGCTTATTTCGAGAAATGCCTCATTCTGCCTTGCCTGCCTTTCCCTTACCAGGGTGTTTATGAAAACTGTCGGGATAAGCAGTAACATAATCAGTACTGCAATTATTAAACCTTTTGTAGTAAGGCTTTTTTTCGATTTTTCGGTCATATCAAATATTTGTTAAATATTAAAATTATAATCAGTTTCTGGAATTAAGAAACTATTATGAACTTTATATATATGAAAGCTTTTGTGCTTTAGATGAGAAAAAATGGATAACATATCTGGTGATAATAATAAATTCTATTCCCGGATTGCTCCTGCCCACTTTATGACTTTTTCACCAATACCATCAGCTTTTATATGAACGATATATACTCCTCCGGCAATTTTTCTTCCCTGATTATTACGAAGGTCCCAGTCCTGGTAACCCAGCGGGTTCTCTTTCCTGATCCGGGTAATAAGCTTTCCGTTAATATTATAAACCGATATTGTACATTTTGCCGGCAGATTGATGATTTTTACAATATTGTCCGTTTCGCCGGTTTCATATTCAGAAAAGCAATAATATGGATTCGGTACAATGTGAACAGAATCAAGTATTGAGAATAGTTTATCACTTTCAGATTGCTGGTATGCTAATCCTTTTGTACTGAACCAGTATTGGGGAAAATACAGGAATGTGGTATCACCTGTTGCAATATTCATTGTATCGTAGTAATTGTCAGTACTCACAGAATTTGAAACAGGATTTGATATCCGTATCTGAATTTTTACTTCGCTCTTATTCAATGCATCATTGAAATCAGTTCCAGAAAATGCGGGATTCAGTAAAGGTATGCATACCCACATAGCATTGCGGTAAATCGACTGTTTAAACTGTTTCACCGATGAGGTGCCACTCATGTCAAAACGTGAAAGTTTATCGTAAATATACCTGCCTGCATCGTATAGGGGCATATACGGGAACTCCTTCGACAGGCTGTCCTTTGGTTCCATGTTGTGACCCATTATATACACATAATGTTTCCCGCCAAATAGAGTTTCGTCTAATTTTGAGAATATATCAGCAGTAGGATTAAATTGCATATCCCTGCCGTTATAGGCAGGTAATTCTGAAGCTTCACCAAACATAATATTAAGGCGCTCGCCGGTTTCAACATTTATTGCATAACCGGGGAACCAGCCCATGCCATTGTCTGAAATATAATTCGGTGAATTCTGGTTTTCACTGTATCCCGAACCCGGTACAGCAGGATTTCCTTCTTTATCGACCGAAGGTGATCGCCGCAAGTCGAATTTATAGGCTTCACCGGTAACATTCATTCCGGGAATAGGTTTACCTGTGTTGTCTGTATCGTTTTCACTTGTTTCAATCACGCAGCAGCGTGTCCACTTTGATTTATCAGAAGTGATCACCAGGTCAACACTGGCAAGATGTTGAAACTTGATATCAATTTTTCGATGACAACCCAGTGTATCATATGCCGGGCCGTCCTCGAAATGAGAGACAAGCTTGTATGGTGCAATCGTTCCTGATAATACTGACTCGTACACCTCATCTTCATCGTATTCTGTATAGTATAAATCGTAATCATTATAGTTCAAATTACTTTCAACATATTGTGTTCCTGCCCGTATCCAGTTTAGTGCATTGAAAGCATCTACATCCTGCAGGAATGTAAGCCATTGGTTTATAGTATCGGAATATTCAATACTTGCGGAAAGGAAACCAAGACTGTCATTTGTCTGGTAGAACGGGTACTGAACCACTTCAATCTTAACAGATATGCCCCATTGTGGAATTATCTCTTCAGTGCAGGTACTTATCCAGTTTTCCGACCAGACTGTATCACCCGTGGACTGATACCCTTCATTATTTTTTTGATGGTTGATCAAGCCTGGTGAATTTCCGTTTGAAAATCCTGAATACTGCTCCAGTTCAATTTCATCAGAAACAGGGTATTTAACCATGTAAAACTTTGCATCAGAAATGCTAAAGTTAAATTTATGATATTGTACCGAATCGAACTTAATTACAAAATCACCTTCAGGCAGGTTCAGCGGGTCAATCACTTTTACCTTAACAGGGCCGCAACCCCTTTTATACACGGGTACTTCCGCCTGCCAGGGTGGGCTGGCCATTATATCATTAATTGTTAAATCAGTAAGTTCAAGAATGTTTCGCACCCCGCTCATTCCGTGAACCTGTGCAATTTCCGGTTCATTGCCGTAGTCAGCCGGCGGATTCTGAGAACCGTATGAATGTGGCATTGCTGTGAATACTTTCAAATGCCCGCCTGCAGATAATGTCCCTGCAAGATAGGGTGTTTTCTGTGCCTGGTAAGCCATTGGGTTCAGAAAGTCGTATGCCTGGTAATTATTATAAGCGTATGCTATTGGCATATAATAATACTTTTTATAATTTGCCAGTTTGCCATTGGATGAGAACATATCGGTTTTAAGAGAAAATGAATGACCGATACCATTATTCGTGCCCTCAACTTTTACTACAGGAACTATTGTTTTAAGTTCAGCCGACCATTCGTAATTAACAACCTTGTCTACCCCGTTTTTTATGTCACACTGGTAAGCCAGTCTTGCAAAGTCGGGATTCCAGAGGTCGTCGAAACCGATTGTCGAATCGATAAGCTGGAATATCTGGTAACCCTCGAAACGAAAGTGTTTATCAACCGGGTCAAGTGTTCCATTAAAATCAGTATCAACATCAGAGATAGAATAATCCTGCTCGTAGTATTTTTCGAGATAATTATTGGAAACGGGGAGGTTGAAAACCTGGAACACCAGTTCTTTACTCAGTTCTATAATTTTCAGTTCAGGGGCATTAGGGCCATCTATACTTCTCATACAATGATCGAACAGTCTCTGTACTTTGTCGTCATCATTTTTCAATGCTTCAACAGATGACCAGTTATCGCCGGCCATTGCCTGCGACCAGACAACACCAAGTATAGCATCATTTACCTCCCCCGGTTCAAATGTAAAAGGCCCTGTTGAAATAACAAACCTGCGGTCGTCGGGATAATTATCTTCAGAAAATTCGTCCCAGGGAATCTGTGGATTACTGCCGGTACCCCAGCCGCAAGGATCTGAATCACCAGGATACATAAAAGCTGAAGGAGTATTTGAAGTACCAGGATCGCTGTAATGCCCTGTTCCGTCGTAGAAGAGGTTCGTACCATCTTTCCATTTGCCTCGGATGTAATTATAAAATTCTGTTGCAGTATTTGGATCACCCTGTACACCGCTGCTGCCATTAAAAGCTATGTAATGAGTCATTCCCCAGCGTTCATTATCAACTATTCCGTCACCAAAGCCCAGGCCGTTGATATTTCCGTTCATAATATTCCCATCACAGCTTAAATACCCGGTAGTTGTGTCCCGGCTTGAAGAATTGTCCTGCAAGTCAGCATCCTGGTATGGTCCGGCGAGAAAGTCAATTCCTATTGCCGGGGGAGGAGGAGTTGGTCCGCCATAGGCATACGATTCACCCGATCCGTCAATTGCATCGCCATTATACAGGTAACCAAGACCGCGGTTGACATCGCAGCCTATGTAATCATCCCAGGCATATCCCATGTCAGCATCTGTCCACAGAGCCAGGTACGTGGATGAATAGGTATTGTAAGAACGGTTTATTAACTGGTACTGATAAAAGGTGCAATTGTTAAGGGTACTGCTGCCGGCATAGGCAAAAGCCTGCGCCCTTATCTCCACTTTCATTGCATCACCCGGGGGATCAGCATGGATGTCGCCGTTGTCGTTAAATACCCACCATAAAGTCTGGTCACCCAGTAATACGATTTTATGATTCCCGCGGCTTGTCTTGCACGACATCTCATTTTCGAAATCATAATATGGGTAATCACCTTTCAAAGCATTGTAAATCCCATCACCGTCGTTATCATAAAAAGGCGCAATGAACTGGTCGTAACCTGCTGCAACATCACCGTTACCCGGCCAGTTGATAATTTCCTCCGGTATAATATACCCCGGGTACTTTAACTGTTTTACTTCTTCACTCGTGTTGTACCAGTCAATAAATGTCCTGACATCTTCACGGTTTATATTAAAAACCTTATCGTACTTCATGCAAACATCACCGGATGTTGTTCCCTGGTCAGGACCCAAGTTAATCAATGGTCCCGTGCGGTAATTTGAACCACTGGCCCTGTACCTTACAGCACAAAGGTGCAACTGTTCGTTCGCATCAAGTCCACCCATCCAGACAGCTCCTGCAAAGAGCGCGGTTTTACCTGAACCGGCAGGCACCTCATACATCGCCTTGTCTTTCAAGTTCCACCACATATCGCCACCTGACAATATCAATGCCCTTACATTGTTGATGTTCAGTTCGGCTGAGGAGGAAGGAATATCGCATGTTCCGGCATGTGACGAAGAAGATTTATTATCCTGGGAAGCCGCCATATGTGGAAAAAGCCATGAAAAAAACATGGCTATAAGAAATTGTCCTGCTCTTTTCATATTAAAATCTTTTGTTATGCAAAAGTAAGTAAAGAATTTTTGGTTATTACAAATAATTATCCCTTAATAGATTATAACTTTCTTTGTTACCAGTTGATTTTTACCTTTAACCTTTACCAGATATACCCCACAAGGTATATTACTGACATCTAATTCAGTTATTATATCATTAACAGAAGTGTAAAGTATTTCACGTCCGGTAATATCGCATAATATTATCCTGTCGTTTTTGAATGACTGCGGTGTTGTAATAGTAATTTTTGAACCAGAAGGATTCGAAAATATTAATAACTCATGATTATGGTTATTATCATCAGGTTGAATTCCATAAATAATTCCGGTATTGCAGGTAAACTCATAAGCATTAGCAGTTGAGCCGTCTCCAAGCTGTCCTGTATAATTAGCACCGGCAGCACAAATAACATCAAGAGGTAATTTCAGGCCAAGTGTATGCAGTCCGTAAAGACTCGAACTGTAAATAAAGCCATCAGCAGGCGATATCATTACCCAGTGGGCGTCAGAGCCTATCTGAACCGGGGTGGTTTGCTGGTCTGTATTTCCTGTTCCAAGTTGTCCGTAATAATTGTAACCCCATCCCCAGAGTGTGCTGTCTGATTTTATTCCATAAGCAAATGATGGACCGGCAGCGATTTTCCTCCATGTACTATCATTACCTATCTGAACAGGTGAACTTTCCTGTGCCAGTGATCCCGTTCCTAATTGCCCGTTTGCATTGAATCCCCATGACCAGATGGTATTATCAAATTTCATTGCTATCGAATATTCAAAACCGGCAGAAATATCTTTCCAGTCGGAGTCATTTCCGATCTGCATCGGTACTTCAGATTGACTTGTTGTTGTTGTATCACCTAATTGTCCGTTTGAATTTGCACCCCATGCCCACAATGTACTGTCGCTCTTTAATGCCAGTGAATGTCCTCCCCCGGCCGATATTTTTATCCAGTCATGATCTGTTCCGATCTGAACCGGGAATTTTTTATCAACAACAGTGCTGTCACCCAGTTGCCCGTAATAATTTAACCCCCATGCCCAGAGTGTGCTGTCTGTCTTTATTGCTAAGGTATGAGCCTGACCGGCATCAACCAGTTTCCAGTCGATACCGGTACCAATCTGAACGGGTGAATTCCTTTGGGTTGTAGTGCTGTCTCCAAGTTGTCCGACAATATTATATCCCCATGCCCAGAGCGTACCATCATGTTTTATTGCAAGGCAATGCCATGCACCTGCAGTTATATCTGTCCAGTTAGTATCTGTTCCTATTTGCACCAGTGAATATTGAGTATCGGTGTTACCGGTTCCCAGTTGTCCGTTCCCGTTAAATCCCCAAGCCCAGATTGTACTATCAGACCTTAGTGCCGTGGAAAATTCACCACCGCCCGAAACTTTCAGATATGTCTGTGAATAGACAACCGCTGAAATAAAAGTTATTGCTGTGAACAATGTTAATTTTTTCATATTCAGTATTACTCTTAATTTTAATAAATAACTTAACTTTGGGAAGTCCAATATTTATTTTCAAATTTAAACATTTTTCTGATTATTGGATTTCTTTCCCATGTTTGCAAGATATTTTTTTAAAAGGGCATTGAAATAAAAAATAAACTGTACTT
>Ga0247841_10008785_pt1 | contig 14382 bp, 17 predicted proteins | sample LaCruzMarch2015__2_FD_192410 | JGI IMG/M metagenome (GOLD analysis project Ga0247841, IMG submission 192410) | Freshwater microbial communities from meromictic Lake La Cruz, Castile-La Mancha, Spain - LaCruzMarch2015_18m | ecosystem: Environmental > Aquatic > Freshwater > Lake | place: Spain...
GACGGGGGAACTGACAACAACGATTGTTGATTCTGACTATTTTGTGGAGGAGTAGTGGGATGCTAAATGGCGAGATGAAGATTGACGATGAGTAGAAGGAAAACGTACGGTTTTTCATTTTCATGGAAAAGAGCACTTGGGATTAGTTCTGCCAAGCAAAGATTCTCAAGATTTACGGGTATACCAATGACCAAACAAGGCAGAGAGAGGAAAATTGGGAGAATGCTAACAGGGAGTGGTTGTATGTTTGGATTGCTATTTTTCATTGTTTCATCGGTTGCTTTGATGTTTGGATTAATAAAGGTGTTTTCAATAGTTGCTATCCGATTAGCTTGGTCGATATGAAACACGTCGAATATCCCCTACTTCTTGGAAGAGCAGAGAAAACCAATGGCAAAGAGGTTAAGGAAGTACTATGAGGGGCTGTAGATTCACAAAAATCAAAAAATACATTGTTAATGAATCTGTTGATTGTATACTGATTCTGGAGAATGGGGGTATTAGTGGATTTAATATTAAATGATCCTTGCGACCATAATTTTGGTGGTCCTTGGACTCAAGAAAAACTAAACATAATAAATAAATACATGGTATCTTATATGAACGCATTAAAAAATCAACCATTTTCTTATATTTACATTGATGCCTTTGCTGGATCTGGGGAGAGAGTGGAAGATACTACAAAATTCTCAGAAACTGATCAGCTTTTATTTGGTCCTGATGAAATGGATCAAAAAAGAAAAATATATGATGGATCAGCAAAGATTTCTTTAGAGCTTGAAAAGCCATTTGATGAATATTGGTTCATTGAAAAGAATCAATCCAGATATGAAGAATTATGCGATTTAAAAAATAAATATCCTGATTTAAAAACAAGGATTCATTGCATTCAAGGTGATGCCAATCTGTTATTAACAGATATTCTCAAGCGATATCAATGGAAAAAAGAACGAGGCATACTATTTTTGGATCCTTATGGTGCCAGCTTAAAATATGAGACATTAAAAGAAATTGCAAAATGTGAAGCGATTGATATATGGCTTTTATTTCCAATCGGACAAGGAATCATAAGAATGTTAGCCAACAAACCTGAGAAAATATCGATTGCTTGGGAAGAAAGATTAAATTTAGTCTTTGGTTGTAATGATTGGCGTAAAGAGTTCTATTCTACAGAGCAAAAAGAAACTTTATTCGAAAAATTCGATTTTGAAACAAAAAAAGCTGACTTTGAAACTGTAACGAATTTTTACAAGAAACAACTTAAAAAGATATTTTGTGCAGTAGCTAATGGAACAATGTATTTTTCTAATAGTAAAAACGTTCCTTTGTTTGCTCTAATATTTGCAATGACAAATTCAAGTCCAAAAGCCCAGGGTTTAGCTTTAAAAATTGTTGAACATTTATTAAAACCAAAAGGACAAACCTAATGCAAGTAATCTATCAGCCTAAGGGAAGGGCTCTCGAATATTCTGAGTTAGCCTGTAATTTATATATTGGTTGTGCTCATGGGTGTACTTATTGTTTTGCTCCTGGTTGTATGCACAAGAAACAGGATGTGTATCACTCAGAAGTAAAGCCTCGAAAAAGAATTATCGATTTGTTTGAGAAAGATGCCAAGCTATTGCAAGGGGATCCCCGGCGTATCCTCTTTAGTTTTATTAGCGATCCTTATCAACCACTGGAAAAAACAGAAATGTTGACACAAAGAGTTTTGGAATTAGTGGGTAAATATCACTTAAATAGTCAGATCCTAACAAAAGGCACAAAGGATCTTATTGAGCGAGATTTTGAACTCATCAAACGGGTGAGAGCAGAATTAGGAGTTACTTTATGTTTTGCAGATGACACCAAACGTAAAGAGTGGGAGCCAGATGCATCCAGCGTGGAAGATAGAATCAACCTGCTAAAGGATGCGCACAAGGAAGGTATTTATACCTGGATTAGTCTTGAGCCAGTGATTGATGCTAAGGAAGCTTTAAGGGTTATAAAGTTGGCTCATCCTTATGTCCGGTTTTGGAAAATTGGTAAACTGAATCATCGTAAAGAAGTCGAAAAGCTAACTGACTGGTCAAAGTTTCTAAGAGATGTCAAAAAGCTATTAGCCAAAGTTAAAGCAGATTATTACATCAAACGGGATTTGGCACAGTACGGGTAACAGATTTTTTATGCAAAATAAATACGTAGGCGACGTCGGTGATTTTGGTAAATATGGGATGATTCGAGCTCTTTTCTCGAATAGTCCTTACAAGTTGGGTGTGAACTGGTGCTTGGTGGAGAAGGAAGAAAAGAAGAACGATGGCAAACATACTACTTACCTGAACATTGACGGAAACAATCCAAGAGAAGATCTAGAGAAGCAATTCAAACCTTGTGATGAGGAGCTGTATCGAGCATTACAGCATTTGGTGAGTGGACAAATTAGGAGAGTGGAAGCAGTCGAGGAGAGTCAGCTTTTGGGAAGGGAGACCATCTATTTTCGTGAAGAACAGGATTCGAGACCACCACGCTACGCTCGTGGTGACGGATTTAATCGGACTCTTTGGCATCAGCATGGGTTAAAAGCACTGAAGAAGATGGATGTGGTCTTTTTTGATCCGGATAATGGGATGGAAGTAAAGGCTTTTCCTAAATCTAGCAAGAAGCATATCAAGTATGTTTATTATGATGAGCTGGCAGATTATTACAGTCGTGGTCAGAGCTTGATTGTTTATCAGCACAGGGATATGAAGCCAATAGAGAAATATCTGGAGAGATTCTTCTCCGTACTGGAAAGCCCAGCCTTTACCAAACCAATAGGAAAGATGTTCCTGCTTCGGTTTCATCGGTTTGGTATTCGTGATTACTTCTTGGTCCTCCATCCTGAACATGTGGAGGAAATCACCCAGAGAGTCAGCTCCATGATAGCTGGAAGGTGGGGATCCCTGTTTGACCGGATTGAGCTGGAAGAGGCATAACCAATGAAAAAGAATAAGCAGATAGTCCCACAAAACACTTATACGGATTTTTTGTTCTATACCACTCCCAATGGCAAAGTAAAGGTTGAGATGTTTAAAAACATATTTGAAGACCATGAATTGGAGGAAAATTCAGTATGTGCAAAATTTGCACATACTGCCAGAGACGGTAAGAGTTATCAGACAAAATTCTACGACCTTGATGCTATATTATAATGCCCCTCATTTTCTGGAACACTATGTAAAGCAATACACAAATGTTACTTGTGCAAAACAAATGATAAGGGGATAAGGCTATCTAACCCTATCCCACTGACACCCGTCTTATTTTTTATTTTTGTCTTTACAGCAGTCTTCTTTATCTCCGCAACAGCATCCTTCTTCTTCGCCTTCTTCCATTTCTTCATCCTCGTCCATTTCTTCGTCTTCATCATCCATAGGGACGTTCTCGTATATTACACAATATCCGGATTCTGTTTTTACTACAAAAATGTCATCACTATCTTCTCCGGCGATATCAAAAAGATACAGGGAGTAATCGATATAGTCTGACCAATCTTTTACTTCATCTTCAACGGTTGCATAGACACAGTCCATATAATCCTTAAGGGAAATGACAATGGGATCTTCAAACTCATCTTTGAATTTGTCTGCCACCTTGTTCATTTCTTCTTCATTTGACACCATCTCAAAATTGGCTATCGCTGTCTTAAAATCTTCCAAGCTAGTTAGTTTTTTCATTTTTTTTCCTTTTCCTTTCTTTTTAGTCTATTTTCAAACTTAATTTTTATTATACCTATAATTAATTGGATTCGTTCATTTGGTTTTTAAATTGTGAAATAAAATTGTAAGGGGAAGGTTATGATTACAAGTTTAACTTCTGCTTATCCTATTCAAAACAAAATCGATGTTAAGATTAAAATGCGCGATGGTGTATTTTTGTCTACTGATCTATTCATTCCAGAAGGGAAAGGGACCTTTCCTCTTATACTGACTCGTACTCCTTATGGCAACCATGATCCAGCTAGACTGGCTTTTAAATACTGGATGGCAGAGAGAGGATTTGCTTATGCTTTTCAGGATTGTCGCGGCAGGTATGATAGCGACGGGGTATGGGAACCATTTCGCTTTGAGCGGGATGATGCCTATGATACGATAGATTGGCTCTCTCGGCAGGATTTTTGCAATGGCAATATCGGTATGACGGGAGGCAGTTATGAGGGATATTGCTGTTGGGTAGCGGCTCCGAACTCTCATCCTGCCCTGAAAGCTATCGCCCCGATTGTTCCTCTACCGGACCCAGTGATCAATGTCCCCTATCAAAACGGCGCTTTTTTTTGGAACATGATTGTCTGGGGATTGATGGTGTATGGTCGAACGAACCAAAATACAAAGAACATTCCCTGGCAGGATTTTTACCTTTCACGGCCACTGGCAGAGATGGATAGAATGATTGGGATGGATAGCCGGGCCTGGCAAAATTGGATGGCGCATCCAACGTGGGACAACTGGTGGAAAGAAGTTTGCTATATGCACGAATATGAAAAAGTAGACCTTCCCATATTGCATATATGCGGATGGTATGACGACGATGGCATTTCTACGTATCAGAATTTCCCGGGGATGCGATTGCAGGGAAAGACTCTTACCGCAAGAAATGCGCAGGAACTTATCATTGGTTGTTGGCCGCATCAAATTAATAAATCCTCAAAAGTTGGTGCATTGGATTTTGGCGAAAGAGCTGTGATTGACTTGAACGAAAAGCTTCTGGTGTTTTTTGCAAAACACTTGGCAAATGAAATGCATAAAGAAGAAGCCACTCATCGATGCGAATTGTTTATCATGGGTGAAAATAAATGGCGTAAATTTGACGATTGGCCAATTCCAGGATCAGTGGAAACAAAATTCTATTTACACAGCAGAGGTCAGCTTGGGGAAGACTTTCCTGGAGTAGAGGAAGCACCAGAACGGTATACCTATGATCCAAAGAATCCAGCTCCCTATGTCACTGATCCTGTGGCAATGCAATTGGGGGAAGCATCAGACCAAAGGGAGATTGAACAAAGAGAGGATGTTCTTGTTTTTTCCACCTCCGTTCTAACGACCGATTTAGTCATTTGTGGACGTGTTTTTGTTTATCTTTATTTTTCCACCGACGTACCAGCCACCGATTTTACCGGTAAACTGGTTGATGTCTATCCAGATGGCATGGCTATACAGCTTTGTGACGGCATTCAAAGAGCAGAATTCAGAGAGTCATTGGAAAAAGCGGAATGGTTAGTACCGGGTCAAATTTATAAGCTAAAGATCGATTTGTGGGCGACGGGGATCCGAATTCTTACCGGTCACCAGATTCGATTGGAAATAAGCAGTAGTGCTGTGCCCAAGTTTTATCCCCATGCCAATACTTCTGCAGATCAAGCCATGGAAATGAATCCAGTTATAGCCCATCAGGTTATTTACCATGACGCCTCTCATCCATCCTATGTAAATCTTCCCATCGTTCCTGAAACGGTATTGGGAGATGAGATTTGAGTATGAAGCTAACTGATCAGGAGAAGAGAATGCTGGGGGGGAGCCAGGGAGAAATTGTCGCAAACGCAATGGATTGCCTGATCCAATTTGGGGAAGCCTTTGGCGCGGAGTGCTTGGTTGATATTCAATATTGTCATTATCCTGCTGAGATGGCCATATACGAGGGTAGTGTAGAGGATTTGCTAGTCTTTGCGAAATCATCACCCCCAGTTTTAGTACCAACAACCACCTCTACGGTTTGCTGTGATCTACAGCATCCAACTGTGACTGGCATACCAGCAGAACTAGCAAAGAAGCAGGCACTGGTCAGCTCTGCATATCAAAAGCTGGGTATTCTCGAAACGTATACCTGCACACCACAACTCAATGGTTTTATTCCACCATTTGGAAGTTGTATCAGTTCTGTGGAAAGCAGTGCAATCATTTATTTTAATTCGGTTTTGGGAGCCAGAACAAACCGAGGCGGACTCTTTACCCGGTATTCTGCCATTACAGGGAAGTACCCCCTGATGGGGTACCTGCTACCCCGAAATCGTGCAGGCACTCATCTGGTGCATTTGGAGGAGGATTCAGGATTTCTGGAAAGCTATCTAAAATGGAATATTTTTGGATACTTAATTGGAGAAAAAGTGGGAAGCGAAGTTCCGGTTATAAAGGGTATTCATTCTGCAAGACAGGAGCATTTGATAGGATTTGGCGCTGGTATGGCAACCTCTGGATCTGTAACGTTGTATCATATAGAGGGTGTCACGCCGGAAGCACACTCTGGCATGGATTCTTTTATGGGCAAAAAACCAAAGGAATCCATTGTCTTTGATCGATCTGACTTTGAAAGGATTATCCAATCTTTTACCACTATAAAAAAGGAAGACGATATCGATTTTGTTACATTGGGTTGTCCGCATTACAATTTAGAACAGCTACGGTATACAGCCAGTTTGCTGGAGGGAAAAAAGATTTCTTCGAATCGCAGAGTATGGATTTGTACGAGTCGGATGGTTCGTGCCATGGCAGAGATATCTGGATTTGTTAAAACCATTGAAGCTTCCGGTGCAAAGGTGATTGCTGATACTTGTCCGGTTGAAAGCCATATGCGTAAATCAACATGCCGTGATTATGGTCTGACTGTACCAAATATAAGGGCGATGGCAAGTGATTCGATCAAGATGACTCGGTATGTTCGGGATCTGATAGGATGCGAAACAGCTTTGGTGTCTACGGAAAGGGCGATTGAGATAGCAATTGGAGACAGGTTGTCCTGATGGAAATCGTAAGGGGAAGAAAAATTGTTCGAGGAAAAGCATCTGGCAGACTCATTTTATATCCAATGAGTTTTTCGTTTTTGGGAGACGTGGACATGAACACAAGCCAGATCATCTCCAAGGAGTTTATTAATCAGAATTTGTTTTTAAAAGAATCCATATTTCTGTTCACTGAGACAAAGGGATCTTCCGGCGGTTGTGTGGTTTTGATGACACTAGTCAGAAAAAAAATAGCGCCAGCTGGTATTATAACGATTAAAGCACCGGATTATAATCTGACAGAAGGAGCGATTTTGGCTGGGATTCCCTTTATATCGGATGTACAAGTCGAATTTTTAACCGTTGCCAAAATGGGAGATTGGATAGAAATGGATACCGAAACCGGACGGGTTATTTTAAAGCGTTAAGAATAATTGCTACGGCAGAACGAACCGACAAATGGTTGTAATCTTTCGCTCCGGTGATTGGCTCCAGAATGTAATCTGCTTTTTCCATTATTTCATCCGCTAAACCCCAACCGGTACCAAACAAAAGAAAAAAAGGTTGTTTTTCTCTGGCTATTTTTAATTGTTCGAGGGTAATATGTTTGTTTCCTTCAATAATTCTGGCACTGGTTGCGACCGTATAGACTTTTTCCTGCATAAGACTCTCTGTCTCTACTAAAGCCTCTTCCCAGCTGGTGTGGTACCGGACAATATCGAGAGCCTCGCTTCTATTTTCATTGTACTCCCTGCCAAATCCATTTTTCCAGAAAGCAAATAACCGTTTAAGAACTTCGCCTTGTTTTGGAGATTGATTGATGATGAAGAACCTGGAAACACCGAAAGTGTAAGAAGATCTAGCAATATCATGGACATCAAATAGGGTGATAGATGTGGTAACAATTTCTCTATACTTGTTTAGAACAGGATAATGGATGAGGGAGGTGAACAGGTCTTTCATCCGATTAGACTTTGGAGGATCTGCAGCATTTCTTTTTGTATTTCCTGCAGTAATTTTTTGTCTGAAGCCAAGAGTTTGGAGTGCAATAACAATTCTGGTCGAAGGAGGAGAGTCCATTTGAGGGATTCTTTTTTTCGCCATTCGTTAATTTGCGCGTGATGACCAGAGAGTAAGACTTCGGGGATTTTATAACCATTGTAATTGGCTGGTTTGGTAAATTGGGGATGATCCAACAGAGAATTTTCAAAGCTTTCATTCTTTGCAGATTCTGTGTTGCCCAGGACGCCATCAATTAACCGGATGATGCTGTCAACAATGACAATCGAGGCAATCTCACCTCCACCGATCACGTAATCTCCTATGGAAACACGATAATCTACCATTGCATCGATTCGATCATCAATTCCTTCGTAATGACCGCAAAGAAAAACGATGTTCTCTTTTTTAGAGAGTTCTTGGGATATTGTTTGATTCAATACGGTGCCTTTTGGCGTTGGAAGAACAATAATGGTTTTTCCGACCAAATCATTTTGTTCTAATGCTTCCATGAAAGGCTCTATCTTCATTACCATTCCAGGTCCTCCCCCATAGGGAGTATCATCAGTTGTTCTATGAAGATCATATGTGTAATCTCGTAGATTGAGACAATGATAGGAGATCAATGAATTCCTGACAGCTCTCCCTGGTATGCTATACGCGAAATAGCTATCAATGACCTCAGGGAAAGTTGTCAGGAAATGAAATCCAATGGCCACGTAAGGGAAGCTAGGATCTGATGGCGATGACTACACCGTCTCGAATCGTAACTTCTCCAGCATTGAGCTTCTCAAACAAGTTGTCGCCTTCCTTGACTTCCACAAGACTATCCAGCTGAAGATAAGGGTAAATGCTTCCTATTTCTAAAGCCTGGATTTCTTTCGATTTATCCTCAATTTCTTTTTTGGCTAGTTCTTGTTGTTCTCGTTCTTTTGATAATTTACTCCGATAGTTGATTGTATCGGATGAGTTCAAAGAACCAGATAGGAGAAGCCTGCTTTCCTCAGTTTTAATCTTATCAATATTAGCATTTAATTCTGCTTTATAAGATTCCAATTGCTGTGCAAAGCTATTCTTAAAATCCTCTGTAACAATTGCTTTTACAAATATCTTTCTTTGCAGTGTTATCGTTGGCAACTTATAATCCTCAATTCTAGGAAATAATATTGATTACAGCATTTTTTCCATTTTTTGCAGAGGCAGCGCGAATTAAGGCTCGGATAGCATTGGCGGTTTTCCCCTGTTTTCCAATCACTTTGCCAATATCGCTCTGTTCCACTTTAATCTCATAAACGATAGACTGTTCCCCGGCAACTTCTTGCACCTGAACTTCCTCAGGATGATCCACTAAAACCTTTACGATTTCTTCAATTAACCCTTTCATTTAAACTAAGCCTCCTTGTGATTTTTGGAATCGATGTACTTTTTCCATAATTTTGTTTTTTTAAGCAGTGCTAAAGTTTTTTCAGTAGGCTGAGCTCCTTTTGCAAGCCAGCTCAATACCTTTTCTTCCTCAAAAGTTATTTGTTTGGTTTCATCGCTTTCGAGCGGTCTGTAGGTTCCAACCGCTTCGATATAATCACTTCCCGGACTTTTTTTGGAATCCATCACAACAATACGGTAACTAGGTTTATGCGGTGCTCCAAGTCTTTTTAGTTTAAGTTTAACCACTAGAAAAATCTCCTCTCACAAACTATACGTTTTCTTAACAAAACAGCCACTAATGCATAGGAATTTATAATGAAAAAAAATTTAATGTCAATGATTCTATCATAAACAAAGCAATTTTCTCCCATAAAGTGCATCAATTTCCATGGATTCTTCAATGCGGAGCAGTTGATTGTACTTCGCCAGTCTTTCGCTTCGGCAAGGTGCTCCTGTTTTTATATGACCTCCACCCATTGCTACAGCAAGATCTGCAATAAAAGAATCTTCCGTTTCGCCTGATCTGTGTGAAATGACAAAGCCATAATTATTCAGCTGGGCTAATCGAATCGTTTTTAAAGTTTCGGTCAAGGTGCCGATCTGGTTTACCTTAATTAATACAGCGTTGGCAGAGCCTTGCTCAATTCCCTTTTTTAACAAATCATAATTGGTCACAAAAGTATCATCCCCGATAATGGGTATTTTTTTTCCAAACCGTTTTGTAAACTCAATCCAAGTTTCGGTGTCTTCTTCATCAAAAGGATCTTCCAGGGAGTATATGGGGAAATCCTGAATCATTTTTGCATAATACTCCATCAGTTTTTCTGCGTTTATGTCTCCCATATCGGATAAATGGTATTTTCCGTTTTCATAAAAGCTGGAAGCAGCGCTATCCAAAGAGATAGACACTTCAATGCCTGGTTTGTACCCTGTTTTTATGATTGCTTCCACCAGTATTTCTATGGCCTCCCTATTTGAGGATAGATTTGGTGCAAACCCGCCTTCATCCCCTACAGCGGTTGACATTTTTTTCTGATGGAGGATTTCTTTGAGTGTAGCATAAATTTCACTACCGGCTCGAAAACCCTCATGAAAATACTTGAAACCATGAGGCACTAACATGAATTCTTGTACGTCTATGTTGTTATCTGCATGTTTTCCACCATTGATTACATTGAGCATCGGGATAGGTAAAATGTTAGCCTGCTTCCCTCCTAAGTAGCGATACAATGGTATCTGCAAGGATGCAGAAGCCGCTTTGGCGCAAGCAAGGGATACAGCCAGGATAGCATTCGCTCCTAATTTTGATTTATTCGATGTACCATCCAGTTCAATCATCCGATGATCTATTTTTTCCTGGTCAAACACATCGTATCCGATTATTTCTGGCTCAATGAAGTCGATAATGTTTGCTATCGCTTTTTTGACTCCTTTGCCGTGAAATTCATTTTCAATTCCGTCACGAAGCTCTAGTGCTTCTTTTTTTCCGGTAGAGGCTCCGGAGGGAACTGCTGATCGGCCTATGATACCGGATTCCAGCAATACATCAGCCTCAATAGTAGGAAAGCCTCTTGAATCGTAAATTTGTCTTGCAATAATCTGTTCGATAATATCCATTGTTTTTCCCCTTTTTAGTAAGTATTAAGAAAGTATAATAGATGATTCAGGATTTTTGTAGTAGGAAGATTGCTGATAAAATATACAGTGGAGGATGATTAAATGGAAAGCAAGTCGACAGTTGTTAGCGGAGCAAGGCCTACTGGTAGGTTACACATTGGGAATTATTTTGGATCGCTCAAGAATTGGGTAGAAATCCAAAATCAAAATAAGTTTTCCTGTTATTTTTTTATTGCTGATCTTCATTCTTTAACAACTTCTTATGAAAAACCATCCTTAATCGGGGAGAATTTGTTTGATGTTTTTATCGATTTTTTGTCAGTTGGTTTAGATCCTGCCAAATCAACATTGTTTTTGCAATCCAAGATTCCTCAGCACAGCGAATTATATTTACTGTATTCAATGATTACGCCAGTTAGCTGGCTGGAGAGAAATCCTACGGTCAAGGATATGATTCGGGATTTGGATATTCATGAGAATGTCAATTTGGGACTTTTAGGGTATCCAGTTCTTCAGGCTTCCGATATAACGTTGTATAAAGGTGATTTTGTTCCAATCGGAAAGGATCAGCTGCCTCATCTGGAAATAACAAGGGAAATTGTGAGGCGGTTCAATACCTTGTATGGGAATGTTTTTCCGGAACCACAGGAGATGCTCACAGACAATCCCTATTTGATCGGCCTGGACGGAAAGAAAATGAGTAAGAGTCTGGGCAATACAATCCATGTGACAGCAAATGCGGAAGAAGTATGGGGTGCCGTAAAAAATGCGATTACTGATCCAGGTAGAGTGTACCGAAAAGATCCCGGTCATCCTGAAATCTGCAATGTATACAAGTACTACAAGGTATTTTCTCCTGAAACACTTCCTTCCTTAAAAGCAGATTGTGAATCTGGTGTGATTGGGTGTATAGATTGTAAAAAGAAATTATCTGCCATTATTACAGATTATCTCTTACCTTTTTATGAAAAGAAAATGCAATTGACGAGTTCGAATGACAGTAAAAATAATGTTAAGGACTATTTAATTGAGGGCACTTTGAAAGCTAAAAAAGTTGCGGAAGCTACTATGCAGGAAATCATGGAGATTTTCCATTTTGAGGTTAAAAATGGGTAAAGAGATACGAGTTCGTTTTTGCCCTTCTCCCACCGGAAATCTTCACATTGGCAATGCGCGTGTTGCTCTTTTCAATTTCTTGTTTTGCCGTCATTTGGCAGGTACCTTTGTTTTTAGAATAGAGGATACCGACTTCTTACGGTCAACCACCGAGTTTATGCAAAATGAAATTGATGCTTTACGCTGGCTCTCCCTTGATTGGGACGAGGGAATTAATGTCGGTGGAGACTGTGGCCCCTATAAACAATCTGAACGATTAGATATTTACAAAAAGCATATAGATCATTTAATTGAATCAGGAAAAGCTTATTATTGTTTCTGCTCTCAAGACCAGGTTAATGAAGACAGGCAACAAACCAAAGGGGAGAGCGAGTCTTTTAAATATTCTGGTCGATGCAGGCATTTGACTAAAACTGATGTGATTGAGAAAATTTCACAAGGCATACCCTATGTGATTCGCTTTAAACTCCCTGAAAATCAAGAATCTGTAGTACTTACTGATTTGATCCGCGGCGAAATGTCATTTCCTGTATCTTCCATGGATGATTTTGTGTTAGTCAGGACGGATGGGATTCCTATCTATAATTTTGCTGTTATGGTCGATGACACAACGATGAATATCACACATGTTATTCGCGGGGAGGATCATCTTTTTGGCAATACACCTCGTCAGATCTTGTTGTACGAAGCTCTTGGAATTACTCCTCCCGCTTTTGCCCATTTACCAATGATCTTAGGACCTGATAAAACGAAATTAAGCAAACGTCACGGTGCCTTTGCGGTGACTGATTACCGTGCTTTGGGATTTTTACCAGACGCTGTGGTAAATTATATGGCTTTGCTGGGCTGGTCTCCAAAAAATGATCAGGAAGTTTTTACACGAGACGAGTTAATCCATGCATTTGAACTCAATCATGTGAACCTAAGTCCAGCAGTATTTGATTATGAAAAGTTAAAATGGTTTAATGCCCAGTTTTTACGAAAACTCTCTGGGGAAGAACTTTTTAAACTGGTACAGCATCAACTCGAATCCAAAACGGATCGAATGCCTAAGGCTATTGATTTGTTAAAAGATCATTTCGTTTTACTCACCGACATACCCTTGTTACTGCATAAGATTCTTTCGTTTTCGGGTGTACAAGATCCTATATCGGATGAAATCAAAGGGGAATCAACGATTCAAATGCTCCAACTTTTTACGGACAAGATACAATCCTTGCCAGAGGTCAGTCCCGAACTAATTCAGGAATGTATCAAATCGACTGGGAAAGAACTTATGATTAAGGGTAGAGGGTTGTATCATCCCATTCGATTAGCGATTACGAATGAGGACCAGGGACCGAATATTGACACAATCATATATTTGTTAGGAAAAGAGAGGACAGTAGAGATACTAAGGAATTCAATCCAAGTATTACAGGGAGGAAATGATGGAAACTGAGTTGTCACCAATTACTTTTTACGATACGATGAAAGCCGACAAGATTCAATTTATTCCCCGGGAACAAAACAAAATGTATATGTATGTTTGTGGTTTGACACCAAGCGGGTATCCACACGTTGGTCATGCTAGAACTGCCATCATCTTTGATATCATTCGCAGGATATTTGAAAGAAAAGGGTATGAAGTGGTATATGTTTCCAATTTTACCGATATTGACGACAAGATTATTGCCAAATCACATGAAGAGGGTGTAACGCCGAAAGAAATTGCAGATAAATATAGCCAGGCCTATCTAGATGCAATGAAAGAACTTAATGTAAAAGAGTTGCAGAAATGGGTCAAAGTTACTGAAAACATTCCAGAGATCATTGAGATGGTACAAACATTAATCAAAAATGGGTATGCATATGAATCCTCCGGGGACGTTTATTATCGAGTGAAAAAATTTAAAGCCTATGGAAAGCTTTCCAAAAGAAGTATTCGTGAAATGCTTGTTGGCGCCAGAGTTGAAGTGGGAGAAAAAAAAGAAGACAACTTGGACTTTGCTCTTTGGAAAAGCGCAAAACCAGGAGAACCCAGTTGGGAAAGTCCCTGGGGTGTGGGAAGGCCTGGCTGGCATATTGAATGTTCTGCTATGTCATTAAAGTATTTACAAAATAGTTTTGATATTCATGGCGGTGCTCAGGATTTAATTTTTCCTCATCACGAAAATGAAATTGCTCAAGCGGAAGCGTATACTGGCATTGTACCATTCTCTCGTTATTGGATCCATACTGGGTGGGTTACATTGAATCGAGAAAAAATGTCAAAATCGATTGGTAATGTTTTCGGGATAAAAGAAGCCATTAAAATTGTATCAGCCAATGTTTTGCGATTCTTTTTTATCTCTACCCTGTATTCTTCTCCATTGGAATACAATACAGATCAACTGATGCAGGCGAATCGAGCTTTTGAAAGAATCGTGCTTACTTTAAAGCGTTTGTCAGCTTTGGAGTCCAGCACTTCAGCAATTGTTGAACGTGATGGTTCTGTCTTAATTGATTATTTATCC
>Ga0247841_10008786_pt1 | contig 14382 bp, 9 predicted proteins | sample LaCruzMarch2015__2_FD_192410 | JGI IMG/M metagenome (GOLD analysis project Ga0247841, IMG submission 192410) | Freshwater microbial communities from meromictic Lake La Cruz, Castile-La Mancha, Spain - LaCruzMarch2015_18m | ecosystem: Environmental > Aquatic > Freshwater > Lake | place: Spain...
ATTGCGGAATAAGCGTATTTTGCTGTGTCGCACAATAAGATTTTGGCATTTGGTTTTTTTGTTTCATCAAAACCTTTTCTAATTTCTTCAAATTTATCTTCACTGGTAATAATTGCTAGGTCGCAAATTTTCCCAATTTGCGTGCCAATTTTTTCGTGAATTTCAGAAGATTTTAATCCTAATTCAATTAAGCATGGCATTACAATAACTTTTTTAGCTGGAAAAATTGATAAATAATTTAAATCAGCATAAACACCATCTGGATTTGCAGAATATGAAGAATCAATAATTTCAATTCCGTGTTTTCCCTTTATTAATGTCATTCCTGAGTGTTTCTCTGAAATATTTTCACATGCGTTGGAAATTTCTTCAAAGGTCATTCCTAATTCCTTTGCAACCAGAATTGCGCCTAACAAGTTTTGAACATTTTGACCCCCAGAAACATTAGCCCCAAAATGTGCCATATTCCCAAATTTATCTTGAGCAATAAATGAAATGCTATTTTTGTGTACAGAAACATCTCGTGACCAAATATCAGAATCTATAGTGTTATTATTTAAACTATAAATTTTTTTATTTCCAGTAAACTTTTTGTATAAAGCTAAACAATATTTATTATCTCCGTTAGCAAACAATGTGCCGTCTTTATTTAAAATTTTTGCCAACTCCACACCTCCTTCTGCTAATAGTAGGTTTTCCATTGAGCCAAAAAGAGCCAAATGTTGTTCGTTAACGCCAGTTACAACACCTATTTGAGGCTTTAGCATAGTACAAACCTCTTTTACCTTGCCCTTGTTATAGGCACCGACTTCCGCAATGAAAATTTGGTGTATGGGTTTTAATTCTTCTAAAATAGACCTTGCAATTCCAATTTCAGAATTTTGGTGCTCTCGCGTGCTTAAAACGCGGAATTTTTGAGAAAGTATTGTAGTTAGAAATTCCTTGGTAGATGTTTTTCCATAACTACCCGTTATTGCAATGACCTGTAGGCCACTAGCATTTCTAATTTCTTCTAATTTATTTTCTGCGTTTTTTAAAGTTTTATTTCTGAGTAAAACAGTTAGTGGTTGTAAGCATAAAGCAACTATGGAAATAATTACAGGCGTTAAAAGGTCAAATGACAAAAGTGCAACTGGCTGAATAAAAATGTCTTCAGTTTTTGAAATATTAAATAGAAAAATTCCTACAATAGTAAACGAAATTGCATTTAAAAATAAAGTTTTTTTAGTAACTTTTGGCCTTTTAATTGATTTATTTAAAATTCCTCGAAAAGTTAAAATTACTTCGTAAAAATAAATAAAAATAGTTGCATAAAAGAAAACTCCAAAGTATTCAGGGAATAAAAAAAGGCAAAGCAATAAAATTGCCTTTAGGGCTGATTCAGCGCCAAATATTAATTTTTTGCCCTTTATGGTCCTAAAATGATCGACAAATCTACCAATGTGGTATTCTTTTAGTTGCCATAAATACAGCCAAAATAGAACATATTTGATTATCCAAATTAACCAAAGAGAGCTTAATAAAATATACATGCAGATAAAATAACGTACTTAATTTTTAGATATTTTCTAAAACTTTTTCTACTAAAACTTCTGGGTATTCCTTATTTAATGCATGCCCAGCGCCAGGAATAATTACTAGCTTCGAATTTTTAATTCTGCTGTTCAAAAATTGAGCATCTTCAATTGGCGTGGATTTGTCCTTGTCACCCCAAATAATAATGGTGGGAGTGCGTATAAAGCCGGTAAATTGTGACAAGTCTTCCGAAATAACATTTTTAAATGTTTCTTTCATTTGATCGGCGACATAAGGGTAGTCACTTCTTCTTATTATAAATTTATAAAAAGCTTTTCTAAATAAGTCATAACCAGGAACAAAAGAAAATATTTTAACAATTTTAGCAAGACCTTTTAATGCTGATTTTTTCGTTGTTTTCTTCCTCACAGAGGCTGCGGCCACTAAGAATAATTTTGTAACTTCCTGTGGGTATCTTATAGATAATTTGCATGCTAAAGCTCCACCAAATGAATGGCCCATTAAATAAAACTGATCTAGCTTTAACTCTTCTACAAAGCTTTCAACCCATTTTGTGTAATTATTCATATTCCAGGCAACTGGAAGCGTTTCTGACTCACCAAAGCCGGGTAAATCTGGGACAATAACTTTAAACCCTTCGACTCCGCTCAGGGCGCGTCCCTTTGAAATTTCTTCAGCAACAATTTCCCAACGTGTTGAATTAGAGCCCCAGCCATGCAAAATTACAAAGGGTTTGCCTTCACCGAAAGTTTGATAACTTGTTTTAATGCCATCAATTGTTATTTCCATTGAATTTTATTGAAAATAGAAATTCATCCTGAGGTATTCGAAGGATTTTCCTATTTTGTAATTTTTTTTAATTTACAGTATTTTCTTAAAGCTTTTGGAACTTCTATAGAGCCGTCTTTCTTTTGATAATTTTCCATTATCATTATTAATATTCTTCCAATAGCAAATGCCGTTCCGTTTAATGTGTGCACAAAATTAACATTACCAGATTTATCTCTATACCTAATGTTTAGTCTTCTAGCTTGAAAGTCTGTGCAGTTTGAGCAAGAATGTGTTTCTCTGTATTTTTCTTCACTTGGTAGCCATGTTTCAATGTCATATTTTTTGGCCGCTGGCCTGCCCAAGTCACCTGTGCAGATATTTACAACTTGATAAGGCAATTTCAAAGCCTTCATTAAATTTTCTTCAATGGATAAAATTAATTCGTGTTCATTCTTGGATTCCTCTGGTTTTGAAAATACTACCATTTCTAATTTATCAAATTGGTGAACGCGCAAAATTCCTCTTGTATCTTTCCCATAACTACCGGCTTCCCTTCTAAAACAAGTTGAATAACCAACATACCTAATTGGTAAGTCCTTTTCTTCTAAAACTTCGCCTGCATACATAGAAACCAAAGATTGTTCTGAAGTTCCTGCTAAATACATTTTATCTTCTGCTAAGTAGTAAGCTTCCTTTTCATCTGTTGCTTCAAAATAACCAGTTCCGCGGGCCATTTCGTCTTTTAATAAAACTGGTGGAATTACTGGCACAAAGCTTTCTTTGCCAGCAGTTTCCATTACTAACTGTACTAATGCAAATTGAAGCAATGGTAATTCTCTTTTTAAATAACCAAAGCGCGAGCCAGCAACTTTTCCTGCCCTTTCTGTATCTATTAAATCTAATTCCTCACCCAAATCCATGTAGTTTTTTGGTTTGGCAAACATAAACATTGGTTTATGTCCAACATGTCTAGCAACAACATTTTCAGAGTCATCTTTTCCAACAGGTACGTCTTCAAAAGGAATGTTTGGTAATTTTAAAAGCAAATCTTTTAACTCGGTGTCTATTTTTTCAAGCTCAGGCTCCATTTCTTTAATTTTTGCCTTTATTTCTTTAGCTTGGACAAAAATATCCTTGTTTTCGGCGCCCCCGCGAGAAATTCTATTTTGTTCTGCTTTTAAAGCTTCCATTTCTGTTAATAATTCTCTTTTCCCTTTGTCTAAAGCCAAAACTCTATCAACGTCGATGGTTGTATTTTTATCTATGCAAGCTTTTTTTACTATTTCAGGATTTTCCCTGATGAAATTTAAATCTAACATATGTTTGTTCTTAAATAATAATTTAAGCTTTGGGACGCATTAATGGGAATATTTGGCAGTCCCTGGCTGGTTTATCCATTAGGAAGCTAAATAGTCTTTCTGACAGCCCAAACCCACAGGTTGGTGGCATGCCATGCTCTAGGGCTTCAACAAAATCTTTGTCGTGCATTTGAGCTTCTAGATCGCCGGCGTCGCGAAGTTTTTGTTGTTGCGCAAATCTCTCTGCTTGATCAATTGGATCATTTAACTCTGAATAACCATTTCCGTTTTCTGAACCAGCTAAAATTACCTGAAATCTTTGGACTAGTTTTTCGTTTTTCTCATTTTTCTTAGCTAGTGGAGAAACTTCAATTGGTGTATTTATTAAAAAGCCAGGGCCAGCAATTTGTTTTCTGCAAAATTTCCACAAATTATCCATTGCACGAGCTTTATTCCAGCCCGAGGCTGGTCCGCCTTGGGCGGAGAATCCTTCACAATGAATTTTTAATTTTACTATTGCCTTCTCCATATCGGACAAAGTTGCGGTTTCTAAATTTACACCGGTGTATTGCGCAACTGTTGAAACAAAATCGTACTTTTCCCATTTTTGACCCAAGTCAATGTCGAAACCTCGAATTTTAAATTGCAATGTTCCAAAAGTTTTTTCAGCAACATATTTATACATTTCTTCAACTAATTCCATTCCATTTTCGGAATTCGCATACGCCCAATAAAACTCCATTTGAGTGTAGTCTTGTAAATGCTCTGCATCCATTCCTTCATTTCTAAATTGTCTGCCAATTTCAAATGTCTTTTCGAATCCCGCAACCATTAATTCTTTTTGCCATAATTCTCCCATTGATATGCGCAAATAAACATCTAAGTCTAAAGCATTATGATGAGTTTTAAATGGCCTTGCATCGGCCCCACCAGGAGTTGTTTCTAAAACAGGAGTTTCAACTTCTAAAAAGTTTCGTTGCATTAAAAATTCTCTCATTGCATTCCAGAAAATTGAACGCTTTTTAATCATTTCCTTAATTTCTGGATTAAAAAGAATGTCTAGATATCTTTTTCGTAAGCAATCTTCTGTGTCTGTAAACCCACACCATTTGTCTGGTAGCGGTAATAAGGACTTTGTAAGCATTTTGTAGTCATCGGCTTCAATTGTTTTTTCTCCCCTTTTTGTTGTAAATAAAGTTCCCTTTATTTCTACAAAGTCACCGATGTCGAAAACGTCCATAAAAAATTGGTAACCCTTCTCCCCCACTTTATCTTGTTTTATAATTACTTGGATTTTACTTTCTGATTTTTCTGTTTTTGCTGTTTCCGCTTTTTTGGCAAACCAAGACCTTTTGACCGTCGAACCACCTGCGGTGAGCGTAGCCGAACCGTCATTTACATCTAAAAAAGTTGCACCACCGTGTCCGCGTTGTGCCATAATTCTTCCCGCAATAATAACCTGCTTTTTAGATTTTGATAATTTAGCAAAATTTTCCAAGACCTCCGCAACAGAATGATTGCGATTTGTTTTTGCTGGATAAGCTAAAACACCAGCAGTTTCAAGCTTTTTTAATTTATCTATTCTTGTTTGGCGAAGTTCTTCGATTGTTGGCATAAATGTATTTATTATATATTTTATAATAATACCAAAATTAAAAGGTACAGTAAACCCCGTTAGAAACCGACCGCCCGAAAATCCAAATGATTGCTGGATGGATGCCCGTGCATTTCTTTAGACGCTATAGCGGCGACCCATTTGTTAATATTTACATGTGTAAAGAAAATAGAACAAAAAAATCAAGTTAAAGAGCAACCTCGCAGTTGCTCTCTTTTTTTGCAGGAAATTTTACCAAAATACTAATTAAATAATTACTTATTAAGCGCGTTAAGCCTATTCCTTGTATTTGGACCCACTGTTCCGTATTGAGGATTCTTTGAGCTAAGAATGTTGTATTTTGTTTGGAAGGCTTTTACTGCTTTTAATGTTGCTGGGCCAAAGTTACCGTTAGAAGTAATTGATGAAGAAAGAAAATTTAATTTCTTTAAAATGTTTTGCAGTAAAACAACTTCACTATTGTTGTCTCCAAATTTTAGGTCTTTGGTTAGTGTTTCTGTTATTGATGGTGAATCTGTTGGTGTTGGAATTAAGGATAATCCCCTTTCAGCTAGGATTTTGTTAATTTGAGCTACTAATTGTTGTATTTGTAGTTGAAGGGCAACTATTGTTGGGTTAGTTGTTGTTGTTGTTTCTTCTTTCTTTGGCAATTGTACTTTTTGTGGTACAGGGCTACAACCACCCATGGATGCGTCAATTGAAGTTGTGGATGTAACTACACCGTCACCGTTGCGGTATTTTACTGTGTAGTTGTAGTGTTGGCCACAAGAAACTTCTGCATCTTGCCATGTGTTGGTTTGTATCCAACCAGAGTTGTTTCCATTAGTGTGTTCAAAATAGTAACCTGAGGAGTCGGAGGTGTCGTTGGGAATACTGTCTATTGTAAGAACCATTTTACCGCCATCTTGTGTGGCTAGAAAGTTGGTTGGGGTTGGAGCTAGGGTGTATTTGCTCATAATGCTGTCTAGGTATTGCGAGGTGTTTCCCAAAGAATCTTTAGTTTGCACTTGATAAAAATATTGAGTGTTAGAAGCTAGCCCTGTATCAACATAAATATTAGATGCTTGCCAACTAGAAGAGAATAAACCGTTGTCACGGACAAATAAATAAGGGGCGGCTGCAAGGCCGTTAGTGTCGGTTGCTATTTGGGCTGTAGCTGTAATTTGAGAGTTTGAGTCAGCAACAAGAGTTGCAGAAACACTAGTTGGCTGAGTAACATCAATATTAATAGCATAATCTGAAGCTAAGGTTGTAGAATTACCAACTGCGTCTTCGGCATACAAGCAAATATATTTTGTATTGTTTTCTTCTGTGGTTTGATTCATTGAATCGGAATCTGTTTTGGTGTAATCAGTTGAAACTAATGAACAGGTATTTGTTGTACTGTAATCCCACTTCTTTACTGTGGCGTCGCCCCAAGTGGCGGTTACTGTGTTTGAGGTTACTGGACCTGCTACAACATTACTTGAAAAGCTAAGTGTTGGTGCAGTTGAATCTACAATATATGTTAATGTTTTTTCTGTACTGTAGTCTGTTCCATCAAAGATTCTTGCATAAACTGTTCGTGTGCCATCACCAGTTGGCACATTGTATGAACATGTCATGTCTGAATATGGTGTGGCATAGCTTGCATTGGCTTGTGAGCACAAATTCGTGGCACTTGTTGCAAGACCTGTTTCGTTAACATAAAAATTTAAGGATTCATTTTCAGCGTCTACTGGGTCCACGGGTGTAATTACTATTTGGCTTCCTCCCTTAACAACATCTAAAGAGGCTGTTATTCCAGACAAAGTGGGCGCGGTATTGAAGGAATATGTGTAAAGAGTGCCATAATTTGAAGATCCGCCTCTGACTGTTGTGCCGTATAATTTACTATTTGAATAGACTAAATATCCATTAGGTTGATCGCCGTCACTTGCGCCACCAAGAAAACTATGTAAAAGTGTATAACCAGTTCCGTTGGTGTTTATAGAAAAAAGAGTGCCAAAATAGTTGGTATCCTGAGAATATGCAGTGACATATAGTGTACTTTCTGAAAGAATAAGATACATTTTAAAACCAGCTGCGTGGGTTCCGCTGGCAGTATAGTGGTGCAGGATTGTAAAACCAGTTCCGTTAATATTAATAGAGAAAACAATACCCTCGTCCGAAGATCCACCGAATGGTGTTGCACCGTATAATGTATCACCGGAAATAACCAAGGAATCATAAATTTGTTTTCCATTGTTTACCCCACCAAGAAAACTATATAAAATTGTAAAACCAGTTCCATCGGTGTTAACAGAGTAAATGGTACCAAAGTTTGAAGCACCGCCAGTAACTGTTCCTCCATACAATTTACCGCCTGAAAGAATTAATTTTGATCGAGGATTTTTTCCATCGCTTACTCCGCCAACAAATTTATGTAAAAGCGTAAAATTAGTTCCATCGGTTTTGATAGAGAAAACAGTTCCAAGACTAAGTAAGGGACTTGCATTTCCGCCACTATTAGTTATCCCATATAGTGTGTCACCTGAAATAATAAGGCCAGCCCTGGGTTGAGCACCATCGTTAGCGTCTGTCAAACTCGTAAACCTGTGTAAAATTGTAAAGTCACTTCCGTCGGTATTTATTGAGTAAATAACACCATAACCATTATTTGACCCAGGAGTACCAAGGCCGCCAACCTGCGTGATTCCATACAATTTACCGCCTGATAGAATTAATTCACCCACTGGAGCTTGTCCGTCATCTGCACCACCTATAAAATTATGTAAAATTGTTAAACCAGTTCCGTCGGTGTTTATTGAGTATACGGTACCATAGTTTGAGCTACCGCCCGAGCTTGATGAAGCATAGAATTTATCACCTGAAATGAGAAGGCCATTAGGATAGGCTAAATCGCTGACTCCAAGAAAACTACGAAGAATTGTGAAGGGCTCTATATTTGCTGAATCTGTTACTGTAACAACATATTCCTGGGTTGTTGTTCCGTCCATAGCTGTAACTGTGTAAGTAACAGGATTAGTAAAATCTTGTGCGCCAGAAGGAGAAATTGTTGCGCCAGAAGAAAGGGTAATTGTTGGTGTTAAGCTGGTTACAGTTGTTCCATATGGAACAGTAAGAGCTACTGTATGGTTGGAATTATAGACAATTCCAGCGGCCAAAGGTGTTGTAAAATTAAATGTTGATATGTGAGCTTCTGTATTTGGTGCTGTGCTAACTGTAACAACATATTCCTGCGTTGTTGTTCCGTCCATAGCTGTAACTGTGTAAGTAACAGGATTAGTAAAATCTTGTGCGCCAGAAGGAGAAATTGTTGCGCCAAAAGAAAGAGTAATTGTTGGCGTTAAGCTGGTTACAGCTATTCCATATGGAACAGTAAGGGCAACTGTATGGTTGGAACTATTTACAACTCCCACAATTGGAGTTGAAGAGTTTCCCAAATTAAATGTTAAAATTTCTGTTGCGCTAATAGCTGGATAAACAATAACTGTTTTTGGGTCTCCAACAACAATGTCTTTCCACTTGATAATTTCAGAAGCAGCATAATAACTATCTCCTAGGTTAAAGCCGTCTGTATAGTGGTCAAAAAGAATGTCTGGTTTAGCTACAGCGGTCATGTATGGTTCGGCTGCATAACCTTTCATTCCTGAAATTCCTTCTGCTATCCAGTCGGTAATAAGAGACTGGCCGTAAGATGGTGGGTAGGCAAAACTGCGGGCAGAAGTTGAAACTGCTGTTTCTCCAATAGCTCCGTTTTCATAAGTGTTTCCAGGAATTGCATTAAGAGGTTTTGTTGTGCTGTAGTTAGCATTACTGCCCCAACTCCAATAACCCAAAACATTTGTTTTTGAAGTTAAATATGTGCTTGTTTTATCTAAAACTGTTGCCCAGCCCTTTGCGTTTAAAAGAGTTTTAGCATTATCTAGGTAAGGGTCTGCCATACTATTGTACGATCCCCCACCATCTAAAATGAATTGGGATCTTGCTTTAAGGGTAGCTTCTGATGCAATGTTGGCAGTAGAAGAATGATCAATTAAAGCTCTAATTTGGGAAATGTCTCCACCTGGAGCATAACCATCTAGTCTGGTTACGATATATATATCGTATTCAAGGTGGGAAAAAATTGTATTGGCGTTGTAATATGCATTTTGGGTGGAGGTGCTACAAGTGCTTTTTCCTAGACACGCCGCTAGCTCAGAATCTACTGAATTGTTTGTGTCTGTAATTCTTATTGGAACGCCTTTGGTTAAAATTACATAGTTAATTGTGTCATGTAGGCCGTTGGCGGTTATAAAAGTCTCTATTGGTGTTTTTATAGTGTTGTTGTAGTTTGTTCTGGTTATTGTTTCTGTAGTAACGGCATTAATGTGCACTACATTCCCAGCTGGAAAAGTTGGCCTTGCAGATAAAAAGTAGTTACCAACTGCAGTTGATATTGTTGAGTTGTCGTTAATTATTAACAGCGTGTCTGTGTAGTCGTAGTAACTAGCTTTAGAAATTTGCGGTGCAAGAAATAGAGCGAGTAGGAAAATAGAAGAAATTAAAAATAACTTTTTATTTATCATAGTATTTTAATGAAATATTCTTATATTATAGCAGATAATAATTTTTGTATCAACAATTTTATTTTTTTCTGTCTTTAAAATACCAGCCTAAAACATCTTTTGCAACTGGCAATGTCACAGCTCCAAGTCCTTGAACATTTTCCGCCGTAACAACTAAAACTATTTCTGGATTTTCATATGGTGCAAAAGCTGAAGACCAAACATTAAAGTAATCTTTTAATCCAATTTCCGCTGTTCCAGTTTTTGAAGCAACCTGAACTGGCAAATTGTTTAATGTTCGCGATAGACCATAATCTTTGGTTACACCGTCTAACATTCCTTCTCGAATAATTTCAAGGTTTTCAGAGTCAATAAAATTACTCCTAATAACTTCGGGTTTAGATTGCCAAACCACATTATCGGCCTGCCCTGAGCCTGTCGAAGGGGACACAATTCTGTTAACTATTTGTGGTTTATATAAGGTTCCCCCATTTGCAACTGCACAATAGGCATTTGCAACCTGTAGAGGTGTAGTTTGAAGGTCTGATTGACCAATTGATAAGTTGTAAGTATCACCATCCCACCAAGGCTGGTTTTTTGTTGCTTTTTTCCAAGCAGGGTCGGGAATAAATCCTGAAAATTCACCCGGCAAATCGACACCAGTTTTTTGGTCCCAACCAAATAATGATAAATATTTTTTAATTCTTGCTGGCCCTAGGCCTTGCTGGCTTTCAAAACCGCCACCAATTGTGTAAAAATAAATGTTTGAAGAAACCGCAATGGCCTTTTTCATATCAACCATTCCGTGAGGTTTCACCCCACCAAACTTGTAAGTAACACTTGGGTCATAGGCACTATGAATTAGAATATATCCAGGGTCGGAAATTTGCTTAGTTGGTGAAATTATTTTTTCTTGCAAAGCAGCCGCAGCCTCAAATGGTTTAATTGTAGACCCAGTTGGATATTTGGCAGCAATTGCCCTGTTGAATAATGGCTGAGAAGGATCGTTTAAAATTGAGCTATAATCCGCTTGCGTAATGCCACCAGAAAACATATTATCGTCATAAGATGGATACGAAACTAATGCTAACACAGCTCCTGTGCGTGGATCCATGGCAACAGCAGCTCCCTTTTTCCCGCCCATTTTTTTTATGTTTTCTTCTAGTGATTTATATAATCTTGTTTGTAGTTCTGCATCTATATTTAAGACTAAATTATTTCCCGGCTGTGAAGGCACAGCTACTTGTTTGCCTGTCTGTGAATATGCCTGTGCTGGTGAGGAATTTACTTGTTTCGATTGTCCCGGTATGCCTCTTAAAGCCGACTCATAGTACTTTTCTAGACCTGTTTTTCCTATGTAGTCGCTAATAGCGTAACCATCACTAACAGAATATTCATCTTTGCTGATTCTAGCGGTGTAGCCTAAAATTTGAGAGAAAATTGGCCCTAATACATATTCGCGAGCAGTATTTTGTTGAATTCTGCAACCAGTAAAGCTTGAAATTTTTCCTTCTAACAATAAAAGTTTTTCGTGGTCAATTTTATCAGAAATTAAAACTTCAGAAGATTCGGTATTCTTAATTTTATCTAAAATTTCTTGCGTGCCCAAGCCTATTGTGTCGGAAATATCCTGAACTTCTTTAGAAACTTCCGGTGAAGAAACTGAAAAATGTGCTCTGTCGCAAATTAAGTCGTAAGCTGGAGAGTTTAAGACAAGCTTTACCATGTTTTTGTCATAAACTATTCCCCTAATTGGCACAATTAAGTTAACACTGCCCTTGTTGTTTTCTGCTTGAGTGTGAAGTTTTTTACCTTCGAAAACTTGAAAATAAAAAACTCTAGAAAATAATATTCCAGCTAGAATAAAAAAAATACCAAAAAGTACATATGAAATTGCAGCTTTAATTGGCACTTCAAACTTTTTTTCCGACAAGCCTAACTCATCTTCTTTCGAGTGAGCAAGTTTATCTAAAAAAACCTCATGAGGTTCTATGTCGAAATTTGAATTTTTAATTTTATAAATCTTCATGATGTAGCGTAGCGATATAAATTTTTGCCATTATCGAAAATTCTTAAGGTTTCTCTTGTATATATAGAAAAATAATGTCGCAAAAATTGAGCTATATAGAGCGTAGTAAATAATTTTAATATCGAATGACAAAATAAGCTTGTTGATATCTAGAAAATGAATGTATAAACCTATGAATAATTCGTTTAGTAATATAAAACCAATAAATAAGGGTAAAAAATATGAAAAAGGATAAGACTCATCTCTGGTTGTTAGTGCAGATTGAATATATTTTAATAAAATTCCAATAATTATTAGAGAAATAATTGATGGACCAATATATGTAAATGAAAAAATATCTAAAAAAAATCCCGCAATTATAGCAAGCGTAATTATTTGATAAATGTTAGATTCTTTCACAAAAAAGGCTAGCGTAAAGAATAACGCAAACACTAAACTAGGAACTGCTCCAAAAAATGAAAAATGTGTAATAAAACTATCTTGCAACAGTGCAAAAAAACAAAATAATAATATTGTAATTATAGATTTTTTCCACATTTATTTAGGATTTTTGTAATTTGTAATTACAAACAAATTATCAGCTGTTTTGACATCAAAAAATAAGCTAATTTGAGCTTTTTGAAAAGGCTCTTGGTCATTTTTTGTTTTTTGAAGAATCTTTCCCACTAATAAATCTTTAGGAAAAGATTTTTCTAAAGACGAAGTTACTAAAACGTCATATGGGTTAATATTGCTATTAATTGGTACTAGGTCTAAGTGCGCGGTTAATCCCCCATCACCCTTAAGAACGCCGTCAATTTCTGCAGGTAATGTGGCAGAAGCGGAAGTGTCGGTAATTACATTTTGTTGCTGAATTTTTACATTTATTACGCTATTTTTGTTGGACACAAGCATAATGTCGGAGAAGTTTTTATAAACTTTAAATACTTTTCCCACTAAAATGTTTTGCTGGTTTATTACTGGCATTCCTTCTGCTATCCCATTAGCGGATCCCTTACTAATTGAAATAATGTCCTTATCAAGGCCAACAACTCCTGCCATAACATATTGAAAATCAGAATTCTGACATGCCAGAGAAACATCGCTTTGAGCCTGGTTGCCCTGTTCTATTGATTGCAATGTAGCAATTTGCGATAGAAGTTTTTGGTTTTCCTGTTTTAAATTTTCATTTTCCTTTTCTAGCGAGCCATATTTAAAAGCACCACCTAAAAGCCCGGCTGAAAAATTTCCTGCTGTCCATAATGCCCCCTGAATTGGTTTAGAAATAGTATAAAAGGCGTTTCTAACTGGAGCAACAAAAATATTTAAAATAAATAAAACTACCAAAAGCATTACTGCTACGGCTAGATATTTAGGCCATTTTCTATTTTTGTTATGTATTGAAAAATTTTTCATAGCCCTATAATTTAATGTCATTTTACCCCAGTAAGTTTTCTTTTGCAAATCGAATAGTTATAACTCAACTTTAATAATCGACGACCGTCCACCATTAGAGTTGTGTATCCATCAAAAACGGCTACAATTTCCCCGTGGAAAATCGCTGTTTTTAGGATTTTCGTTTAATAAAAAATCCGTAAAGCGATGGGCTAAACGGACATGACGAATGTTTATGAATATTAGGGGGCAGGTTTGGCAGAGTTTTTTATTGCAGGGCGGGCGATGGTTTTTTGTTCTGCATCTTCGTAGGCGTGCCCACATTCACCACACCTCATATGTGCCATGTCACCTTTGCGCGACTTACATAGAAATATTTCACTTTGGCAGTTTTTGCATTCTACCAGTTTTGAATTGCGAAAAAGATTATAAAGTGGGCTGTGCGTTTTTGGATCGCGCAAAATGTCCTTATCAATGCCAAGCTCTTTCCAATGCTTCTCGTTCTTTGCTTCAATTGCTCGGTGAGACTTAGATTTTCCAGAAACCTTTTGTCGTAAAAATAAAACTACAACACCAATTACCCTTTTCATTGCCTACTCAGTAATTTTGCTGAGTTCTTCCTTGTAGTGCTCTTTCCATGAAGCCAAAATTGATTCAGCCATGCCATCCCCAGGGACGTGTCGCACAACCTCGCCTTTTTCGACACAAAATTGAGTTGCCCAGTCGAGAAGACAATTTTCTATTGCTCCTACAAGAACGCTCTCTGGTTCAAATCTTAATCCGCGTAAAAAGGATTTGTGTACAGCGGTAGGTTGTTTTTTTGTATCAGCGATAAGCCAAGTTTCAAATGCTGTATTCATGGTTTTGATTTTCTGTAGTTGTAGATTGCGCGACAAACTCGGTAAATTGCCCAGCCTGGGATAGTGATAATTGAGGTTATTGGGTTGAAAATTCGTAATGATTTTAAATGCTTTTTGTAGGCATCTTTTTCTGGTGCTGTGACGACGCCAACAATATACACAAGGTAGAGCATAATCACTAGGACGAAAACATTTGCAGAACAACTGGCCGATTTATAAAGCCAACAAGTCAGGCTTTGCCAAGGCGTGCTATGTGCTGGAAGTGTCCTAAAAAATTCTATAATTGCAACAACAGACATATATTGTGTTGCTCTAACGGCCCAGTATGCAATTATATCCCAGCGTAGCTGTTTTTGTATTACATCCCGAA
>Ga0247841_10008787_pt1 | contig 14382 bp, 16 predicted proteins | sample LaCruzMarch2015__2_FD_192410 | JGI IMG/M metagenome (GOLD analysis project Ga0247841, IMG submission 192410) | Freshwater microbial communities from meromictic Lake La Cruz, Castile-La Mancha, Spain - LaCruzMarch2015_18m | ecosystem: Environmental > Aquatic > Freshwater > Lake | place: Spain...
AATCTGTGGCATTTCGACCCTGACGTGTCGGGGAGAAATCCCATGTAACTAAAGACTTAAACAAATGAAACAATATTATGTTTACATTATGTCAAACGATTTTCAGTCAGTTTTCTACACCGGTGTGACAAATGATTTGTTAAGGCGAGTCTTTGAACATAAAAATAAAATGGCAGAAGGTTTCACAAAAAAGTATAATATAACTAAACTGCTATATTATGAAGAGTGTAATGATATTAAATCCGCAATTGCCAGAGAAAAACAAGTCAAGGATTTAAATCGTTTAAAAAAAATAAAGCTTATTAAAACAAAAAATTCGAATTTTGAAGATCTATATTCATATATTAGCCCATGAGATTTCTCCTCTCGATAGAGCATCGAGATGTCGAAATGACAATCATAAGTAGAGCAAAAAATTTATAATAATAAGGAGAAATATGCCGGAAGAAAAAAATAACATTGAAACAGTACGTCATTCGCTTAGCCATGTTTTGGCGATGGCAGTTTTGGAAATGTTCCCAGAAGCAAAGCTTGGCATTGGTCCGGCGATTGATAACGGATTTTATTATGATTTTGATTTACCGAGAACGCTAATTCCCGAAGACTTACCAATTCTGGAAGAAGAGATGCGTAAAATTATTGAAAAAAATATCAAAATTGAAAAACATGAAAAACCAAAAAAAGAAGCAATTGAATTTGTTAAAAAAACAAATCAACCGTATAAAACTGAATTAGTTGAAGAACTGGAAGATGAAAAAGCAGGTTTTTACGTAATAGGGAATGGGTCCTTCGACTTCGCTCAGGATGACAGCAAGGCTGTCAGATTTATCGACCTTTGCAAGGGTCCACATGTGGCTTCGACCGGAGAATTGAAAGATATTGGTTTTAAACTTCATAAAATAGCCGGTGCTTACTGGCGTGGTAGCGAAAAAAATAAGATGCTACAGCGAATTTATGGATTGGGTTTTGAAAATAAAGAAGCGCTTAAAAAGTATGAAGAAGTATTACAAGAGGCTGAAAAAAGAGATCATAGGAAGCTTGGAGTTCAGATGGATTTATTTTCTTTTCATGAAGAAGGCCCCGGTTTCCCTTTTTGGCATCCAAAGGGCATGGTAGTTTGGAATTTGCTTTTAGACTGGTGGAGAGAAGAACATAGAAAAGCCAATTATCTCGAAGTAAAAACTCCAATTATATTATCTCGAAATTTATGGGAAGAATCAGGCCATTGGGATCATTATCAGAAGAATATGTATTTCACAAAAATTGATGACAGAGATTTTGCTATTAAACCGATGAATTGCCCTGGTGGAATCTTGGTTTACAAGAATAAACTACATTCATATAAAGAATTTCCAATTCGTTTGGCTGAACTCGGCTTGGTTCATCGTCATGAGATGGCCGGAGTCTTACATGGATTAATGCGGGTTCGTTCGTTCCATCAGGATGATGCACATATATATTGCCAGCCTGAACAAATTGAATCAGAAGTAATTAATGTTATTAATTTGATAGATAAAATGTATAGCAAGCTTGGGCTTAAATATCATCTCGAATTATCAACACGCCCACTTGAAGGATCGATCGGTTCAGATGAGATGTGGAAAAAAGCGGAAGATTCTCTAAAGAATGCACTTGAACATAATAAGATTGATTATAAATTGAATCCCGGAGACGGAGCATTCTATGGTCCTAAAATCGATTTTCATATTGAAGATGCGATCGGCCGAACTTGGCAGACGGCAACTATTCAGCTTGATTTTGCAATGCCGGAGCGTTTTGATATGGAATATACTGCTGAAGATGGGACTAAAAAGCGCCCTGTAATGCTTCACCGCGTTGTATTCGGCTCTTTTGAACGTTTCATAGGCATATTACTTGAACATTTTGCCGGAGCCCTGCCAGTCTGGCTTGCGCCGGTTCAAGCTGTAATTATTCCAATTTCTGAGAAGCAATTGGAATATGCTAAAAAAGTTGAAAAAGAGTTATTAAACAAGGATATCAGAGTTGAAGTCGATGAGAGAAATGAATCGATGGGCAAGAAGATTCGCGAGTCAGAAATGCAAAAAATCCCTTATATGTTAATTGTTGGTGACAAGGAAAAAGAGGCGAATAAAGTTGCAGTTAGAATCCGCCAGCTGGCGGATGGAGAGGGGGATAAAGGGTTGAGGTCGACAGAGGATATTGTCAAAGAGATTACTCAATAATTAATTGACGCGCCCCAGTTAAATAGATCGCTTTGCGATATTTAACGGGGCAGGGAGGGGTATGAAAATAGATGAACTTTTAAAAGAGAGTAAGATAATATGGTCTGGAAAATGTGACCTTAGAGAATTGATAGTTAGAATGGGAAAAGTTTTTGGGGATATTTGTCGTTGGTCTAGAAATGATAAAAAAGATGAAGCTATTCATACCGACTCAGAACTTAAGAAGGAGCTTGGCAACATTATATTTTCAACTATCCGTTGGTGTGATGATTTAGGTTATGATCCGGAAGAATGTATCAGAATAGCAATCGAAGCACAGAAAAAATATCCAAAGAAGGAGATCAATGAGTAGAGCAATAAAGCCCGATGAACCAATCTTACATTCAGATTTACATGCATGTATCAAGTTAACTGTAAATCAAGTTGATGTATCTGACATTAAAGAAAGGGCTTTAGCTGAAGGTTATCGAGAACAGACGTCAAGGCATATAACAATTCTCTCCAGCAGTCAGATTAAAGAGATAAAAAAACATTGTTTTTCGGATACAAAAGAACTTCACGACCAACTCTTAGAATTACTTTTGAAATTTGATTGGAAGTATGAGGAGAAAGATCTTTTTCATATAGAAAAAAGCGGTTACTGGGATGGTAGTGATATTTTAGAAAATAGAAAATCTTATATTAGAACTATTGAAATGCCAGATATGAAAAATTTTTATAAGGAGCTAGATAAAGTTTTCAAAATAAATCTTCCTGTTAAAGTTCCTCATATTACGTTATTCACAAAGGGAGAGCGAAAAAATCCTAAATATTATGGAATAGCAGTTTCTTCTAAGGAAGAATTCAAAAAGCTAAAACCAGTAAAGATCAATTAGGCTTTATTGGCAATATCATTCAATGTTCTCCAGCGGCGCTGTTTTTCTTCCCAAGGGATTGGATCACCGAGTTTGTAAGCGGCTGTGCCGGAGCGGGGGGAATACTTATTTATATACGCAGCTGTAAAATTAACTTGCTTGAGCACTTCTAAGGTTTTTTGAAAATCTTCTTCTGTCTCTCCGGGAAAGCCAACAATAATGTCTGTTGATATTTTTATGCCAGAAATTTCTTTTTTAATTCTTTCTACCAATTTTAAATAATTTTTGATAGTGTAGGGACGATTCATTGCTTTTAAAATTTTGTTGCTACCGGATTGCACAGGTAAATGAATTTCTTTTTTTACTTTTGGCAAATCGCGAACGGCGGCGATAATATCATCAGTCATGTCTTTCGGGTGATTTGAAGTAAAAGAGATCAAAAAATCGCCTGGAATGTCATTCAAGGTTTTGAGTAATGTAGTAAAATCTGATTCCTTGTGATGGGATTTCTCGCCTTCCTTGATCCACTCAGCGGTGGGCTCGGAATGGGTCGAAATGACACTCGAGGAGTTATATGAGTTAACGTTTTGGCCTAAGAGCATTATTTCTTTATATCCCTTCTCAACCATTTTTTTAAAATCACTTATGATTTCATCAAATGGTCTGGGTTCTTCACGTCCTCTGGTGTATGGAACGGCGCAATAGGTACAAAAATTATTGCAACCGGACATTATTGGGAGATAGGTAGAGGAAATATTTCCTTCTGAAATTATCGTCCTAATACTCTTTGAACGAATTGAGAAGTTCTCTCTCGACACGTCGGGATCGAACAATAGGGGGCCTAATTCCTCCGGCTTCTTGCTATCCCAAAGAATGACGTTCTTTTTCAAATATTTTGGTTTATCATCTGGAAGAATGCAACCTGTAATGACGACTCTTTTGCCTTGCCAATTTTTAACCATTCCCATTATGCGGTCAACAGCACTCTTTCGGACCGAACAGGATAGGATAAATACAATCTCTGCTTCTTTTTCGCCAGAAGGTGTTAGCCCGATTTTTTTCAACATAAAATCAATCCGAGCGGCATCCCAGACATTGTATTGGCAACCGTAAATTTTAATAAAATATTTCATATTACTATATTAACATACACCTAAAATAAATGAGTCCAAGGGATCAGACCCTTGGACTCATACAACACTGAGTTGTTACCTATGACCGGTAATAGTGGACAGTAGGAGCATGTCGTCATGGGATAATGTGTTCCCATGTGAATCCACTCCATTTAGCTGAGCATCTATTGCTATGTCTAATACTTTCTGCCCCTCTGCTTTATTCTCCGGTTTATATTGAGAATAGTCATAACCCAGCTTTCTGAAAAGGTCTCTTTGTTCCTCGGCGCTCCATTGCCTAACCACGGTTTAACCTCCCTACTCTCTTTTCGATTCGTTTCCAAATATCCGTACCATTCTATATTAATTGTGGATTAAAGTCAATCATATTCAAAAACGCCCTTTTGGGGCATTTTTGAATTATATATCGCTTGATATAACAATAGAATTTAGAATTTTCAATTTAAAATTTAAAAAAACAAAGAACAAGAAATTATTCTTTCTTGGCTTCAGAACCAGATGATTTGTTATCACCTGTCTCGCTCTCAGCAGGAGCTTCTTCGCCTTTATTCTCGACTTCAATAGCTGAAACATCTCCAACAACTTCGGTTTCAAGATCTTCTAGTTCTTGTTCGCTTCTAGGTTCTTCAACGTGAGCGATAATCTCTTCAGGATCATCTTGAATTTCGATTCCTTCCGGTAATTTAAGATCTGAAATCTTAATGTTTTTCTCAAAGTCATCCAAAACAGAAATGTCGACTTCAAGTTCAGGAATAAGATCTGCAGGCAAACATTCAACTTCAATTGAATCTTTACTGGTGATCAACGATCCTTCTTTATCAATAACGGCGATAGAGTCACCAACGAATTTCAATGGGACTTCTGCGCGGATCTTTTCTTTCATGTTCACTTTATAGAAATCAACATGGAGAATATCTGACTTAATCGGATCAAGTTGTATATCATGAATGAGCGTCTTAACGTTCTTATCTCCGTCGATTACTAAATCAATAAGGTTAGAAGTTCCAGCTTCCTTAAAAAGCTTCATGAAACTAATTTTTTCCAAGGCAATTTGAATATTGTCAAAACCTTTGCCATATACAATTGCTGGTACAAAACCTTCATTTCGGGTTTTATTTGGTGCATCTTGTCTTAATTTTGCATCTAGTTTAAAATCTGTCATCTTTTTTCCATTATTTTAGTTTATTATCTTGAAATATTTTATCGAATCCACCGGAAAAATCTTTTAAGAAATTGTAAGTCTCGATTATGTCGTCGGAACTGATTTTTCCTAATGGTCTCTCTTTTTCTTCTTTATCAATTTTTTTTGTCAATGCCACAGTTGCGATGAGAGGCATGTGATTTCCGCAATTTAATTCCAGAAAAACAATGAATTCTGCTATCCCTCTGATCTTAATATTTGGAAAATCATATTCCTTACCGCATTGCGGACAACGAACATTTTTCTGAACTGTTTTTAAAAGATTATACAATTCTAAATGGTTCATAATTACCTCATTACTTTACACTAAAACGGCACAAAAATCAATTATCTAAATTAGAATCTTGAATCATGAATTATGAATCATGGATAGTTTTGATTTGAAACTTAACTAAACGGGCCCATAATTCTTTATTCGAACTTCTTGATTCTGACTGATTATATCATACTCTCAAGTTTTGTGATCTGGTCTCGCAGACGGGCGGCATGCTCAAATTCTAACCGTTCCGCCGCTTTTTCCATCTGAATATTTAATTCAGAAACAATATTCTTCTTTTCCAGTTTTGGAAGTTTTCTAAACGATCGATCGATTTCAAGCTGCTCTTTTTCTTCTTTAACTTCTTTGGGCTCTAACTTTCTCTCAGTACTTTTAGGTGTAATATCATGCTTTGCATTATATTTCTCTTGCATTTCTCTTCGCATATTGGTTTCGTCAATCGCATCTTCCATAGATTTAGTTATGACATCGGCATACATTATAACTTTGCCTTCGACATGACGAGCTGCTCGGCCGATTGTTTGAATCAAAGAGGTTTTGCTTCGTAAAAAGCCCTCTTTATCAGCATCAAGTATGACAACGAGGGAAACTTCTGGCAGGTCGAGACCTTCCCGAAGAAGGTTTATTCCGATTAAAACGTCAAACTCTCCTAAGCGCAAAGAATGTAATACTTCAGTTCTTTCAAGTGTCGGAATGTCAGAGTGTATATAGGCAACTTTTATTTTTTTGTCTAGTAGATGGTCGGTCAATGCTTCTGCCATTTTTTTTGTTAAAGTTGTAACTAGGACTCTTTGTCGTTTTGTCACTTTTTTATTAATTTCTTCAATTAAATCATTAATTTGACCTTTGGTTTTTCTGACTTCTAAAACAGGATCTAAAAGTCCTGTTGGGCGAATGAATTGTTTTACAATGGCATCATACGGTTTAGGTTTGTTGATATTGTGATGGGATTTCTCGCCTTCCTCGATCCACCCAGCGGTGGGCTCGGAATGGGTCGAAATGACATTCTCTGTGCTGCTTTTTCTTATTTCAAAATCATTTGGTGTTGCTGATGTAAAAATCACTTGATTTATTTTTCGGTAAAATTCATCAAACCTAAATGGCCTATTGTCGAAAGCGGATGGAAGCCTAAAGCCGTAATCAACCAATTTTTCTTTTCTTGATCGGTCTCCAGCATACATTGCTCCAATTTGAGAAACTGTTATGTGGGACTCGTCAATAGCCATCAAAAAATCATCAGGAAAATAATCGATTAAAGTTGTAGGTGGAACACCAGGTTCACGTCCGTCAAAATATCTTGAATAGTTTTCAATGCCGGAACAACTTCCGGTTTGCTCTATCATTTCCAGATCAAAATTTGTTCTTTGCTCTATTCTTTGTGCTTCAAGCAGTTTATTTACTTTTTTCAGATTAGTCACTCTGATTTTAAGATCTTTTCTAATATTTCTAATAGCTTCTTTCTGCAAATTTTCCGGTGTAATAAAATGTTTTGCCGGAAATACTTCAAACGATTCAAGCTGTTTTACCTGTTTGCCGGTTATCCAGTCGGTTTCAATAATTTTCTCAACGCTATCACCAAAGAAAGTCACTTTAATTGTATTTGTTTCGTAAGCGGGGAAAATTTCCAAAGTGTCTCCGTGAAGGCGATATGAGCCTCTTTTTAATTCAACGTCATTGCGATTGAATTGAAGATTGTTTAATTGGCGTAAAAAATAATCTCTTTGAATTGATTGTCCGACTTTAAATGTAAAATTTTCTGCTCTGTAAAATTCAGGAGAACCGATGCCGTAGATGCAAGAGACTGAGGCTACAATTATGACGTCGTTTCTAGTTAAAAGGGCATGGGTTGCGGCATGTCTTAGGCGGTCAATTTCATCATTTATTGAGGAATCTTTTTCAATATACGTGTCAGAATGAGGAATATAGGCTTCCGGCTGGTAGTAGTCATAATAAGAAACAAAATAGTGAACTGCATTCTCGGGGAAAAATTGTCTGAACTCATCGGCAAGTTGGGCTGCCAAAGTTTTGTTGTGGGCGATGACGAGTGTTGGTTTTTGAACCTTTTGAATTAGGTTTGCAATTGTAAAAGTCTTACCGCTTCCAGTTACGCCCCAGAGGGTTTGATGCTTTACTTTTTTTTTGATATTTTCGGATAACTTTAAAATGGCATCAGGTTGATCGCCGGTTGGGGAAAATTTTGAGTGGATTTTAAATGGTGTTTTTTGCATGATAACTACATGGATCTTATACACGGATTAACACAGATTTGTTCTTGCCGTTGTCATTTTGAGCCATTCTGTTATCGACTCTGAGGTAGGCAATCTCATCGCTCGCAATGACAGTATCTTCTGTGGACAACTTAATATTCTAACCGATAAAAAACCGTTGTGCAATAGTCGAAAGTGTGATATATTATTAAACAAGTTTGTCTTTCTGGAGGTAGTAAATTGAATGACGCCGACAGCAAAGTGCCCCCATTTCTTTTGGGTCTGGTCGGGCGGACAATAACTGTCACTGGACAGGTGAAAAAAGGAAAAGAACCTCCTTATGTGCCAGAGCTAATTTATTTTTGCACGAAACGAAGAGATGGTAGACATGCGGGGAGGCCAAGGAACCATTTACAAAGAGAAAGAAAATAAGCAAGCAGCGTTTTGCTTGCGTTATCGCCTACGATCAAAAGAGGGCCAAAGAGTTTTCTTAACACATTTTCAAAATGTCATTCAAAGAGGGGAGGTGCACAGGACGTCTAGCTTGAAGGGTTTTTAAAATTCAAGGAAGGAAGGTTAATATGCCGCAAAGAGATTTAAATCTCAGTGAAAGAAGATCGAGGCAAGGAGAAGTACTTCGATCAGTACCAGGATGTTTTGGGAGGAGCAGCTCTCAAAACGATGTGGTAATAGAAGAAGTTAGTGAAGATGACATTGATTCCGCGGACGATTGGCCATCGTAGCAAATTGACATGGAGGTTGGGAAGATGAGAAGCGGGAACGGAAAATGTCGGATTAGATCGGGAAAAGGTGCTGGCGAAAGTACCACTAAGACCATGATGGGCTCGGTACCAACAAGAGTCGGCTCGTCGTCTATGGTTGCAGGCCATACGCCTGGGATTATCAGTCGCGAGCCAGTAGTCAAGAGTGAGTCGATGGCTGAGTTCGTAATTAGGGTAGAAAAGGCTTCCAATCTTATCCGTTCTTACGGACGAGTATTCAGAGTCGGAGAAGTCGGGCAGGCTACGTAAATAGTTAACATGTCGCATCTATCATAGTGCGGCACAAATAGACCCGTGGCAATCATTTCTGCCACGGGTTTCGTATGTCATTAACCATTTATCTTTTTGTAGTTCGTTTTTTGGCTTCTTCTAGACGCCATTTTTTTATTTCGGCGTGGTTTCCGGATTTTAGAACATCGGGAACCTTCCAGTCTTTGTATTCGTTTGGTTTTGTGTATTGAGGATATTCCAATAAAGTATTGCCCTCTTCGTCTTTCAATGAAAAACTTTCTTCTTTTGAAGACTCGTCTTTACCTAAAGCACCAGGTATAAGCCGTATCACGGCGTCTGTGATCGCCATAGCGGCAATTTCTCCGCCCGAAAGGACAAAGTCACCGAGAGAGATTTCCTCATCAACCAAGTGCTCTCTGATGCGTTCGTCAAATCCTTCATAGTGACCGCAGATCAATATTAACTTTTCATATGTTCTTGATAATTCCTCGGCTTTTTTTTGATTAAAGCGTTTTCCCTGCGGTGTCATTAAAATGATGTGGTAGTCTTTTCGATTTTTGCCAACTATTGCGCTTATCGCTTCGTCGATAACATCAACCTTCAAAACCATGCCAGTACCGCCGCCATAAGGAGTATCGTCGACTGTTTTATGCTTGTCCTTTGCAAAATCTCGAAAATTTATTAAATTAATATTAACAACTTCTTTTTCTTGAGCACGATTAACAATGCTCTCAGAGAGAGGACCAAGGAACATCTGTGGAAATAGGGTTAAAATATTAATTTCAAGCATAAGTAATCCTTGTCTATCTTGTCATCCTGTTCGCCAGCAGGTGGATTGATTCAGGATCCAGTTACTATTTATATAGATTCCAGATCAAGTCTGGAATGACGGGGCGGTTATTAAAAAAAATCGCCAAAAACTCTTTTTGTGAGTTGTGGCGACTCTTTTATAATATTCAGTTGACTTGATTATGCAAGTACGTCGTTTGGTACATCGCTTAGAGCTTCATCTTCGGTCTTTTCTTCTGTTTTGCTCTCAGTGTCTTCTTTGACTTCTTCGTCTCTTGAAAAAGATCTTTCTGGACGCTCGCTTCCTTCTGGCTCAATGATCTTTAAGTTCACTCTTGCATTATTTTTTGCGCCCAAGACTCTTAAAAGTGTTCTAATTGATTTTGCAGTTTTACCGTCTTTGCCGATAACTTTACCCATATCTGATGGGTCAACTGTTAGTTTGATTAATACTCCCATTTCGTCGATTGTTCTTTCGGTTGTAACTTTCTCTGGCAGGTCGACGATTGCCTTAACTACATCTTCTACGAATTTCTGGTCTTTTTCCATTTTTTTCCTTTCTCTCAATACTTGCTTAATTGTATTGAGAAAATATTAATTACCAAATTGGATAAATTCAGTTTGTCATTTCGACTCTGTGAAACAGGTGGAGAAATCTTTTAAGTGGATAACTATTATAAGATCTCTCGACTCCGTTACACTCTGCTCGAGATGGCAGCAGGCTACTTAGATAAATTTACTCTGTTTTTACTTCTTTTGCGGCGACTTCAGGCGTTTCTTCTGTTGCAGGTTCGGTTTTTGCCGGTGCTTCTTCTGTGGTTGCTGCTGTTTCTTCAATGGCTGTCTCCGTAGGAGTTTCTTCGCTGACTTCTGCGGTTTCTACTTCAACTTTCTCTTCAGACTTTTCCTCTGCTACTGAAGCTACTTCCGGTTTCTTGTCAGCACCCTCCTTAATAGCTTTCTTGGAGAACTTTTTGCCAAATACCTTGTTGACTTTGTCTTTTTTATCCAAGATGCCTAAATTGCACATCAAGTTATTCACAGTGTCAGAAGGCTGAGCACCATTTCCCATCCAGAAAAGAGCTCGTTCTTTATCAATAACGATTTCCTTTGGGTTTAGGGTTGGATTATAGTGTCCTATAATTTCAATGAATTTTCTTTTAACAGCTCTTTTGCTATCAGCTATAACTACACGATAAGCTGGACTGTTTTTCTTACCGACTCGGGTCAATCTAATTCTAAGCATGTAACTCCTACGACTTTCTGATTATCAAAATATCACCATTAAAATAACAAATTTTATCCCACATGTCAACCACAATTTTAGGAAAAGATCCTTCGACTCAGCCGATTATCAGCTTCGCTCAGGATGACGCTATGCGTCAAAAGTCAACTCGGTTTTGTAACCATTCTGAAAATCCGCATAATTCATCTCTTTTTTACCTTCTGGCTTAACTCTGTCGATTATAAATATGCCATCTTCTTCAAAATGAGCCGAAGTAACTTGAACTCTCTTTTTATTTACCCTTACATACACTTTTGGCCATTGATCAAAGGCCCGTATTTTTCTTTCAACCATCACAGCCTCAGTTTGAGCGTCAACACATCCGTCCTCTGGTTTCGTCATTTTTGTGTAAGTTGCCTCCTCCTCTTTTTGAGCAAATGGCTTTAAATCGCCCGTCATATAGTATGGTATTGAATTTAGTAGCATGGAAGCGCCAATTTGTGCTAAATATTCTTTTAATATGCTGCTGGTTTCGGCGCCTGAAAGTTTAACCTTTGTCTGTGAAATGATATCGCCGGCATCCATTTTTTCTGACGTCAAAATGAGCGAAACACCGGTAAATTTGTCGCCATCTAAAATTGTTTGTTGAATTGGGGAAGAACCACGATGTCTTGGTAGAAGTGATGGATGAATGTTGATGATTCCATGCTTGGGAACGTCTAAAATCTCTTTTGGAATAATCTGTCCAAAATCAGCCATGATACCTAATTCCGGTTTTAGTTTTTTGATTTTTTCTATAATTTCAGGATTTTTAATATTTTCTGTAATTATTGTATTTAACTTATTCTTTTTTGCAATTTCCAAGATAATATTTTTCTTTTCGCTCTTATTTCGGCTTATAACTTTTTTATTACTTCCTGTTATGACAGACAAAATTTTATATTGAGGATCTTTTGCTAATAATTCAAGTGATTTGGCGCCAAGTGTACCCGTGCCAATAAATATAATTTTAATTTCTTCTAAATGGTCAATTAAAAGAGTCGAATTGAGATGGTCATATTCATGCTGTATTGCTCTTGCGTACAAACCGTCGGCTTTGATTTCAATATTTTTTCCATATCGATCCTGACCTTGAATTACAATTTCTTCCGGTCGATTGATTATTAACTCCAATCCGGGAAAAGAAAGACAGCCTTCAACCATTTTGCATTTTTTTGTGCTGAAATTTGTTATTTTGGGATTGCAAATTACAGTTAATGGAAAGCTAAGCTTCCTTTCGTCTTCGTTGTCCTTATCTCCTTCAAATCCGCATATGAAAATGTTTTTTGATGCTCCGACTTGAGGCGCGGCTAAGCCAACACCGTTTTTTTTATGCATTGTTTCGATCATGTCGTCTATGAATTTTTGAAATTCAAAACCAAAATCAACCACTTTTTCAACCGGCTCTCTCAATATTTGATCGTTAGTTTTTCTAATTTTCAACATCATTTTTCAAGTATCCATTTGGGTGATTACTGTGCCATTTCCAGGCTGTTTCCGCCATATCTGTTAAAGTGTATTTTGTCTCCCAATTCAGTAGCTTCTTTGCTTTTGAAGGATCAGAGCAGGATATCACGGGATCGCCTGACCGTCTTGGCACCACTTCATATTTTACTTTTTCTCCACTCGCTTTTTCAACCGCATTTATCACCTCAAAAACTGAATATGGTTCACCTGATCCAAGATTGATGATTTCAGACTTGTCTTCTTTTAGTAAATATTCTAGTGCTGCAACGTGACCCGTAGCAAGGTCTAAGGGGTGAATGTAGTCTCTGATGCACGTACCATCTTTAGTGGGGTAGTCGTTTCCAAATAATTTCAGTTCCGAGAATTTGCCAATAATTGACCAAAAACAAACCGTCATTAAGGTGGTGGGATTTGGTTTATCTTCACCAATACTGCCGTCTTCGGCAGCTCCACAGACATTAAAATACCTTAGTGGCACATAACTAATGCCGGAGGACTTATTATACTTATTCATTATAATTTCGTCAAGAAGCTTTGTTAGGCCATAAACTGAGGTTGGGATTCGCAATTTTGTCATTTCAGCGTCGGTCAAAGTTAACTCTGGTCTATTGGAAAATGCATTATTATAATAGTCGATTATTTTTTGGAAAAATTCTTCGCCAGAAACTTCCTTACCTTCCCACTTTCCTGGAAGCAATGCTGATTTTTCTGGTTTAAAACAATTCTGATAGTTTTCTTTTAGGGGAAAATCGGATTCATTTAATGGATTACCATATGTTGAGGCGGTAGAGGATTTAATTATATGCTTGCAGCCTTTTTCAACCATAACATCTAAGAGATTGATAAAATTTTCAACATTATTTTTCATGTACATTTCAGGTTTTTCCATCGACTCGCCGACAGCAAGATAGGCAGCGAAATCAATCACCGCGTCAATTTTATATTTATCAAATACTCTTGTGATAGCATTTTTATCGCTCAAATCAGCAATTTCAAGATTGGCTCTTTGGTCAACTGCTTCCCTGTGTCCATTCTCCAAACTATCCAATACAACAACATTGTATTCTTGATCTAAAAGTTCTTTAACAGTAAAACTGCCAATATATCCAGCACCGCCGGTTACCAATATGGTGAGCGATTTGTTTTTATTCATAATCTGATTATATCTAATTATTTCTTCTTAGAGCAAGTCAGTTGGATCAATGTCCCAAACTAGGTATGGGTTTGTTTTAAATATTTCTCTGATTTTGGGATCAGGTAAAATATTCGTTTTGATAATCAAATGGTATCTGAATTTATTATTAATTCTATTTAAAAAGCATGGACCGGGACCGATAAAGTCTATCTCATTATTTGTTAATTCCTTTGCGATTTTTTCCAGCTCCGATTTGGCTTTGATTTTGTTTTTGTCTTCTGAAATGACTCTGACTAAATGACAAAATGGGGGATAGTTAAATTTTTTCCGTTCTAAAATTTCATTTTCATAAAAATCTTTGTAGTTGTGTTGGGCGGCAAATTTAATTGAACTGGAGTCGGGCCAGTAGGTTTGGATGACAGTCATTCCAGAGTTTTCTTTTCGTCCACTTCGTCCGGAAACTTGAGTTAGGAGAGAGAAAGTTTTTTCATTTGCACGAAAATAGGGCAAATGAAGCCCGACATCGGCGGAAATTACGCCAACTAGGTCCACGGTTCCGATGTTCAATCCCTTTGCCAGTATTTGAGTTCCAATTAATATGTCAATTTTGCCGTTTTTTAATTCCTCATACAATTTCACATATTCATCTTTGTTTTGAAGAGATTTTGAATCGATTTTTCTAATTCTGGCCTTTGGAAATAGCTTTTTTATTTCACTCTCAATTTTATCCACACCGGCTCCGAAGAATTTTATTTTTGGACTTTTGCAGACAGGACAAATAGCTGGTACCGGGGTTTTATAATTGCAATGGTGGCAGTTCAAAATGTGTTTGTCATAA
>Ga0247841_10008788_pt1 | contig 14382 bp, 10 predicted proteins | sample LaCruzMarch2015__2_FD_192410 | JGI IMG/M metagenome (GOLD analysis project Ga0247841, IMG submission 192410) | Freshwater microbial communities from meromictic Lake La Cruz, Castile-La Mancha, Spain - LaCruzMarch2015_18m | ecosystem: Environmental > Aquatic > Freshwater > Lake | place: Spain...
TATGATAGCTTTCCGTCATGAATGTTGACTACATCTTATCCGTGATGAATCGGCATGATGTCAACTACCTGCTCATCGGAGGGATGAACTTCCTGCTCCGGCACAAGCCCGTCATGACCTACGACGTGGATTTCTGGATTGAGGATGTCGAGGCAAATCGCCGGGCATGCGAGCAGGCACTTTCTGAATTGAATGCTGAATGGGGAAGCACGGAAGGCGATTGGGGCAAGGTGGCACAATTACCCGTCGGCTGGCTTGCCCGGCAGTCCGTATATTGCCTGGCAAGTCCGCATGGAGCGATAGACGTGTTCAGGGCCGTTCGCGGATTGTCCAGTTGGCGCGATTCAGACCGCACGGCGATCTCGGGGAAAACCGCCGATGGGTTTGCCTATCGCGGCCTATCCGATGAGGACATGCTCGCCTGTCAGTTATGCCTTGAACCGGAAATCCGGAAAGAGGATCGTATCCGCGAGTTGAGAAAGGCGCTGGAACAGCATGGTTAATCTTAAACAGCAGGAAGAACTCAAACGGGATGCCAATCTGGATCCGCGCACCCGCTGGCGTTTGATCCAAGACATGATCACCTGGGGCGAAACCCAGACTACCGTGCGAAGGAATACCATTAAACGGTGCCTGGCCGAACAACGCGCGAAAAATCAATCTCGCTCCTGATCAGCAGCACCATCCCGGCAGGGCTTCAAGCATCTCCCAAAACTGCGGGGCGAGCCGTTAGAGGCCCCCACTTAGGTTGCTGTTTGATTTCCTCCGCCGGGTCGGTTACGCTCTCATCTCAATCGAGAAAATAGGGGGGAAAGCCATATGACCACGGACAAGAAACGGACGAGCCCGAAAAAGACCGCGAAATCTGCCAGCCAAACGGCGACCCCGTGTCAGGATTTGAGACAATACCGGACCCTCGACACGGTCGAAGCCATTAAATTAAGCTTTGAGAACCACTTGCGCTATACCCTGGCCCGCGACCAGTATTCCGCCACCGACCACGACCGCTATATCGCCCTCGCCATGGCGGTTCGTGACCGGCTTGTGGGCCGGTGGATTGAAACGAACCAGACCTACGTCTCGCGAAACGTCAAGCGCGTCTACTATCTATCGCTGGAATATCTCATCGGCCGCGCCATGGGCAACAATGTCATCAACCTGGGGATTGACCAGATCGTCGCCCAGGCCATGGCCGAACTCGGCCTCGACTGGAACTACCTGCGCGACCTGGAACGCGATGCCGCGCTCGGCAACGGCGGCCTCGGCCGCCTGGCCGCCTGCTTCATCGACTCCCTGGCCACGCTCGAACTGCCCGGCTACGGCTACGGCATCCGCTACGATTACGGCATCTTCCGGCAGTTGCTGCGCAACGGCAACCAGGTCGAGGAGCCCGACAACTGGCTTCGCGACGGAACCCCCTGGGACATCGAGCGCCCCGAGTACCAGTTCCCCGTGCACTTCGGCGGCGAGGTCAAGGAGGAGCGCACCGATGACGGCAGGCACCTCTCCCGCTGGATCAACTACGACACCATCGTCGGCATGCCCTACGACTTCCCGGTTGCGGGCTACGGCAACAACACCGTCAACAACCTCCGCCTCTGGTCCGCCAAGGCCTCGGAGGAGTTCGATCTCTCGTTCTTCAACAACGGCGACTACATCCGGGCGTACGAACAGAAAATCCTGCGCGAGAACATCACCAAGATCCTCTACCCCAATGACCGCATCGAGCAGGGGCGCGAGTTGCGCTTCAAGCAGCAGTACTTCTTCATCTCCTGCTCGATCCAGGACATCCTGCGCCGCTTCCGGGTCAGCAACACCGACTGGCGCGTCCTGCCGGACAAGGTTGCCATCCAGCTTAACGATACCCATCCCGCGATGGCGATCGCCGAACTGATGCGGTTGCTGATCGACGAAAACGGCCTGGAATGGGATCTCGCCTGGGATCTCACCAACCGGGTGTTCGGCTATACGAACCACACCATCATGCCCGAGGCCCTGGAGAAATGGCCCGTCCGCCTTTACGAGGACCTCCTGCCCCGGCACCTGAACATCATCTACGAGATCAACCGCCGGTTCCTCCGCCAGGTGATGAACAAGTTCCCGAACGACCACGAGCGCCTCAGCCGCATGTCCCTCATCGAGGAAGGCGGCGAAAAGCAGGTCCGCATGGCGAACCTCGCCGTCGTGGGCAGCCACAAGGTCAACGGGGTCGCCCGGCTGCATTCCGAACTGCTCAAGGAAACCCTGTTCAAGGATTTCTTCGAGCTGTGGCCCCAGAAATTCACCAACATGACGAACGGCATCACCCAGCGGCGCTGGCTGCTCAAGAGCAATCCCGCACTCGCCGGCCTGATCACCAGGAAAATCGGCGACGGCTGGATCAAGGACCTCTACCAGCTTAAGAAGCTGGAGCGGTATGCCAGGGATCCTGAATTCAGGGCGAATCTCCGCCGGATCAAACTGGACAACAAGCGCCGGCTGGCCGACTATATCCGCGTGGCCCACGGGGTGGACGTGGATCCCGACTCCCTCTTCGATGTCCAGGTCAAGCGCATGCACGAGTACAAGCGCCAGTTGCTCAACTGCCTGCACATCCTGCACCGCTACACCCAGATCAAGCAGAACCCGGACATGGAAATGCTTCCCCGCACGTTCATCTTCGGCGGCAAGGCGGCGCCCGGCTACGCCATGGCCAAACTAATCATCAAACTCATCAACGACCTCTCCGCCGTGGTCAACACCGACCCCGATGTACGCGGCCGGATGAAGGTGGTCTTCCTGAGCGACTACCGGGTCTCCCTGGCGGAGCGGATCATTCCCGCCAGCGACCTGAGCGAGCAGATCAGCACCGCAGGAACCGAGGCCAGCGGCACAGGCAACATGAAGTTCGCCCTGAACGGCGCCCTCACCATCGGCACGCTCGACGGCGCCAATATCGAGATCCGGGAGGAGGTCGGCGCCGACAACTTCTTCCTGTTCGGGAAGACCATCGAGGAAGTCACCGCCCTGCGACAGGCCGGATACAATCCCTGGGACTACTACAACAATGATGAATCCATCCGGACCATCATCGATTGCCTCTCGGGCGATTTCATCAACCTGGAGCAGCCGGGCCTTTTCCGCCCGATTCGCGAAGCCCTTCTGGAGCATGGTGACTACTATATGCATCTGGCGGACTTCCAGTCCTATATCCAGATGCAGCAGAAGGTGGATGACACCTACCGGAACCCGGAGGCGTGGGACCGGATGGCGATCATGAATATCGCCAACATGGGCAAGTTCAGCTCCGACCGGACCATCCTGGAATATTCCCGCGAGGTCTGGAACCTGAAGCCCTGCCCGATAGACCTACCCAAGACAAGCGGGTGAAAACACGGGAAGCGGAACCGCAGATGAACCCAGAAAACGCAGGCGGGGAATCTTGAATTCTTCTTTCATCCGCGTTCATCTGCGGTTCCGACTTTCCTGGCTCGGGATTCTCCTTCTCGGCCCATCGGCTTTCGCGCTGGGCCCGCACGAGATCCTCCTGCTGGCCAACCGCAATTCCCCGCGCTCGATGGAACTGGCCCGTGACTACGCCGCACTCCGGCATGTACCCGACCCCAACATCGTTGCCCTCGACCTCCCGGCTCCCTGCCCCCTGGAGCTCTCCCCCGATGAGTTCACCCGCCGGATCCTGGAACCCGCCCTGCGCCAGTGCCGGGAAAGGGGACTGGAGAACCATATCCTCGCCTGGGTCTATTCGGTGGACTTCCCCATCCGCATCACCGCCTCTCCGCCCCTCTCCATCCAGGGCATCACCTTTCTCCGGGGCCGCCTCCCGGGAAAAGAAGCCGTCGAAAAAGCGACCTACACTTCCCCGCTCTTCGCCGGACCAGACGCGCCCACGGCAACCGGATTCCCTTCCCAGTCGCTCGATGTCCAACGCGCCTGGATCGGAAAGGGCATTCCGCTCCCCAGCATGATGCTCGGCTTCATGGGGCCTCACGGCAATTCCCGCGAGGACATCATGGCCTGCCTGACAAACGGAACCCGCGCCGACAAGACCCGGCCGGATGGCTGGGTCTGCCTGGTCACCAACACCGATGTCCGCTCCCTCTGCCGCCAGTGGGAATTCGCACCCGCGGCCCGTGAGCTTGAAGCCCTGGGAGTCCGCACCGTGATCACCAATGCTTTTCCTCAATCCGGGTCAATCCGGCCGGATGGATCCAACGGATTGATCGGGCTCATGGGCGGTGCCGCGGACATCCCCGGGCTTTCAGAAGGACCGCTCCCGTTCCGGCCCGGCGCCATGGCCGACCACCTCACCAGTTTTGGCGCCGCCTTTGAACATGACGACCAGACCAAAATATCCGCCTGGATCACGGCCGGGGCAACCGCTACGGCGGGAACCGTGACCGAGCCGATGTCCCTCTGGGCTAAATTCCCGAATGCCCGCCTCTTTGTGCATCCTGTGGCCGGATGCACCCTGCTGGAAAGCTATTACCAGGCGATCCGCTGCCCGCTCCAGATCCTGATCATCGGCGATCCGCTCGCCTCGCCCTGGGCGCCAGTCTCCACCCTCACGCTGGAGGGATTGCCCGGAGGCCTCCTAAGCGAACGCCGGACCATCACCGCCGCCGTCCGGGTGCACAACAATGAATTCTTCAACCGCTTCCTGTTCCTGCTGGACGGCAAGCCGTTTCAGGCCGCCGGAAAAACCGCGGAGGTCACCCTTGACCCGGCCACCCTGAAACCGGGCCGCCATCAATTGCGGGTTGTGGCATCCACGGTCGGTTCGGTACGATCGCAGATATTTTCAGAGTCGGAATTCGAGGTGAAATAAAGTCATGCTGAAATGTATTTTTTTTGATCGCGACGGCATCGTGAACCAGTCCCCGGGCCCGGGGTATGTTGAACGCTGGGAGGATTTCCATCTCCTGCCCGAGTTCGTCGAGACCCTGCGAATTGTCACGAATCAGGGATATGCGGCGGTCATCATCACCAACCAGCGCGGCGTGGCGCTGGGCTGCATGACGGCGGCGACCGTTGAGGATATGCACCGGCGCCTGCAAACCCTGCTGAAGGATCAGCACGGGCTCGCCCTGCTGGATATCCTCTACTGCCCTCATGACCGGGACACCTGCGACTGCCGGAAGCCCAAGCCCGGCATGATCCTGGAAGCGGCCAAGCGGCACGGAATTGACCTGTCACAATCCTGGATGATCGGTGACTCCCCGAAAGATGCCCAGGCCGGAAAAGCCGCCGGTTGCCGCACCATCCTGGTCGGGAGCCAGGCCAACCCAGGCCTGGCTGACTTCGTTTTTCAAAGTATGGGCGAGTTGCGTTCAGGGATTGCGAAAATCCTCCCCTCAAAGTAGTGTGAAGCAAAACCGAGGCCATTAACCATGATTTTCTCAGGGGCAACATGAAACTGTTTGTGCCAGGACGGATTTGTCTTTTCGGGGAGCACTCTGACTGGGCGGGAAGCTACCGCCGCATCAACGGGAAACTCGAGAAGGGCTACGCCATCATCACCGGCACCAACCAGGGCATCCATGCCGAGGTCAAGCCCCACCCCAACAAACTCATTGTCCGGGCTACTTTGGGAGACGGCACCCCTTTCGGCCCCTATGAAATCCCCATGGATCGCGACTCCCTCCTGGCGGAGGCGCAAAAGGGCGGTTTCTTCAGCTATGCCGCCGGTGTCGCCTACCAGGTCCTGACCCACTACCGCGTCCGCGGTCTGGAACTGAACAACACCCTGACGGACCTTCCCATCAAGAAGGGATTGTCCTCCAGCGCGGCGGTCTGCGTCCTCGTGGCCCGCGCCTTCAACCGGATCTATGACCTCAAGATGACGGTCCGTGGCGAAATGGAATTCGCCTACATGGGCGAAATCACCACGCCCTCCCGCTGCGGCCGCATGGACCAGGGTTGCGCCTACGGGAACAGGCCGATCATGATGACCTTCGACGGGGACCGGATTGACGTCGAGGAACTCACCTTCCCGAAAGATCTCCACTTCGTCATCGTGGACCTGCACGCCGGGAAGGACACCCGTGAAATTCTCAACCATTTGAACCACTGCTACCCCTTTGCCGACAACGATATCCAGAAAGGCGTGCAGCAGTACCTCGGTCCCCTCAGTGCCGACATCACCCGGCGGGCCTCCCAGGCGCTCCAGAACGGCGATGCGAAACGAATCGGCGAACTGATGCGTGAGGCCCAATCCGGATTTGACCAGTACTGCACTCCGGCCTGCCCCTCCCAGCTCACCTCGCCTGTGCTTCACAAACTCCTGAACTACGGCCCGCTCCAGTCTCTCATCCTGGGAGGCAAGGGGGTCGGCTCGCAGGGTGATGGCTCGGCCCAGTTCATCGTCAAGGATGCCGCGGCACAGGAACAGGTGATCCGCATCATTGAGCAGGACCTGAAGATGAGCGCCCTGCGACTGGTGCTCCAGGCCGGCCGCCGCCTGCGCAAGGCCGTCATCCCCGCCGCGGGATTCGGCACCCGGCTCTTCCCCGCCACCAAGGCCCTGAAAAAGGAACTCTTCCCCATCATGGACCGCCAGGGACGGATGAAACCCGCCATCCAGATCATTGTCGAGGAAGCCGTCGAGGCGGGCGTCGAGGAAGTCGGACTCATTGTGCAGACCCACGACAAGGAAGTCTTCGAGGATTTCTTCCATTCACCACCCCCCATCGAGAACTTCAACAAGCTGTCACGGGAAAACCAGGACTACTCCCATTACCTCCTGGATGTGGGCCGCCGCGTCAAGCTGCTGACCCAGGACACGCAGGAGGGGTTCGGACACGCCGTGTACTGCTCACGGGATTTTGTGCGGGAGGAACCCTTCCTGCTGATGCTGGGCGACCACCTGTATGCCTCCACGATCGAGAAATCCTGTGTCAGGCAACTGATGGACGTCTACGAGAAAACCGGGATGAGTGTGGTGGGACTCAAGCCCATGCCCGCCGACCAGGTCCGTCATTTCGGCTGCGTCACCGGCATGTGGCAGACTCCGGGGGAAATCCTCAATATCACTGAATTCATCGAGAAGCCCGATGCCGAATTCGCCCGGACACACCTCCAGGTGGACGGCCTGGAACCGGACACCTTTTTGACCGTCTTCGGCATCTATATCATCAAGCCGCAGATCTTCCAGCTGCTCGAGGAAAATATCCGGAGCAATATCCGGGAACGCGGCGAATTCCAGCTGACCTCCTGCCTCGATGAACTGCGCAAATTGGACGGATTCGTCGGCTGCATGGTGCAGGGCCGGCGTTTCGACATCGGCCTTCCTGATGTTTACCGCCAGACCATGATCGACTTCCCCAACGCATGAATGCGGTCCTGTTCGACATCGATGGAACCCTGCTCGACATGCGGGGAGTAGGCAGGCAATCCTTTGTCAGCGCCCTGAAGACGACGTTCGGAATCGACGACGAACTGCGCTATGTCGAATTTCCCGGAAACACCGACCTGAACATTCTCCAGCAAGTCATGAAGCACCACGGCCGGCCCCTGTCTTCCTCCGATTGCGAGCGGTTCCATATCCAGCTTCCGCGTGAACTTTCGGCGACCGCCCATCAAGCCAAACTCATCCTGTACCCCGGGGTCCGGGAACTTTTGGAAAGCCTTTCCTCCACACCCGGCATCATTCTGGGACTGGTGACCGGCAATGTCGAAGCCTGCGCCTGGATCAAGCTCCAGCAGTTCAACCTCCACAACCATTTTGTACTGGGTGCCTTCGGGGATGAACATGCCAACCGGAACACTCTCGCCCGGCTTGCCCTGGACAGGGTCACGGCCCACCTTGAGCCCGGACAAACGCTCGAGGCCTGCTTCCTCGTCGGGGACACCCCGAACGACATCGCCGCCGCCCACAGCATCGGCGCCGTCTCCGTGGCCGTGGCAACAGGAAAATTCAACACGCAGGCCCTGAAATCCGCCGGAGCCGACGTTGTCCTCCCGGACCTCTCAGACGTCCCCTGCGTGATGGAACTATTCACATCGGCGCCGCACTCCTGATCTTCAGAAAAGCCAATGTTAATTTGGTTGCGCAACAGATCCGATCTCTTCCTGAAGCGCATAAAAATAACGATTAAGGCCTGCTGAGTGAACTCAGTTCTCGGGGATCGGCACCGGTAAAGGGGCGCGAAAAAGGCGGATCACGCGGAAGTTGTCCCACAACTCCAAGACCGGGTCTGGATGTGACCGACCATCGGCAGGGGAACATGAAATCACAAGGGGTGCGGAGGTAACATGAACCGGCGGCAACCATTGGACTGTGCCGTCACCCCACACGAGTTTGGGAGTCACGTCCAAATCCCGCCCCTCCTTGGCAATCCCGACCCCCATGGCGCCCTCCGTTCCCGAACAGGGCTGAAGCCGGAAGCGATGCCACCCACCCATCACCGAAACCCGCGGCAGTTCGAGGAGGAGAGAGGCGGGCTTGAGTTCAGCAATTCCATCCTCGCAGGTTGTTGCCGTTGTGAATTTTGAGCGGCCTAATTCGACCAGTGTCTCGTCCTTATATTGCCCATAGGGAAAACAGAACCCTTCCGGGGTAAACCCGCCTTTTCGCTTCACATCGCGGTAGCAGGAGGTAATCTCCTGTCGTGGTTCCGCCAATGCCCTGAGATTCGGGTGCGTTCGGCTATGCCCCCCAAACCGTATCGTGCCGCGCCGATACGCCGCCTTCACTTCCGGCCAGATCAACAAGGGGGTTCCCTCCCAATTCTGGCGCGTCGCGGGCGAATCCCCGATTCGTCCCGTAATTAAATAGGAAACCCCCTTGAATCCATATTTCCGTAGCAGAGGTTCCGCCTGTTCCGTCAGGTTTAAATACCCGTCATCAAATGTCAAAAGAATGGGCTTGCGCGGGAGCGGCCAGCCCCAGCGTTGGTGCGCGGCCAGATCCGATGGCCAGACACTGGTATACCCCTGCTCGCGCAAAGCCTGCAACTGGGCTTCAAAATCCCGGATCGTGACCCACCATGGGGAATCCACCTCATCCCCGATCCGGTGATACATCAAGATCGGAACCGAAACGGGACGGACACGCTGAACCTGAAGCCAACCCAACCCAACCAACAGGAAGAGCACCCCCAGAACAAGGGTGGTCCGAATTCCTGCATTATAGTTTGTTTTCATGCCTTGAGCGTGACGCTTCATTAAAAGGCCGTCTTCAGGCAAACCCGGCCATCGTTGACCCCGTCCACATGCAGTGGCGAGGCACCCCACTCCACATCCGCCTGTACCCTGACATAAAGATCGGTGACCGGGCAAGGTTTGGGCAATGAAATGGAGAGGGTTATCCGCTCCCCCTTGCGGGCAGACCCGGCCGCGACCGGGGTGGTTTGTATTCTCTTTGGTCCCCCCATGTGTTTTCGATACACCAATATTTGAAGGGCGGGGATGGATTCTTTCAACACTTCAAACTGCAATTCGGCCTTGGAGGCACTCGTCTCGGCTTTCAGGAGCTTAAGCCAGGGGAAAAAGACAATCCCGGCTTGATCCCCCTGTGGTTTCGAAGTGGTCAACTCGCGCTCGACGGTCAACCAGCCCTCTTCGTCAGGCACGGAATTCCGGGCGGCCTCCAACCATTGCTTCACCTCCGCGGGCTGCTCCCGGTGTCCGGCATGCCGGATCAAGGCGCGATAGATTTCCCCTCGTTCCGCCCACAGCAAATCGTCACCATTCCACTGGACTTCCAGTCCCGAAAGCGCCAATCGCCCCCCGCGCTGGGCGGAGGAAAAAGTCAGTTCCAGTTCCTGCTCTTCCCGGGCGACAAAGGAGTAACTCCACGGAATTCTCCGTTCGGGCTCGACCGCCACCGTCACGGTGCCTGTCCGGCTCGAAGCCCCGATGTCAAGGCGCCAGGGCTGAGTCAATTCAAGGGGAGCCGCTGCGCTAAGCCAGCCGTGCACCCTGTATTTTCCTGGCGCCAACCGAACCGGCGTCTTGAGCGATGCAGAATAAATTTTGCCCGTTTCTCCAGCCTGCATGTTCAAGAACCATTCAGGAATATCCATCCGGATTCCATCACGCCCCGAATCCATGAGGGGAAGCCGTATTCTGGAGTGGTCAAGGTAGGCGGAACCACTCACTCCATTGAGTTGGACCTGCCCCGGTGAAAGTCTTTTGATTTTTTCGAATTGAGCCAGCGCCTGCCGCGCCAGGGACTCATAGCGTTCGGCAAGCGACCATTGTTTCTGCTCCACGGCGCAGACATATAAAAGCCACGCATTTTCAAAACCCGGGGATCCCCGTGTCAGCCAGTTAAGCGCATAATCGGCATACCCTTTCTGGTAAAGCAGTAACGCCACATCATGAACATCCGTCACCGCCTGGGCATAACAGGGAAGATACTCCACATGGGACTGACGCCGGGCGTGGATGGTGACCTCGTCATATTCGGAAACTCGCGGCCAATACCAGGGACGGCGCACTTCGACGACTTTCACATCATAGGGATCAAGATGAACAACATGCCGGTCCCCCATGCCGTTGACAACCACATCGCCCGCCCGTTCTTTCGTTTCAAGCACCACATAAATGGATCGCCGTGTCACGCTGGATCCGCTCACAATCAGGGCGCGCGGCGTCGTGTCCACAAGCAATCCCGGCGCACTACCCACTTCACTTTCACTCAGGGGCACCAGGATGGAAGGCTCATTATCGATTAAGGTGGGGCGGAACAGGGGCGTATGCATCGCCACTTCAGCCTCCCCCTCCCGGGCATCCCACCATTCCAGTTGGTGACCCACAAACGCAAAGTTGGGCTCACGCGGCCCCCATTCGCACAAAAGATGAGCCTTTTTCTTGAAATCAGCCAGATTGGAGGCGAAGTTTGGATACAGGGCGCCCGTCCGTGGATCCAGGGTCCCCCGACCACTGGACGACACATTACGCAGGAGATAATCCAGGCTCATCCGAGCCCGCCGGTCAGGCGTCACCCATTCAATCTGGTCAACCCGGCAACCCGCATCAAAAAGACGGCAAGCAGGCACCGTGTAGTCTTCGATCCCCACTATTCGCTGAAGCGGGGCATGACAATACAGCCACCGGAGTGCCTGCACCCGGGGCTCAGTCACATCGCATAAGCTGGAGAAGCGGAGCGAACGCGCCAGACTATCGCCCCCCGCCACCAGCAAGACAACACCAATCGCCGAGAGCGATAATACACGGAATCGTTTCTGCTGCGCCCATGCGACACTCTCTTTCACCCCGATCGCGAGACATATCGCCATGAACGGAAAATACACCAGGCATTCCTGTCCCCGGATCCAGGGCGCCCCCTTCAGGCAATAGAGCAGATACAATCCGAGGGGAAACAGGGTGACCGGCCAATAGCGGCGATACCGCGGAAGGAACGACAAGCCTGCTCCCAGTGAAATAAAAAGCAACCATCCCCAGTGCAGGTCGACCAGATTCGCCACAAGGACATTCCCGTTCGAGCGCAGCACGGCATGCGGATCCCCCGCGGAAGCGCCGAGAAGGCCGTCCCGTTCGGCGTAAGTGGACTGCCCCGCGTGCTGCAACTGCCGCCAGAAATCCACTCCCTCAAAGACATGCCGGTTCGTATAACACCAGCCGCAAATCACCAACAGTAAACCCAAACCCGCCAACCGGGCGGCCCGGGAGGCCGTCCGTTCCCCTCTCTTCCTCCAGCAAACCCACCCTCCGACCCCCGCCTGCAACAGCAGCATCATGTTCGTATACTTTGTCCCGATCGCCAGCCCCGTCAACACCGCCGCCGTCGCAAACCACAATACCCGCCCTGACTCAATGACCCGTACCCAGCCATAGAGTGCCAGCGTCAGGGTAAACAGCATGGCAATATCCGTTTCCGCATAGTGGGAGTGCTCCACATGCAGTCTTGAAACAGCCAGGAGCAAAGCCGCAACAAGACCCGCCATCCGGCTCCCGGACACGCGACGGGAAAGCCCATACACCAGCCAGACCGTCAGCACGGCAAGCAGGACATTGATCTTGCGCAGGAAGAAAGTCCTACAACTCGTATCGGGCGGAACATGGAGACGATGTCCCTCAAACTCCGACCATGCCGCACCGCTCCGTAATCGCAGGGATTCCAGATACAGAACCGGCTTGATGAGGTGGAAATATCCGCCCGGGTAGGCGGCATTTTCAGTTTGGGAATGCGCCTCAATCCATTCGGCCCACTGGGTGATCTTGTACTCATCCGGATGAAGGAGGGGCCATTCAATGCCACGCCCGCGGATCCAGAATGATCCCGCCAAAAGCAAGATCAGCCCCGCAATCATGAAATTTCGTTTTCCGGCGTTGCTTACCATGATCCCCTGACCTAGTTATTACGCTGAAACTTGAGATGTATTTGATTATTATGCAGGAACAACCATGACATCAATACAAATAGAAATATCGCGTGGTTGCGCGCGAGGTTGCGCACGAGAGAAACGTTGTGGTGTTTTTTCGAAAAAACGTGCATAGTTCTTCCCGATGAATACGTTGATTCCAAAAATCATCCAGGGCGGAATGGGCACAGGGGTCTCGAACTGGCGTCTGGCGCAGGCCGTTTCACGGCTCGGGCAGCTCGGGGTTGTGTCAGGAACGGGGCTGGATCACATCCTGATCCGGCGTCTTCAGGATGGCGATCCCGAGGGGCATATGCGCCATGCACTCAACCATCTCCCTTTCCCGAAGATGGTTCAGCGTATTCTGGACACCTATTTCATTCCCGGCGGAAAGCCGGCCAACGCGCCTTATCGGAACAGCGGGTTCCACACCGTGGAAGGAAACCGCGGCCCCCAGGAAATGTGCATTGCCGCCAATTTCGTGGAAGTGTTCCTGGCCCGCCAGGGGCATTCCAATCCGGTGGGAATCAACTATCTCGAGAAAATCCAGCTCCCCCATCTCCCGTCCATCTACGGGGCCATGCTGGCCGGGGTCAGCGTTGTCATCATGGGCGCCGGCATTCCCATTGAGGTGCCGGGCATTCTGGATGCACTGGTGAACCACGAAAGCGTCTCCTATCCGATCCAGGTGACAGGGGCAGGCGGCGCCGAAGTCGTTCGCATGGTCTTTGACCCGCGCGAACTCCAGGAGGAAGCCGGTCAACTCACCGCCCTTCATCGTCCCTCATTCCTGCCGATTGTGTCCTCGGACACTCTGGCAACCATGCTGTTGCGGCGGGCCAGCGGAAGCATCCAGGGATTCATCATTGAAGGCCCCCTGGCGGGCGGCCATAACGCCCCCCCGCGCGGCAAACTCCAGCTCTCCGCCAGCGGCGAACCGATCTATGGCGCCCGGGATGTGGTTAAACTCGAATCCTTCCGCGCCATGAATGTCCCCTTCTGGCTTGCCGGCGCCTATGGTTCAGCCGCAGGCTTCCAGGCCGCCCTGGCCGAGGGTGCCACGGGCATCCAGGCCGGGACGGCCTTCGCCCTCTGCGAGGAATCCGGACTGACCCCCGAGCTGCGCCGCGCGCTGGTTCGCAATGCCCAGGCGGGCAAAGCCGAGATCTTCACCGACCCCTGCGCTTCGCCCACCGGGTTCCCCTTCAAGGTCGCCAAGCTCGAGGGCACGCTCTCTGAGCCTGATCTCTACGCCAAGCGTAAACGCCGTTGCGACCTGGGCTTTCTCCGGGAAGTCTACCGCAAGGATGATGGCGCCATTGGATACCGTTGCCCCGCCGAGCCCGTCGCAAACTATGTCGCCAAGGGGGGCAAGATCGAGGACACGGTCAACCGCAAATGCCTCTGCAATGGTCTTGTTTCCAATGTAGGAATGCCGCAGTTGCTTCCGGATGGAAGCCATGAGCTGCCCGTGCTGACCCTCGGGGATGATTTCGTCCACGCCAGCCAGTTCTGCAAGTCCCCCGACAATCCGGACTTCACCGCCGCGGATGTCATCCGGACGATTCTGGGATAAAACCGCCTGACAGGAGTCAGGGGACAGAATCCGGAAGTCAGTATCCAAAAAAAAGGAGCCAGAATTGCTTCTGGCTCCTGACTTCTGACTACGCGCTTCTCTTTCAGCCGTAAAGCGGGCCGAAGTTCTTGCAGGCGCGGTAATCCGCACCCTGCGGATCCGATTCCCCGAAGAGACCCCAGGTGCTCGGGCGGAAGACGCTGTCCTCCTCCACATTGTGCATCGCCACCGGAATGCGCAGCATCGAGGCCAGCGAAATCAGGTCGGCACCCACATGCCCGTAACTGATCGCGCCATGGTTCGCGCTCCAGTTGTTCATGACGCTGTACACATCCTTGAACGCGCCCTTGCCCGTCACCTTCGGGGCGAACCAGGTGGTCGGCCACGTCTGGTTGGTGCGCTCGCTGAGGGTCTTGTGGACCTTGCCGGGAATATCCACCGACCACCCTTCGGCGATCTGGAGAACCGGGCCAAGTCCCT
>Ga0247841_10008789_pt1 | contig 14378 bp, 11 predicted proteins | sample LaCruzMarch2015__2_FD_192410 | JGI IMG/M metagenome (GOLD analysis project Ga0247841, IMG submission 192410) | Freshwater microbial communities from meromictic Lake La Cruz, Castile-La Mancha, Spain - LaCruzMarch2015_18m | ecosystem: Environmental > Aquatic > Freshwater > Lake | place: Spain...
TTGGTAGGCAGGCTTGAATGGTTTTTACGGTTCCAAAAAAATTTGTTTCGAATTGATATTTCACATCTTCAGATGAAGTGTCTTCTACAGCCCCTGCAATACCGTTTCCGGCATTACAAATTACGGCATCCAGTCTATTGTTTTCTTTTAGAATTTGAGCTATTACCGTTGCAATTTCTGTTTCGATGTTTACATCCATTTTTACATGAATGAGTTCACCAACACCATTTTGTGCTTTTCTCGAATTTCCACTTCGTCGTGATGCAGCATACACTTTAAATCCTTTTTCCATCAGCTTAACAGCTGCCGAAAGTCCAATACCGGCACTTGCACCTGTTATCAGTACTACTTTTGTTTCCATTTGTTTTACCCTAAGATTTCGGATGCAAATATACTGATTAATAAATATTTCTTATTTAAAAAAATAGAATAATTTGAATAAAAGATTTGTACTTTTGTAGTGTTACTTTTTAAACGATAAACAATGAATGTTTTAGTTACCGGTGCAAATGGATTATTAGGTCATCACGTGGTGATGGAATTGATAAAACAGCAACACAAAGTACGAATTATTGTACGTGGCAGTAAGAATATCTATTTTGATTTGAGCACCATTCAAACTTTTGAAGGGAATTTTTCTGATTACGATATACTGAATAGAGCGGCTAAAGGTTGCGATGGCATTGTTCATATTGCAGCCATTACAAGTACCGATTTATTGAATTATGACGATTACACTACAATCAATGTGGGTGGTACAGCTCAAATTATTAAAGTTGCTCACGAGTTAAAAATAAACAATATTGTTTTTGTAAGCTCTTCCAATACAATTGGTTATGGAGTTGATCAAAAGTACTCAAATGAACATTTTGAAATTCAATTTCCTTTTTCAAATTCTTTTTATGCACAAAGTAAATTACAAGCCGAGCAACTAATTGTAGAAGCCTCATTGAAACCAAATCAACACATTGTTATTGTTAATCCGTCGTTTATGATTGGAGCTTATGACACAAAGCCCAGTTCAGGCAAATTGGTAATTATGGGCTATAAAAAACCGTTAATGTTTATTCCTAAAGGAGGTAAAAATTTTGTGGCAGTGCGAGATGTAGCTGTTTTAATTTGTAATGCATTAACACTAGGAAGAAATGGAGAACGATATTTAGCTACCGGCGTTAATCTTACATTCAAAGAATATTATACACTTCAAAAGGAAATTGGAAATTATAGACAATTTATAGTTGAAATACCTGACTTTATTTTAATTATCATCGGAAAACTGGGCGATTTGATAAGAAAATTTGGAATTAAAACCAACCTTTGTTCCATGAATTTGCAGCAGCTTTTGATACGTGAAAATTATACTAGTCAAAAAGCCAAAGCGGAATTAGAGTTAGTGGTAACAGATTTGAAAATAGCTATTAAAGAAGCTATTGATTGGTTTGTAGCTAGAAAAATGATTTAATCACATTCATTTTCTAATAATGAGAACACTCATAATCCTGATTTTTTCAATTTTTCTTTTGACGGATGTTTCAGCAAAAATCCGTCAAAAGTGTCTCGAATCAGTTCCTTTCGAAATGGTTGGTAGCTATGTTGTTATCAAAGTACGAATCAATAATTCATCTCCATTGAATCTTATCCTCGATTCCGGAATTAGAAATACAATTATAACCGAGCTACTTGCCGGTGATAAAATATCACTCAATTACTCTGATGTTAAGGAACTTATGGGACTAGGTGGTGGAGATCATCTTGGTGCTTTAACAAGTAATTTTAATACGCTAAGAATTGGAAAATTAAAAATTCAACCAAAAACGGTTTATGTGTTGCAAGAGGATATTTTTAATCTTTCAAAACACTCTGGCTCGAAAATTAACGGATTGATTGGGGTTGATTTTTTTGAGGAATATACAATTGAAGTCGATTATTCAGCTCGAAGAATAAGATTTTACGATAAAAATAAAGAGTTTCAATGTCCAAAAGATTACGAATCAATACCTTTAACCTTGGAAGCTCATAAAATGTATATTGAATTGTCTGTTTTAGAATCAGATAGTACGAGAAGAAACGCAAAAATGCTAATTGATACTGGTGCTGAGTTAAATGCATGGTTTCAGACTTTCAAGAATGGATCTATTCGCGTTCCCGAAAAAGGAATTCGTGGTACAATAGGACAAGGTTTAAATGGTGAAATAGTAGGAAAATTTGGACGATTACCTCAAATTTGTTTTGGTAAATTTTGTTTGAAAAATCCAGTAGTTTCATTTCCCGATTCTGCAAGTATTGCTCAAATTGTTGGAAACTCCGACCGCGATGGAACTGTTGGCAGTCAATTGTTAAGCAGGTTCAACTATGTAATTGATTACGGTAAAAAACTGTTTTATTTTAAGCCCAATGGAAATTTTTCGAACCCTTTTAAATACAATGTTGCAGGAATTGAAATAACACAAATAATACCTTTTGTGCCTCAAACAGAAGTTTGGCTGGTATGGGAAAATTCGCCAGCTGCCCGTGCGGGTGTAAAAGTCGGCGATCAGATTGTAGAAATTAACGGACAAAAGTCATTTCTACTGAAAATAGAGGAAATAAAATTTATATTTGAAACTCCATCCAAATCTCCTCTAAACCTTGTAATTCAGCGTGATGGAGTTGAAATTCCTTTAACCATTGATATGAAAAGCCAATTGTAAAAACTCATTTACAATAATAATCTATGTTTGATAACTTAGTTATGATGCATTATAATTCATGTAAATCATTACTAAACTGCATTTTCAAATTAGCACATCTTCAAATTAGTATATTTGTTATTTTTTTTTCTCCAATTCTAACTCCACTTTACCTAAATATAAGCCACTTTTGGCCATTTGAGCAATAACAATAGGTTTTCCGGCAACATTTTTTTCTGTGTTATTTGTAATCATACTATGCGAATGTCCACCAATAATTACATCAATATATCGTGTTTTGTGCGCAACTTCAAAGTCGTTTATTTCATTTTTTGTAGTGTCGGCACCTAAATGCGATAAGCAAATTATGACTTCACACTTTTTCTCTTTTTTCAGAAAAGTTGACATGTCAATTGCACTTTGCAGCGCATTTTTAAATACCAAACCTTTATAATTGCTCTCAATAATCAACCCTTTAGGTTCCACGTTGATAGCCATTATTCCAATTTTTAAACCGGCTTTTTTTAGTATCATGTAGGGTTGCATTAAGCCCTTTAGCGGAGTACTATCTACTTGATAATTAGAACTTAAAATTGGTATATTTGCTTTTGCCAATATCACAGCCAAGGTATCAATTCCATTGTCGAACTCATGATTTCCAACAGTGATGGCGTCATACTTCATTTTATTCAAAGCGTCAATTTCCACACATCCATTGTAGAAATTGAAGTAAGGAGTACCTTGCGAAAAATCACCCGCATCGAGTAAAATTACATTTTTTTCCTGTTCGCGAATCTGATTTATTACTCCCATTCGGCGTGCATATCCACCCATATCTGCAGTTTTGGAGGATGATTTCTCTGTTGGTTCTACCTGACTGTGAGTATCATTGGTATGCAAAATGACAAGTTTTACTTTTTCACCAGCAATGATTGCAATGGTAAAAAATGACAGTAGGAGTGCAATAAATACTAATTTTTTATTTGATTTCATTTTTTTCAATTGTGAATTTATTTAATTCTGCCATCCAAATAGGATTGAATTTTATTTCCTTTTTTTGTCTCGTTTTTAATATAATCGAGCAGTACGTTTCGAATTTTAGCTCCGGTATTAACCCGTTTCTCATACATTGCAAGTTGAACCATTTTGTCATTTCCTCCTGCCAGATAATCGTTGGTGGCAATGCTGTAAAGTTTGTCTTTTTCAATCGGATTTTTACCAATTGTTATATTTACAGCTTTACCATTTTGTATCTCCAGGTGTAATCCCGAAACTCCTTCGCCACCAACACGAGCAAAAAACTGCAATAATTCCATGAGTTTATCGCCTTTGATCCAAATGATTACCAATTCATTTTCGAAAGGCAAAAGCTCAAAAACTTTCCGAACAGTTATATCACCCGCGGGAATTTCTGTGCGCAAACCGCCCAAATTGACAATGGCAATATCAACATTTTCTTTCAGAAATTCTGAGGCTGCCTGCCTATAAACATCTGCACTAAAATTTGAAAGTAAACTTTCGGGAGCATAACCCTTCATGGTTTCGGCTGCTTGTCCGATAACTTCATTCATTTGATTGTCAACCTTAAGTTTAATTGGCTGTAAATATGCAATATAAGTTTTGTCTGATAACACATCAGTGGTTTTATCGATGGCAATTTTCGACGAAGTAGCTTTAGTAATTGTCCATGTTTTATGACTACAAGATGTACTTGCAATCAACAACATTATAATGATACTTTGATATTTTACATTCATAAATTTGAAACATTAAATTGATAATAAAATATTTGCGAAAGTAATGAAAATAAACCGAACAAAAAAGATTGTTCTTTTTAAGACAAGTCATTAATTTTGTTTCAAATTTCCGTTTTGTGCCATTAATATAAAATTAATCTCAGTTATGTGAAGTTTTACCTAAATTAGATTTAACTTTGCACTCAAATACAAGAAGTACTATTTTTAAACAGTCAAAAAAAAATATGTCAAAAGAAATATATAGCGTAATTACCGGCACTGGAAGCTACATACCATCAAAAAACGTAAAAAACGAAGATTTTACAACACAGGAATTTTATGAAACGAATGGAATAAAAATCACTAAATCATCATCGGAAATTACTGATAAATTTTTAGAAATTACCACAATAGCCGAACGAAAATATGTTACTGACGACTTAAAAACTTCCGATTTGGCTTATTTTGCTGCCAAGGAAGCAATAGAATCGGCTAATATTAATCAAGAAGAATTAGATTATATCATAGTGGCTAATAATTTTGGTGATACCAGTTTTGACAATGGAAGTTCGGATCACGTACCAAGTTTGGCGTCGAGAGTGAAACATAAACTGGGTATCCATAATCCAGAAACGATAGCTTACGATTTGACTTTTGGCTGTCCCGGTTGGCTACAAGGTGTTATTCAGGCCGATTATTATATAAAATCGGGCGATGCTAAAAAAATTCTGGTTATTGGAGCTGAAGTTTTATCGAGAGTAAGTGACCCTCACGACAAAGACTCCATGTTATATGCCGATGGTGCAGGTGCTATTGTGTTGGAAGCCAGAGAAAGTACAACTGCTATTGGAATTATTGCTCATAAAACAAGGTCGGATACATTTTCGCATGCAGGGCTTCTGTATATGGGAAAATCGTACAATCCCGACTACGCCCCAAAGGATGATTTATTTTTAAAAATGAATGGTCGCCGGTTGTATCAATATGCACTTGAAACTGTTCCTCAGGCAATTAAAGATTGTTTGGAAAAAAGTAAAATTGGAATCGCCGAAGTTAGTAAAGTACTTATTCATCAAGCCAATGGAAAAATGGATGATGCAATTCTAAAAAGACTTTACGCGCTATATAATATAGCCGAACCACCCGAAAATGTTATGCCAATGACTGTTTCCTCACTTGGTAATACTTCCGTTGCAACTTTACCAACTTTACTTGACCTTGTACTTAAAAATAAAATTCCAAATCAAAAAATCGAAGGAGGTGATATCCTGATATTTGCATCGGTTGGAGCGGGTATGAATATTAATGCATTTGTTTATAAAATGGCAGATTAGGTGTTTTTGTACTAAAAGCAAATTGTAGTATCTTTGCACTTTCAAAATAAAAAAAGACAAAAATCAAATGAATTTTATTGAAGAATTGGAATGGCGTGGCATGATTCATACTGTGATGCCGGGTACAGATGAACAATTGAAAAAGGAAATGACCTCGGCTTATGTGGGTATTGACCCGACAGCCGATTCGTTGCATATTGGTCATCTTGTGAGCGTTATGATGCTTAAACATTTTCAACGTGCGGGTCACAAACCCATTGCTTTGGTGGGCGGTGCTACGGGTATGATTGGCGATCCTTCGGGCAAATCTGCCGAACGAAATTTGCTTGACGAAGCCGCACTCCGACACAATCAGGATTGCATTAAAGCGCAACTAGAAAAATTTCTCGATTTTACAAGCGATGCTCCAAATGCTGCCGAATTGGTGAATAATTACGATTGGATGAAAGATTATACATTTCTTGATTTTATTCGTGATATTGGTAAACACCTTACTGTGAACTACATGATGGCTAAAGAATCGGTAAAAAAACGATTGAGTAGCGAGTCGAATGTGGGCATGTCATTTACCGAATTTTCATATCAATTACTCCAAGGGTTCGACTTTTTGCATTTATACCAAAATAAAAATTGCAAACTGCAAATGGGTGGTTCCGACCAATGGGGAAATATTACCACTGGCACCGAATTGATACGTCGCAAGACCGGAGGAGAGGCATTCGCACTTGTATGTCCCCTGATTACAAAGGCTGATGGAGGTAAATTCGGCAAAACAGAAAGTGGAAATGTTTGGCTCGACCGTCGTTACACTTCGCCTTATAAATTCTATCAATTCTGGCTCAATGTAAGTGATGCTGATGCTGAAAAGTACATTAAGATTTTTACTGCTATTGGGAAAGAAGAAATTGAAACATTGACAATTGAACATTCTCAAGCACCACATTTAAGATTATTGCAAAAAAGGTTGGCTCAAGAAGTTACAATTTTGGTACATTCTGTCGAAGATTTTCAGGCAGCGGTTGATGCATCAAATATTCTTTTTGGTAATGCCACTTCCGATGCGTTGAAAAAGCTCGACGAAGATACATTGTTAGCGGTTTTTGAAGGTGTTCCTCAGTTTACAATTTCAAAAGCGGAGTTAGAATCCGGAGTTAAAGCTATTGATTTGCTGACAGATGGGGCTTCTGTTTTTCCTTCGAAAGGCGAAATGAGAAAGTTAGTTCAATCGGGTGGGGTAGCCATCAACAAGGAAAAACTTGAAAATCAAGATGAAATCCTAACAAGTGCTAAGTTGCTCAATAATAAATATATATTGGTTCAGAAAGGGAAAAAGAACTATTTTCTTTTGACCGCAGAGTAAAGGAAATTCACGATATTCGGAATAATTTTCCAAATTTATTTTGAAAAAAGAAAAAATATCGTACCTTTGCACCGCTTTTGAAAAATAAAGCCCAACGATTGTCTCATGGTGTAATGGTAGCACTGCAGTTTTTGGTTCTGCCTGACCAAGTTCGAGTCTTGGTGAGACAACCAACCAAACTAATCGATTGATATTCAGAAATGAAATTCAATCGATTTTTTGTTTTTCGTTCTTGCTTTGTTTTGAACGATTTTTTTTGTAATTTTGCACTGAAATACTGTCTTATGGTGTAATGGTAGCACTGCAGTTTCTGGATCTGCCTGTCTAAGTTCGAATCTTAGTAAGACAACAAAGTACTAACAATCAAATAATTAGATTGTTGGTGCTTTTGTTTTGGATTATTTGCAATTCCATAGTTATTTCCAGGTTTTAGGAAGTTTAGTATAGCGAAATGCTAATTTATCTATTGAAAATTATTTTGTTATCAGTCTTTGTCTCAATTATTAGTATTGAATCTATTATATTATTTTGCAAATTTACAAAAAAGCTTGGGTAATGCAAGCGACTAAACTTTTAAGTACATTTTCGTTGCATAAAAGCTGAAAAATAATTTGTTACTTCACAATATGAATTTTCTAAATAGTACTTTAAAAATTCATCCTACTTTTAGCTAATATGAGCTAATTAAGTAAATAATATTTCGTACATTTGACCCATTATTAACAACTTCCAATTCACTCACAGTTTAACATTATTCATTATGCTAGTTCTAACTATTCTCGGTGTAATTGTCGCAATTATTCTTTCCGGTTTTCGTATTGCGCAGGAGTATCAACGCTCCATTATTTTTCGTCTGGGTCGTTTTCAATCTATCAAAGGTCCCGGTTTGTATTGGATTATTCCACTTATCGATGCTCAACAGCGTGTTGATATTCGTACCAAAACTGTTGATTTAGAACAACAGGAAACTATTACAAAGGATAGTGTGACAATTAAGGTAAATGCTGTGCTTTGGTTCAGAATTACGAATCCCGAAAGCGCCATTATTCAGGTTGCCGATTATTACAAAGCAGTTTACCAGTTCTCGGTAACCGCTTTGCGTAATATTATCGGACAACATTCGCTTGATGAAGTGCTTCGTGAACGTGAACAAATTAATGCTACATTGCAAAAGAATGTTGACTCAATTACGGAACCTTGGGGTATAAAAATTGAAATGGTGGAAATGAAAGATGTGGAAATTCCGGAAGCAATGCAACGTGCTATGGCTCGTGAAGCAGAAGCAATTAGAGAAAAACGTGCCCGAATTGTAAAAGCTGAGGCAGAACTCGAAGCATCTATTAAATTGACACAAGGAGCAAGTGTAATGGAGGGAAGCCCTATTGCGTTAGAATTGAGACGTATGCAAATGCTATCGGAAATTGGCATTGACAATAATACTACAACCATTGTACTTGTACCGTCAGAATTTACGAATGCCGCAAAAAGTTTTTCGGACTTGGTAGCGAAAAAAGAAATCGAGAAATCGAAATAATAAAGTCAAACAAAATTTAGTTATTAATGCCGGGTGGGGAAACTTATCCGGCATTTTTTTCAGAACTTCACCGAAAATGTAGCTCTAACTGAACGCCCGGGCATTGGAAACCATTTTACGATAGCATAATTTTCGTTTAACAGATTCAAAACTTCGATATTGCCCGTAATTGAATAATGTTTAGTTTGAATCGTTTTTGCAAAAGAGATACTATGGTCGGCATAACCGGGCAAACGATTTTCAGCGTAATTCTGATTTACTGCATATCTATGTCCTGACCATATAACAGCGTACGAAAAATTAACCCATGCCGTTTCTAAACCTACTTTCCCCGACCCAGAAACACGTGGTGTGTATGGTAATTGATGCTTGTAATCGCGGTCGGCAACATTAGTAACATTCAAAGCACGCTGATAAGTATAAGTTGTACCGAGTATTATCCCAAATTTTTCATAGGGTTTAAGTGTTGTTTCGGCAGTAACATCCAATCCATCAATTGACACTTTTCCTTTGTTCATTATTGTCCAGAAAAAACTAGTGGGATAGGCTACAATTTTATCAGTCACATCGTTGTGATAGGTATCAAGTGTAAGCGAAAGTGTCGGTATGTTTTTACCAAAGTCTTTGGAGTAAGTAATTCCCAAATTATATTGATTTGTTTTTTCAGGTTTTAAATCCCTGTTTCCAATACCGGAATAATACAAATCGTTGAAAGATGGCAAGCGAAATATATTTTTGTAAAATGCACGTATTCTTAAATCGTGATTAAAAAAAGGTTTTACTGACACACTAATATAAGGTGATAATTGCTTGTGGTTATCTGAAAAATTATTTTTTTGAACCGTTTCGGATGTTACTGTAGCTAAACAACTTGCTGTTACCAGAAATTGATTTGTTACATATTTTGCTGCTATTGTCGAAAGCCACGTTAGGCGTGTAGGAGTTGAAAAATTGTTTATATTTGCTAAAAGTGAACTTGTTGCTCCATCGGTTGACAAAGAAATTGAAAGATTTTCTGTGGCTCTATAAAGTGTAGATAATGAAACATAAAGCTCTTGTTGCAAATAAGTATTATCTAATTTCCCTTTTGTATCTAAATAAGTTGGATCTAAATAGTGCAAATAACCACGGTTATATTTAGCATTGGATTGGAAAGCAAACCATTTAGAATACTCTTTTTCGTAATGAACCTGAGTGAAAAAAGTTTTGTCCCAAATCCGCTGTGAAGAAAAATTAGCCGTATTATAAAACACTGTAGCACCAGGCAAACCGCGTTCTGATTGATAGTAATATGTTTTTAAGTATGCACTTTCTTTTTGTGCAAATTGAGCATAAACTGAACTTTCAAGTCTCAGATTTTTCACATCGGTATTTTGTCTGATTTCAGTTGATAAGCTATCGTTTGAAGCTGAGCCATAATGCAAAGTATATGGATATTTGCCATTTGCCGAAAGCCATTCAGCACTAAAACTATATGAAAAAACAGGGCTGATTTTTCCTTCTAACCAAAATGCCGGATTTATCATTCCAAACGAACCGACTTTCATAGAAATTTTTCCGTTGAATGTTTTTCCATCAATAAAATGAGGAGTAATTGTATTGATATTCAGTACAGAGGCTGATGCAAAAACCCGTGCTGACTGAAATATATTGTCGCTTTGCCCGCTGCTTAGTGAAATCATGTCCACATTTTCGAGCGAAAATCGTCCAATATCAATTTGCCCTGTCTGGCAATCGGTGAGCGTGATACCATCATAACTTACTGCAGTATGATTTGCGCCCAAACTTCTAACCGAAATAGTTTTCAATCCACCAATACCTCCATAATCCCGAACTGTAACACCTGAGAAAAACTTTACAGCATCAGAAATTTGAAAAACATTCAATTTTTCAATGTTTTTTGCTGATATTACCTGAAGTGGAGCGGTGGCACGAATTTCGGAATGACGTTGTTTCTCTGTTACTGTAACTTCTTTTATGACATGTATTTTAGTTGAGTCTGGTTTCTCAATTTCTACAGCAGAAATTGCAACAGCAAATCCAAGCCAACAAAATATTGGCAATAATAAACGTAAATGATAACGAAACAACGAAACGGTTGACATACAATCTATTTGTATAAAAAAATACCCAAATAGCTTGCAAGAAAAGAAAAATCAAGAATGCAAATATTCTGCACAATTGGTTTTCAGCTCTATCCTCGAAAGCTTTAAAACAGTAAGCACTTGGCAGGTCTTCTGACTTACTTCCGTTTTTGAACGCCTTCCCGATTGGGTTGAATAGTTATTCGTTAATATGTCATTAGTTCTTTCAAAACTATCAACTATCAACTGTCAACTGTCAACTGTTTTAACCAGTGGCAAAAGTGTTGTTCAAAACGTTTTTAATAACTGTCAGTTATTATTTGAAGATTACAGCAGCGGGACTGTTTGGGATTTTCACCCAATTCCCTTTTGATCACTTTCGCCGAAATGCGAAATAGTGAACCAATGCGAGTGCAAAAATACAGTTTTCTATTCATTATACATTATTCATTGTTGATATTTTTTTACTGTAGAAATGTCAATTCAAAACAATTCTATTTTCAAATCATCAAATTATTCCATTTTCAAATTGATTTTTCGTACCTTTGTCATCCTAATTAAAATTTTTTGAGTATATGGGAAATTTTGCAAAGTGGATTGGCGGTGGTTTAGGATGGGCTTTTGGTGGTCCTGTTGGTGCATTAATTGGTTTTGCTATTGGATCAATGATTGGAGGTGCCGAAAGTATGGGAACTACACGCTCTATTGGTTCTGCCAGAACAACTGAAGGCGATTTCAAAATGAGTTTGCTGGTGTTAATGGCCTGTATTATGAAAGCCGATGGGCGAATTGATAAAGCAGAATTGGCAGTAGTGAAGAAATTTTTAGTAGCAAATTTTGGCGAACAAGGTGCTTTAGAAGCTATGCCAATCCTTAAAAATTTGTTAGAACAACAAATCAATGAAACAGAAGTTGCAGCTCAAATTGGTCAGAATTTGAATTATTCTTCAAAATTAGAATTATTGCATTTGCTTTTCAATATAGCGTATGCCGATGGCGAAGTAGTAAATTCGGAATTAGCTACCATCCAGAGAATTGCAACAATTTTCAGAATTGACAGACTTGATTTTGAGTCTATCAAAGCACCTTACATGAAGCAAGTTGATCGTGATTGGGCTTATAAATCGTTAGAAATTGAACCTTCGGCAACAACAGACGATATCAAAAAAGCATACCGAAGAATGGCTATGAAATATCATCCTGACAAAGTAAATGATTTGGGTGAAGAAATTAAGAAATCAGCTACTGAGAAGTTCCGCTCTATCAATGAGGCTTACGAAAGTTTAAAAAAACAAAGAGGATTTGTTTAAATAAACGATTTTAATGTAATTAAAAATCAAGCTATTACTAAACAATAAAAGTCTTAGTAAAAATAATATAACTAATATAATTTTCCGTCAACTGACGGACAAGTGGTCTATGAAACTGACAATTTACAATACACTTAGTCGAAAAAAAGAAGAATTTATTCCACTTCATGCTCCAAATGTGGGAATGTACGTTTGCGGTCCAACCGTTTATGGCGATGGTCATTTAGGTCATGCCCGTCCAGCTATCACTTTCGATATACTTTTTCGTTACCTTAGGCATTTGGATTACAAAGTACGTTATGTGAGGAATATTACCGATGTTGGTCATCTTGAAAATGATGCCGACAGTGGTGAAGATAAAATTGCAAAAAAAGCACGCCTCGACCAATTAGAACCAATGGAAGTAGTTCAGTATTATGTGAATCGCTACCATAAAGCAATGGAAATGCTCAATGTTCTACCACCGAGTATCGAACCTTTTGCTTCGGGTCACATTATGGAGCAAATTGAATTTGTACAAAAAATACTTGATGCGGGTTTTGCTTACGAAAGCGAAGGATCAGTATATTTTGACGTAGAAAAATATAACCAAACGAATCATTACGGTAAACTTTCGGGTAGAAATATCGATGATATGTTGGAAACAACCCGCGATTTGGACGGACAGTCAGAAAAACGCCGAAGTGTGGATTTCGCCTTGTGGAAAAAAGCTTCTCCAGAACATATTATGCATTGGAAAGCACCATGGAGTGAAGGTTTTCCCGGTTGGCACATGGAATGTTCTGCAATGGGAACTAAGTACTTAGGCGAAGAGTTCGACATTCATGGAGGTGGAATGGACTTGATGTTTCCACACCATGAATGTGAAATTGCACAGAACAAAGCAGGATTAGGCAAAGACAGTGTAAAATACTGGATGCACAACAATATGATTACCATTAACGGTCAGAAGATGGGAAAATCGCTGGGTAATTTTATTACATTAGAAGAATTCTTTACTGGAAAACATTCATTGCTTACACAGCCTTTCAGCCCAATGACTGTTCGGTTTTTTATTCTTCAAGCTCATTATCGTAGCACAGTTGATTTTAGCAGCGCTGCACTTGAAGCTTCTGAAAAAGGCTTGAGCCGATTGATGGAAGGTTACGCGCGTTTGCAAAAACTTACGGTTTCTACAACTTCAACAATAGAAGTTGCCGGACTTCGGACAAAGTGCGAAGAGGCAATGTGCGATGATTTGAATACCCCCATCGTAATTTCTCATTTGTTTGATGCCTTGAAAGGAATAAATTTGGTAAGCGACGGAAAAGAAACTATATCAGCTTCCGATTTGGAAGAATTAATTTCGGTTTTTAAATTGTTTATAGAAGATATTCTTGGGTTAAATTCTGAAAGCGAAGGTTCTGCTGGTAATGAAGCATATAAAAAAGCAATTGATTTACTGCTTAATATGCGTCTGGATGCCAAACAAAATAAAGATTGGGCAACTAGTGATAAAATCAGGAATGAACTAACTGCATTAGGCTTTGAAATAAAAGATACCAAAGATGGGTTTGAGTGGAAGTTATAAGAATGTGCTAATATATCAATAAGATAATGAATGCCGAAGGCGAAATAATTCTTTATCAATCAGAAAATTCTACACAATTGGATGTTAGAATTGAGAATGAAACTGTTTGGCTTACACAGGCGCAAATAGCTGAATTGTTTGGTGTTAAGCAACCAGCAATTTCCAAACATATTAAAAATATATTTTCTAGCGGTGAGCTTATTGAAAATTCAGTTTATTCCATTTTGGAATATACTGCCGCAGATGGGAAAAATTATAAAACCTCTTTTTATAATCTTGATGCAATTCTTTCAATAGGATACAGAGTCTATTCAAAAAATGCAACTCAATTTCGTATTTGGGCAAACAGTATATTGAAAGAGTATTTGATGAAGGGTTATGTGCTGAATCACAGGATAGACCGCATTGAAAGGAAAATGCTGGAGCATGACCAAAAATTTGACATGATTATAAAAACTTCATTGCCACCCCACGAAGGTATTTTCTATGATGGACAAATTTTTGATGCTTATAAGTTTGTGGCCGATTTAGTGAAAACTGCCAAAAAATCTATCATTTTGATTGACAATTATGTGGATGAAAGTGTTTTATTATTGCTTTCGAAACGAAAAAAAGATGTGAAAGTAAAGATTTATACTGCAAAAATAACCAAACGCTAAATTCAAGTTGTAAATGCAACTTTAATGATTTTTAATTTATTTGTTTAAAAAGTATGTTTGGCGAAAAAATCGAGGATAACTTTTTTCGAGCTCGATGGGACGGCTCCAAAAGTTATCACCCG
>Ga0247841_10008790_pt1 | contig 14377 bp, 9 predicted proteins | sample LaCruzMarch2015__2_FD_192410 | JGI IMG/M metagenome (GOLD analysis project Ga0247841, IMG submission 192410) | Freshwater microbial communities from meromictic Lake La Cruz, Castile-La Mancha, Spain - LaCruzMarch2015_18m | ecosystem: Environmental > Aquatic > Freshwater > Lake | place: Spain...
GGTGATGCGGGTACCTGCCGGGGCGGGTTGCCCGTTGAGCGTGATATCGCCGGAGAACTCACAGGGGAGCAGGGGTTCTGCTGCCGCTGTGCTGACCAGCATTGCGGCAAATGCAAACAAGATAAAAATAATGAGTTTCATTGCAGTTCCCGTCTCACTGCTATTCTTACGCACTGAACGCTTCGAGCGGCGTGTCACTGGTCACATAGAGCCAGTACCCTTTTGTCGGAACCATGTCCCGGTACATCGAGTACTGCCCGTAGGTTTCACCGTTCACCATCGGGTCGTCAAACTCGAGCGCCGTGCTGTTATACCCCATCACCCGGATCCATTTTGCAGAAATGCTGGAGAGTGTTGCCCAGGCAGATGCCTTGTTCTTACCTGCAAACCCGATCGCGTTCCAGCCGGCGTAGAGTTGTTTCCTGGGCAGGCTTCCGACCGGATCTGTGGAGTATGTGAGGTTGACATGGGCAGGGTTCATCGAGTAGATCCAAATCCCGTCGAGTGGTTTAATGGGGGTATTTGCGGTCACGTGCTCCCATACCGCACTTGATGCGTTGTAGAGCCAGATGGTGTGCCCGTCGGTTTCGACTGCACCAAAGACCATCGACCCGTTATTGAAGCCGGGGCTGAGCGTCCGTGGTGTGGCAACAAAGTTCCAGCCGGTAGCAAGGTCGATACCCGGCTGTAGCGGGGGGGCTGTGACCTGGATATAGGAGGTCTTCTTCATGCTCGCATTATTATTGAATGCATCTGTGACGGTAAGGGTGACGGTGAACGAACCTTCGGTCATGTATGTGTGATTAGGGTTTGCGGCATCAGAATTCTGACCATCTCCAAATAACCAGTTCCAGCTGATGCAGTCCGGCATGGATGAGAGGTCCGTGAACCGGACTGGTTCGTTGACAATGACGGTCCGGGGGACTGCCGAGAAATCCGCCCTGCTGTCCGTATTGAGTTTCACCACCCAGTAATCCTGACTGTCATGATTCCCTGATACGTCACCGTCGTTGGAAGCAGTATACCCGGCTGCGATATACCCTCCGTCCGATGTCTGCTGGATGCTCGCGGCAATATCCGTATTGATCCCGCCAAGGCATTTCTGCCAGAAGAGAGTACCGGTACTATCCAGTTTGACGATCCAGTAATCCTGGTTGCCATGATTCCCGGCGACATTACCGTCAATGGAATACGTATACCCCGCAACGATGTACCCGCCATCTGTTGTCTGCTGGACACTATATGCCACATCATCCTGTGATCCGCCAAGGCACTTCTGCCAGAGGATTGTGCCGGCACTGTCCAGTTTGACGATCCAGTAATCAATAATACCGTGATTCCCGGTCACATTTCCATCGTTGGATAAGGAATATCCTGCGACAACATACCCGCCGTCAGCCGTTTGCTGGATGTCATACGCCATGTCATAAGAGGATCCACCAAGGCACTGTTGCCAGAGGAGGGTCCCGGCACCGTCCAGTTTGACGATCCAATAATCCAAACCGCCGTGGTTCCCGTACACGTTGCCATCGTTGGATACTGAATATCCTGCGACGACATACCCGCCGTCAGCCGTCTGCTGGACACTATATGCCGCATCATCCTGTGATCCGCCAAGGCACTGCTGCCAGAGGAGGTTCCCGGCACCGTCCAGTTTGACGATCCAGTAATCCATACTGCCATGGTTCCCGTTCACGTCGCCATTGTTGGATAACGTGGTCCCCGCGAGGATATACCCGCCGTCAGCCGTCTGCTGGACACTATATGCCGCATCATCACGTGATCCGCCGACACATTTCTGCCAGAGGAGGCTTCCGGAACTGTCAAGTTTTACCACCCAGTAATCCATACTGCCATGATTCCCGGTTACGTTGCCATCTCTGGAATACGATTGCCCCGCAACGATATACCCGCCATCAGCCGTCTGCTGGATGCTGGTCGCTCTATCATCATTGGATCCGCCGAGGCACATCTGCCAGTTCACGATCCCTGTCGCGGTGATCTTCACCACCCAGTAATCCATACCGCCATGGTTCCCGGTTACGTTTCCATCTTTTGAATTCGTACTCCCGGCAACGATATACCCGCCGTCCGATGTCTGCTGGATACTGGTTGCTCTATCGTTTCCGGAAAAGAATGTACTGCCTGTACGGGTATCAGGATTCAGTTTCACCACCCAGTAATCGGTATCTCCATGGTTTCCGGATACATTGCCATCATTCGACGTGGTGTGCCCTGCGACAATGAACCCGCCGTCAGCCGTCTGCTGGATGCAGTCTGCCCAATCAATCCTGGTTCCTCCAAGACACTTCACCCACCATATAACTCCTAAATAATCAGAGCTGCTCAGTCTGATAATCCAGTAATCATAATTACCCTGGTTACCGGTGACCTCGCCATCATTGGAATACGAATACCCTGAAACAATGTACCCGCTGTCTGCCGTTTGCTGGATGCTGGTTGCCCTGTCTTCATTGGATCCGCCAAAGCACCTCTGACTGAGAATAGTGCCAGTACCGTACAGTCTGACCACCCAGTAATCGGCACCGCCATGGTTGCCGGCAACATTGCCATCATTGGACTCTGTACTCCCCGCGAGGATATACCCGCCATCTGCTGTTTGCAGGATGCTTGTGGCTTGATCGTTTTGTGATCCACCAAGGCATCTCTGCCAGATAAGGTTGCTGTTACTGTCAAGTTTGACGACCCAACTATCAAAGGCGCCATGGTTGCCAGCGACATTGCCATCATTGGACGCTGTTTCTCCTGCGATGATATATCCCCCGTCTGCGGTCTGCTGGATGCTGTAGGCAATCTCCTGACCGGATCCGCCAAGGCACTTCTGCCAGACCAAGGTACCGGCACCGTCCAGTTTGACCACCCAGTAATCCATGGTGCCGTGGTTGCCGGTAACATCGCCATCGTAGGAATCGGTATTCCCAGCCACGATATACCCCCCGTCTGCCGTCTGCTGGATACTCAGTGCACCATCATCAGCCGATCCGCCAAGACACCTCTGCCAGATCGAGTTACCCGACCTGTCCAGTTTGACCACCCAGTAATCCCGACCGCCATGGTTGCTGGTCACGTTCCCATCGTTTGACGTCGTGTACCCTGCGACGATGTACCCCCCGTCCATCGTCTGCCGGACACTAGACGCCTCATCGGTCCCTAATCCCCCGAGGCATTTCTGCCAGTCCATAATGCCTGCTGCGGTGATCTTCACTACCCAGAAATCCGCATCGCCATGGTTGCCGGTCACGTTGCCATCTTTGGAAAAGGAATATCCTGCGACGACATACCCGCCGTCTGCGGTCTGCTGGATGCTGGATACAACATCATCATGCAATCCACCAAGACATTTCTGCCATGCAATCCCGCCAAAGTCATGCCAATTATCTCCAGGTACCGTAGTATAGGTTCCCCCAAGACATTTCTGCCATGCCAGACCCCCAAATCCCGTCAGGTTCACAGCCCCCGCTATGCCAGTCAGCGCAGTGAGCAGGAGTATTGCACATACAAGAATCCGCACCCATCCTTTCATGGTTGAGTATGTAGGTAAGGTAATTATTAACTGTTACGAAAAAAAGAGGGGAGTCGTGTCAGATTGATCCCTTTATATGAGAACAGCGTGCGGGCAGACGACCTGTATTTCCAAAATTTCGAGGAACTGTTCCCCCGGTTAAGAGGAAATCGGTTACCGGAATGTGTGATTGACGGAGCTGGCAGTTGGCGGTTCTAGTTCTGGAAAAAAGAAGGGGCTGATAGTTCCTCTATCAGGGTTTCCGTCATAGATTTTGTGATGATGCGGCTTACGATCAACAGCCGGTTTATTGTCGTTTCACCGGCTTATCCTACACACTGAACGCTTCAAGCGGCGTATCGGTGGTCACGTAGAGCCAGTACCCTTTTGTCGGGACCATGTCCCGGTACATCGAGTACTGCCCTGAGGACTCGCCGTTCACCATCGGGTTGTCGAATTCCCGCGCCGTGCTGTTATATCCCATCGCCCGGATCCATTTTGTGGAGATGCTGGAGAGTGTTGCCCACGCGGATGCTTTGCTCTTGCCGGCAAACCCGATCGCGTTCCAGCCGGCATAGAGTTGTTTTCTGGGCAGGCTCCCAACCGGATCTGTAGAGTATGTGAGGTTGACATGGGTGGGGCTCGTCGAATAGATCCAGATCCCGTCGAGCGGTTTAATGGGCGTATTTGCAGTGACGTACTCCCACACAGCCCCGGATGCATTGTAGAGCCAGATGGTGTGCCCGTCGGTCTCGACAGCACCAAAGACCATTGACCCGTTACTGAGGCCGGGGCTGAGAGTACGGGGTGTGGAGATAAAGTTCCAGCCGGTGGCAAGTTCGATACCCGGGGGGAGCGGGGCTGGGGTGATATCCGGCATCAGTGTAACAACCCAGTAATCATTGTATCCATGGTTCCCGGTGACATTTCCATCGTTGGACTCCGTATTCCCGGCAATGATGTACCCGCCGTCAGCGATCTGCTGGAGGCTGTACGCTTCATCAGCACTGGATCCACCGAGGCACCTCTGCCAGAGGAGAGTGCCGGTACTGTCCAGTCTCACGACCCAATAATCCTGATTGCCATGGTTCCCGGAAACATTGCCATCATTTGATGTCGTATATCCCACAACGATGTAACCCCCGTCCGCTGTTTGCTGTATGCTATTTGCAACTTCCCCTTGTAATCCACCGAGGCACTTCTGCCAGAGGATAGTGCCGGTACTACCTAGTTTGACGACCCAATAATCAGCCGAGCCATGATTGCCATTAACATTCCCGTCGTTAGACCACGTGTAACCTGCAACAATGTACCCCCCGTCCGCCGTTTGCCGGATGCTGGTGGCAACATCCGTACCAGATCCGCCGAGGCACTTCTGCCAGAGGATAGTGCCGGCACTGTCCAGTTTCACGACCCAGTAATCCTGGTTGCCATGATTCCCGGCAACATTCCCATCGTTGGAATACGTATACCCAGCAACGATATACCCGCCGTCCACCGTTTGCTGGATGTCATATGCCGTGTCATAGGAGGATCCACCAAGGCACCGTTGCCAGAGGAGGGTGCCGGTACTACCTAGTTTGATGACCCAATAATCCATAAAGCCATGATTGCTATTAACATCCCCATCGTTGGATCTCGTGGACCCGGCAAGGATATATCCCCCGTCCGTTGTCTGCTGGATGCTGTTCGCATAATCCACGTTGGATCCGCCGAGGCACCTCTGCCAGTCAGTAGTGCCGGCACGATCCAGTTTCACAACCCAGTAATCGTAACTTCCATGATTACCGTTGACATTACCATCATTAGATGTCGTATACCCGGCAACAATATATCCGCTGTCCGCTGTTTGCTGGATACTGTAGGCTTGATCGCTATTGGATCCGCCGAGGCACCTCTGCCAGTCAGTAGTGCCGGCACTGTCCAGTTTCACGACCCAGTAATCATAACTTCCATGGTTACCGGTGACATTACTATCATTAGAATATGTATATCCCGCAACGATATACCCACCATCTGAGGTCTGCCGGATATTTTTCGCGTAATCCTGACCTGGCACCGTACTTCCCGGTGCAGCAGTATCGGGATTTAGTTTGACCACCCAGTAATCATATTTTCCATGGTTTCCGGTAACATTGCCATTATTGGAATACGTATATCCCGTAACGATATACCCGCCGTCCGCCGTCTGCTGTACGCTGTACGCGGAATCAGTACTTGTTCCTCCGAGGCACTGCTGCCAGAAGATGGTGCCGGCACTGTTGAGCCTGACCACCCAGTAATCATAGTTGCCATGGTTCCCGGTCACGTCGCCGTTATTGGAATTCGTATGCCCCGCAACGATATATCCGCCGTCAGCGGTCTGCCGGATACCATAGGCATAATCATCTGACGAGCCCCCATAGCATCCCTGCCAGTTCACTGTCCCTGTTGCGGTAATCTTCACCACCCAGTAATCCATACCCCCATGATTGCCGCTCACAGTTCCATCGTTGGAAAGTGAAAACCCTGCAACGATGTACCCATCATCAGCTGTCTGCCGTATGCTCTGTGCTTCATCACCACCGGATCCGCCGAGGCACTTCTGCCAGAGGATGGTGCCGGCATGGTCCAGTTTCACGATCCAGTAATCCTGGTTGCCATGGTTCCCGGCGACATTGCCATCGTTGGAATTTGAATACCCCGCAACGATATACCCGCCGTCAGTTATCTGCTGGATGCTGGTAGCGGCATCAGTGCCGGATCCGCCGAGGCACCTCTGCCAAAGGATGGTACCGGCAGGGTCCAGTTTCACGATCCAGTAATCCTGGTCGCCATGGTTCCCGGAAACATCGCCATTGTTGGAATACGTTTTCCCGGCAACGATATACCCACCGTCAGCTGTCTGCTGGAGGTAATTCGCAGAATCATCCTGGGATCCGCCGAGGCACCGTTGCCAGAGGATAGTACCGGCACTGTCCAGTTTCACGACCCAGTAATCCTGGTTGCCATGATTCCCGGTTACGTTGCCGTCGTTGGAATACGTATACCCCGCAACGATATACCCGCCATCAGCTGTCTGCTGGATGCTGCGCGCCTCATCAAAACTTAACCCGCCAAGGCACTTCTGCCAGTCAAATGTTCCTGCAGCAGTAACCTTCACGACCCAGTAATCGGTATTTCCATGGTTTCCGGACACATCGCCATCGTTGGAATACGTATGCCCCGTAACGATATACCCACCGTCAGCTGTCTGCTGGATGCTGTACGCGTGATCATCCTCTGCTCCACCAAGACTTTTCTGCCACGCAATCCCCCCGGGATCCAGCACTGGAGCGGACGAACCCTGCAGCCCCCCCAGCGCCTTCTGCCACGCGATGCCACCATACTCCGACATATTGGTCGCCGATACACAAGCCACAAGTGCCCCGAGAAGGAGCAGCGTGAGAAGAAATCTCCGATGAGCCACCATAGGGGGGTATCTGCCATCATATGTAATAATAGTATGTGTGCAATCCTAAGGGGTGTAACCGGAAATGAAATCTTTCGACCTGTCATGTTCTGCTAATAAAAAAAGGTGTAGGGGTGGATGAGTTATAGTTCGGGGATCTTCCCTACCACAAACCACGCAATTTTCGCTGCGTCCCCGATATCGACCATCCCGTTATTGTTGAAATCGGCATCTGGGATCTGTGCGGGTGCACGACCGACCACCATGTATGCGACAAGGGCGACATCCCCGATATCCACCTCCCAGTTGTGGTTGAAGTCTCCTTTGGGGTATATGATGATGTACCGGTACTTCACCGTAGTGTTCATTCCCCCTGCGTTGGATGCTTTGAGTGAGACTGTATGATTGCCCGCCCGTGTATAGACGTGAACCGGGTTCTGGAGAGTAGAGTTGTTGATGTCCCCGAAATCCCAGTACCAGGAAGTCGGAGAGCCGGTGGAAGTATCCGTAAACTGGATTGTGCGGGGGAGCAGTCCTTCTGTGACATTAGCGGAGAAGTTAGCGACCGGTGCCGGGATGGGTTCGGTCACGGTGATGTAGTCTGTCCGGGTCATCGTGTCTGATCCCCCGGTATTAGTCGCGTTCAATGAGACGGTGTAGTTCCCGGCTCCCGTGTACGTGTGAACCGGGTGCCGGGCTGTCGAAAGTTCTCCATCCCCGAACGACCAGTTCCATGCAGTGGGGGAGCCGGTAGATACATCAGTGAACTGGACAGTAAACGGTGCGGGACCGGATGTCCTGTTGGCGGTGAAATTGCAGATGATCGTATTTCCGGTGAGGTTGAGCCGGGCGGAGGTTCCCGGCGCGAAGAGTGCGGTCTCGGGCACCCGGAAGCCATTCACAGAGAAGGAGATCCCATGTCCCTGCTCTCCATCGTACCCGGTGACCGCGAGCCGGATCCCGAACTGTCCTTCAGGATCTCCGTAGTGCCCGGGTACCGTCGTGATAATCGACCCTCGCTCTTGACTGTCTATAAACGCGGTGATGCGGGTACCTGCCGGGGCGGGTTGCCCGTTGAGCGTGATATCCCCGGAGAACTCACAGGGGAGCAGGGGTTCTGCTGCCGCTGTGCTGACCAGCATTGCGGCAAATGCAAACAGGATAAAAATAATGAGTTTCATTGCAGTTCCCGTCTCACTGCTGTTCTTACGCACTGAACGCTTCGAGCGGCGTGTCACTGGTCACGTAGAGCCAGTACCCTTTTGTCGGAACCATGTCCCGGTACATCGAGTACTGCCCGTAGGTCTCACCGTTCACCATCGGGTCGTCGAATTCGAGCGCCGTGCTGTTATACCCCATCACCCGGATCCATTTTGTGGAGATGCTGGAGAGCGTTGCCCAGGCAGAAGCTTTGCTCTTACCGGCAAACCCTATGGCGTTCCAGCCGGCAAAGAGCTGTTTCCTGGGCAGGCTCCCAACCGGATCTGTGGAGTACGTGAGATTCACATGCGCAGGGCTCATCGAATAGATCCAGATCCCGTCGAGCGGTTTAATAGGCGTATCCGCAGTTACGTGCTCCCATACCGCACCGGATGCATTGTAGAGCCAGATGGTGTGCCCGTCGCAGTCGACAGCCCCGAAGACTATCGACCCGTTATTGAAGCCGGGTTGCAGCGTTCTTGGTGTAGAGACAAAGTTCCAGCCGGTAAAGAGATCGATGCCCGGGACTAAATTAACACGGATGAAGGCATCTTTTTCCATGGTCGCGTTGTAATGATTCGCATCGGTAATAGCGAGCTTGACGTTGTAATTGCCGGTACCGGAATAGACATGCACCGGGTTCTGGAGTTCCGAGAAGGATCCGTCACCGAAACTCCAGTTCCAGCTGGCGATCGAAGTCATCAACGAGGTATCGGAGAACACAACATTCAGTGGGGCGGTGCCGTATACCGGGTTTGCTGAAAAATCCGCCGTACTGTCCGGGTTCAGTTTCACCACCCAGTAATCTGCGCTGCCATGGTTGTCGGTAACATCCCCATCAGTAGATTGGGTATACCCTGAAACGATATACCCCCCATCTTCCGTCTGCTGGATGCTTTCCGCACTATCAGCATTCGATCCGCCAAGACATTTCTGCCAAAGGATGGTGCCGGCATGGTCCAGTTTCACGACCCAGTAATCCTGGTTGCCATGGTTGTCGGATACTTCGCCATCGTTGGACTGCGTGCGCCCGGTGACGATATACCCACCGTCTCTGGTCTGCTGGATGCCGCTTGCATACTCATCAGATGATCCTCCGAGACATTTCTGCCAGAGGAGGTTCCCGGCACTGTCAAGTTTCACGACCCAGTAATCATAATTGCCATGATTGCCCTCAACGTTGCCATCGTTGGACTGCGTGCCACCGGTGAGGATATACCCGCCATCCGGGACTTGCTGGAAATGGTATGCGGAATCAGCACCTGTCCCTCCGAGGGACTTTTGCCAGAGGAGGCTCCCGGAGCTGTCGAGTTTTACTACCCAGAAATCACAACTGCCATGGTTGTCGGTAACATCTCCGTCGTTGGAAGTGGATAACCCGGCAACAAGATACCCGCCGTCAGCAGTCTGACGGATATGGGTTGCTACCTCATACGCAGATCCTCCGAGGCATGTCTCCCATACGACGTTTCCCGCACTACTGAGTTTGACCACCCAGAAATCACCACCGCCATGGTTGCCGGTCACATTACCATCGTTGGAATATGAATACCCGGCAACGATATACCCCCCATCGGAAGCCTGCTGGATGCTGTTGAGATAATCATTATCCAAACCCCCAAGGCACTTCTGCCAGTCAACAGTGCCTGATGCCGTCAGTTTTACTACCCAGTAATCAGTTAAACCATGTTTCCCGGTTACGTTGCCATCATTGGAATTGGTAATACCTCCAACGATATACCCCCCGTCTGCTGTCTGGGCAATACGGTATCCATAATCATGGAATAAACCTCCGAGGCACTTCTGCCAGAGAACCGTTCCTGTACTGTCGAGCCTGGCTACCCAGAAATCATTACCGCCATGATTGCCGGTCACGTTACCATCATTGGAATATGAATACCCGGTAACGATATACCCGCCGTCCCCGGTCTGCAGGCTGCCAAACCCGTAATCGCCGAAAATGCCGCCCAGCGATTTCTGCCATGAGATCCCGCTAAAACCCGTCGTATTCGTTGCTGACACCGAAACCGCAAGCGCTCCCAACAGGAGCACAGCAATGATCATCCTCCGTCCTGTGCAGTCCATGAAATGATGAATGAAGGGAACCTTAATAAAGGTATTTAGGTTCGCCGAATAAGGCGGGATGGGTAACCCTTCCCCCTTATCCGGCGAGGCATTTATTGAGATATATTCAGCTGTCCCGGGCAATCCGGATAGGGGAACTCCTCAACCTGATATCAGGTCGTGATGTATCATCTTTCCCGGACGCCACAAGATGGCTGCACACGTTTTCAGTCAGGAACTGCTGGTCACTCTACCAGTTGAGACTGCTGTCCCCCCGCCAATGATGAGGTCCTTGTTCCCCTCCGTGAATCCCACATCAATTTTTTCGCTCAAAGAATGTCCGGATATCTTTTTCGACCGGGCGTACCTTTGCGGTGTCCGTTGTACTGGTGCCTTTCCACCTATATCCTACCGAAAAAAAAGGGAATCGATGATTGAAATTACAGTTCTGAAATCTTTCCGATGATGTAACACGCGATCGTTGCTGCATCTCCCACATCAACCGAACCTTCATTGTTGAAGTCTGCTGCCAAATCGACCGGCGTCAATCTGGCAACCATATAGGCAACCCCATGGAGTATCCCTGATATCCACGATGTTATTGTCGTTAAAGTCTCCACATACCCTGATGTTGATGTGATAGATCGGCGATACCGTCTTATCTGTGTAATCTGCATCTCCGTTCTTGTAATTCTCCTTCATGTGGTTAAGTGTGGACTCAGCGTTCCCCGTGAAGTTACCGGGGGTAGGCGTACTGGCTTGTGGTATCCCGAGCGCTGGTCTGCCATGACCAGGTGCAGTTGGCACCCCATGATCACGGCTGTGTGCTCACAAAATTCGCAAGGTGGGAATATGGACCCGCGATTGTCCTGGCGCTTGCTGAATTGTTGTAGACTCAAATGGCGCAATTTTGATCACTAGCTTTTACGGGCTTGTTCTCAAATAACTGTGATATCCCCCTCCTATCCAAAATTTCAATTGGTTTTTGCTGAGAATTGACAACGCATGCATCCACATTATCGTCGATGGGAATGCAAGCGTGCTCAACTCGATGCATTCTCTTCAAAAAAGTCTATGAGTTCAATTTTTTATCCGGCAAACAAAAGTATAGTGATCAATTGATCACTATAAAGTTAAATTTTTTCTAGGGCTAAAAACCGATTTTTTTGAAAAAGGGTTCTGATTTGAAGGAATTTTTTGGGGGAACAACTGAGCATAGTGATCAAAAATTTTCTATTTGAGTGTAGAGCATCTGCCACGTTGATCCGGTGGCAGTTTTTACCTAGATATCGATATACCCATCCGTCACCGGGTTGATCAGGCTCCGGTACCGGGCATCTACTGCGGGTATATAGTGGTATCGATACGGAACCCGATACGGGTGTGCTGTACGGATTTTCCGGTAACAACCGCAGCATGCGTAAAGTCGAGGCTCCTGAGATCAAGGCTGGGATCTACAACGGTGAATGCCATACCTGCAGTGGTCTGGTTTTCCCGCAGGACATACCAAATTCCGGTGTAGCCGGCACAGTCTGCATGGGCCATGGTGAAGGAGGTATAGCGGCTCGTGAGGTCAAGGGTCTTTGTTGGAGCCGTAACATCTACCTATGCTCCGGATGCCCACCAGCCAATTGTCTTTAGGGGGGTATGCCATCAATGTCCGGGTTACCCTGCGCCTGGTTCAGGGCATGGGTGACATTCAATCCCTGTTCCCTGATAAATACTATCGCAGACTGGTTGATGATTGTGCCATTCCCCTGCGACGGAGCGTGGGTCTTGTTCTTTCGCATGGAATGGGTAAACACCCAACCCCCCCGGGAAAAAAGGGCAGGGCAGACCCAGACCCCCCTTCGGCTCTGGTGCCCCCCACCCGTCCTACCCAAAGGGGTACCCCCTCCCATTGGAAAGACAGGGGGGTGGGGGTCTTCGACAGTTGGCACCGAGGGGGTCCCCCCCCCCCCATATCCCCTTTTGGGGCGATGACCTGATAACCGTCTCCGACGTAAACCCGTGCCGGAAACCGGGTGGGGGGTGCCCCTTTGGGTACCTTGGAGGGGGTGCCTGCCATTGACTGGTGACGCGAAGGTGGGGGTATCCCACCCCCTAAGGAGCGCCTGCCAGGCACCCCCCTCCCCAGCAAACAAGGAGGGGGTGGGGTCCCGGAACCAAAATGGAGCAAACAAAAATGTGCTCTCCGACGTGAAATCCATCCCGGAAAATGGGGTATACCCCCTCCTTGGGGTACCTGACAGGGGGGTCCCCCTTCATGCCCGATGGTGGAAAGAGGGGGGTGTATCCACCCGGCTAAAAAAAGACAGGCACCCCCCTCCCCGGGTCGGAAGGTATACCCCCACCCCTGGTGACCTTGGGGGTACCCCACCCCCCTTTCACGGACGGGGTTTCACGTCGGAGCGTGTATCTGGGTCTCTCGCCAGGAATGGGTAAACGCCCGATCCCCCCTTCGTGTCGGGACGCCATATTCCCCCCGTTGGTGACCTTAGGGGTTTCCCTCCCCTTGACCCGTTTTGTTGCCGGAAGTGTATACGGTATCTTTGGCGGAGGTACGCTGTGCGTTATCCCGGAGGAGCAACCAGGGTGGAGGTACACTGGGTGGGATTCTGGTTTTGGGAAAATGGTCTGGGATAGTGGGACGGGAGGTTCTTATAGATCCGGAATCTTCTCCACAAAGAAATACGATATTTTTCCCGCATCCCCGATATCGACAAAGCCGTTGCCGTTGAAGTCTGCATCAGGGATTTGAGGAGGTGCCCGGTTGACCACCATATACGCCACTCGTGAGACATCCCCGACATCCACGTACCAGTTGTTGTTGAAGTCGCCTTTCGGGAATGCACGAAGGACGATGTTTAAGTCCTGTTGTTGTGAATCCCCCCACCGGAATGTTCCGCTCTCGTTTGCCCTCACACCGTTGATCTTGAATGTGATGGGAAGTCCGTCATCATCCACGGTTCCCGTGACCATCAACCGTTCCTCGAACCACTCGGCACCACCGTACGTCCCCGGGACGGTCGAGGTCATGACCCCCCGCATCTGCTTGTTGATATACACGGTGATAACCGTTCCCGCCGGAGCGGCAGTGCCATTGATGCTGACATTTCCGAAATACTCGCAGGGCAACGCGGGGATCACAGATTCAGCGTGTGCAGTCAGAACAAAGCAGCTCATCGTGAGGCACCCGGCGAGGAGCAGCGTGCCGATAATCTTCCAGTCTTGTGCGGTATGTTTCGGCATATTCTCAAACATGTTTTAACCTCCCCTTTCCTCACGCTCCGATGGCGGCAAGTTCACCTGCTTCTGTCATAAATAGCCAGTAGCCTTTCCCAGGATACATGTTCAGGTGATCTCCGTGCAACGGATCTGTTGCACCATTCACAATGGAATATTCATAGCGCTGCTGATTAGGGTTGAAACCTATGAGTGTTGACCACCTGGCTTTCACTGAGTTGAGCGTTGTGCTGGCGGATATGGAGGTGGTGTCCGTGAATCCTATCGCGTTCCATCCTGCTGAAAGGAATTTTGTCGGGGGTGTCTGCATGGGATTTGTGTCGAATGAGAGGTCCACATCAGCTGTATTGTTTGCATAAAGCCAGATCCCATCAAGAGGTTGGACTTCGTCGTTGAGGGTCATTGCATGCCAGCGCCGTTCCGAAGCGTTGTAAAGATAGATCGAATGCCCGGCGGTATCGATGGAGGAGAAGATAGCAGCGGTATTGTTTCCGCTGGAGAGTTTCTTCGGGGTTGAGATGAAGTTCCAACCCTGATATAATGAGATGGATGCAGGATTTGAGCCGTTTCGGATTGTGAACGTCAGGTTGGCATATGCGTCATCTACATTAGGCTCTTGGAGCGCCTGAATAAGTGCTTCCGCTGCATCTGCACCCTGAATACTTCCGGGTCCGGTAAATTAAAATAATTTTGTTTCCGGGATTCCAATCTGGCGGTTGTAAACGCAGCCATCGGACGTGTTCAGGTAGATGTCAAACTGGGCGTTCTTCATCGGATGTTGGACGACAACATAATACTTCCCGATTGTGCACTCCCTGGTTGTATCGTTGCTCATCACGGCACTGAATGAACCGGCATCAGTCACTGCTGCAACTGTTCTGTTGGCGTATTGTGTCCCCATGATCCATACAGCC
>Ga0247841_10008792_pt1 | contig 14372 bp, 6 predicted proteins | sample LaCruzMarch2015__2_FD_192410 | JGI IMG/M metagenome (GOLD analysis project Ga0247841, IMG submission 192410) | Freshwater microbial communities from meromictic Lake La Cruz, Castile-La Mancha, Spain - LaCruzMarch2015_18m | ecosystem: Environmental > Aquatic > Freshwater > Lake | place: Spain...
TTGCTTATGCGAGCGGGCAATGGTATAATGGGTGTAATTATTTGTGGATGAGTAATCAACGAAGACAGGGGAAAGCATGACGAGCAAGCAGGTGAATCCGAGCGCGACATGGCGGGGCAGAGCGGGCGAAGTGGTTTTATTAATGGTTGCGCCATTGATGGTGCTGACCGCATTGGTGGCGGAGGCAGGCCGTGTAACTGTGACAAATGTTGTTGCTACACAACGACCATACGAGCCGCTTGTTGACATCACCTATGACCTGCTCAATCCGAGTGGTGGAGTGCATACGGTCTTGCTGCATGCATCCACAAATTCCGGCGCGACATATTCGTTGTCCTGCACAACTTTCAGCGGCGCGGTTGGCGTAGGTGTGACAACCGGTGCGAACAACCAGGTCGTCTGGTTTGCCGCCGGCGATCTGGCGGCGACGTCTACTGCCTTTGCGCGGGTACAGGTGACGGCGATGGAAGGCACCAATAATTATTGCATCATTGACGTGGCGGGCGGGCCGGACGCGGCGAATTATCCGGTCAGTTACCAAGCTACGGCCCCACCGCTGGATGACACGCACAAGACCAGCAAAATAGTTTTGCGCAAGATACCGGCGGGCAGTTTTGTGATGGGATCACCCACAAACGAACTGGGGCGTGAGTCAGATGAAACGCAGCACACTGTGACGCTGACCAAAGATTTCTACATCGGCATCTATGAAATCACCCAGGCGCAATACTCGAATGTGATGGGCGCGAATCCGAGTTATTTCACACAAGGCAGCCACGCGCCCACGCGGCCGGTCGAGCAGGTCTCGTGGAACATGGTGCGCGGTGGGACATGGCCGGGCGGGACGCCGACTGGTACAACCTTCATGGGCAAGCTGCAAAGCAAGACGGGGCTGGCGTTTGATTTGCCGACGGAAGCGCAATGGGAATATGCCTGTCGCGCGAGCACGACCAAGGCGCTCAACAACAACACCAACTTGCAGAACACGGAGCAAGATCCGAACATGGACATCCTTGGCCGGTATTATTACAATGGCGGCAGCAATTATACCAATGATGCGGTGAATGGTGGTAGTGCGGCATGTGGCTCCTATTTGGTGAACCAATGGGGCTTATACGACATGCACGGGAACGCGTGGGAGTGGTGTCTTGATTGGTATGCGGCGTACAGCGGTGACGCGACGGATCCAGAGGGCCCTGCAACAACGCCGGTATGGCCACGCCGCGTGATCCGCGGCGGCGCCTGGATCTACGAAGCATCGAGCTGCCGGTCGGCGTACCGCTACTTAAACACCGTGGACTACGCCAGCAGCCGCTACGACTTCCGGGTGGCCCTGCCCGCAGGCCAGTAGCGCGGCCGGTGGCCAGGCGGGACGCCGACCGCGGAGGAGCTCAACCGTTGTCTGCGCAGCCCATATGCTAATGACAAACCCCAAAATATAGGCGGCCTTCGGGGCCGCCTTTTCTGACTGCGGCCGAGCTTGCGCAATCGCTTCACGCAATTCTTTCATCAACGCGAGTGTGAGTTGGCTGGCAAGAGTAAGTTCGTCACGTTCACTGCGCTGCCGCCGATCCGACAACCATTGCGCTGCTGTTGGACGAGTAGACATCAATCCATGTGATAGTTGCAGTCCATCCGCGTGATTTGCAGGCTTTGCCCGGCAATTTCTCCAATCTGCGACGGGCTGCGTGGATATTATTGGCTGCCGCCTCAACTGATTGTTGGGCCTGGCGCATTGCCGCGTCACGCAGGTCGGATTCACGTCGGGCTTGTGCCAATGGCCAGATCCGGCTGCACTTCGTTGAATTTCAGACGGCCAGCAACATAACTTAGAGCAACTGCAAGCGTCACTGCCAAAATCAGTGCCAAAAACCGACTATAATTCATTTGCGCGAACTTGTACAGGCACCTGCCTGTGCCTTCTATAATTATTGCAGTTTCGAATCGCTGATCACTGCCTGCGCCCAACTTCTCAGCCGCTCAACTTCCCAACCTCGGCTTGCCTCTATCCGCCCTTCGGTCAGCTTTCAGCTTTTTAGCTTGCAGCCTACCGCCATTCGCCTACGAGAACAAACGGTGCCCAGCAAAATGGATGGTTGTTGGTACTGTTGGTGCTTTCCAGCATTGCCCGCTTGGCCGCGTTGAGTGCATCGAGCGTGTGCATGCCCCGCCCGCGCTGCGTCAAGTACGCATAGTATGTTTTCATGAAATCGGCCGTGCCAGCAGCAATTTATATAGCTGTAGTGCGGCGGTCTTGTACGAGCTACAGTCTTTGCCTATCACACCACAGGATAATGTAGACCTGACCGCCTGCAGCGCTTCTCCAAAGGTGTTTGAACCTTTACTCACCGCAGAGAAGACGAAGTTCGTCTTGCCAATCGCGCAGGCAAACACATGGCATGGCACATCCCAATAGGCGATCATGACCTCGTTCGAGGCCAGAATGCGTTGGGCTTCAGGCACATCCATCCGCGTCAGCTTGCGCATGGCCATGTAACGCGGATAGTTCGTTGCAAACGCTTGGTCAAGTGGGTATCTTCGCACTCGCAAATCGCTCAAGCGTTCTTCAACGGCGCTGACGGTTTCTGTGTCATTGGCAGAAAGTTTGCCGCGCTGCGCTTCGCATATCCGCATGCCTGCATTAATTTCGCTGTCCCGCAGGGCATCATTTGTTGACAGCCCGCACTGCCGCGCCGCCGCCGAACGCAAGACCATAGCGAGAAACGCGCGTGAACGCACCAATTCCATCGCCCAGAATGCCCGTTCCACGGACGCCGTCCCACTGGATGTTGAGTTATGCATCAGCGTGTCGAGAAAACTGCCAACAATATCCTGTTGTGTTGAACGCAGTTTGCCGGCATAGTCTTCACCGCCGGCAACATCACTTGCACGCTCATAGGTTTCGAGTGCTCGCAAGAACATCGACATGGCTTGCACATACTTACCTTGTTTGTGGTATAGAAGTGCAAGGTTGTTCAGGCTCATGGCCACTTCCGGGTGATCTGGACTAAATGCATACTGCCTGATCGTTAGCGCGCGCTTCAAGAGCGGCTCGGTCGTCGCAAACTGGCCTTGGTCAAAGTACACCAAAGCCAAGCTATTTAAAATCACTGCCACATTCGTGTGGTTCGCTCCGAATTCCTTCTCGGCCATCTCAAGCGCTTGCGTTGCCACCGCCAGGGCTTGGACATACTGCCCTGACGCCCAGAGTGATTCCACCTCTTTGTTAAAAATCTCCCATTTTCCGCGCGGCACCGAGTCCAGAACTCCTGACATAGGAGTGTTCGAAAATGTCCGCTTCAACCAAGGAAAATCGTGAAAGCTATGCCAGGAATTCTGGAAGCCAGTTGAACAATATTTGACAGGATCAACATGATTTGACATGATTGCGGTAACTTATCGCGCGGCACGATAAGTAATAAAGCGGCCGATGGCCGCACTGGGTGGTTGACGGTTATCGCGCGGCGCGATACGTACTAAAGCGGCCAATGGCCGCAGGCACTGCCCACCTGTAGTCGCAGCGAAGTATCATGGACGATCATGTAAATCCTGTCAAGAACAATTATTGTGACGGTGGCTGGCAAACCTTCAAGGCAAGGGCAAGGATGTGAATCCAGATTCCCAAAAAAGCGGCCAGGTTAGGATCCGCACCCTGCCGACATTACAACACGCCGTAACGCCCGTCAAATAAGTAGAATAGCGAAACTATGTCAGGAGTTCTGGAGTCTGCCACGCGGTCATTTGTGCCTGCCGCCCACAAGCATGCGCTTGTAACTACCATCAGCCACAAAAGCAAGACAATTCGCGTTATTCTCATGGTTGCTGTCCTTTACTGGTTTGGCACGTCTTCTTGGCCATCGTCAGTTCCTGCGCTGTTCTGCCTCAATATGAATCAATGCACTCCACCAGCCGCTGTGACGACCTGAACCACCGCGCCACCGGTCTGTGCATCAGGACACGCAGTACAGGCAGAAGTATACCCAGACCGCATGGCAACGGCAAACTGCCAACCCAGCCAGCCGATGAACCGGTTGAGCGCACCATGCCGTCAGCATACCACAAGTCAATGTTAGAATCTGCCATGAACTTGGAACAACCACCACCAACGCCCAATAATGCCACGCGCACATGGCTTTACCTTTAAGGTCAATACTCCACCGGCACACATTTCAACATCCGCCCTCCTCCTGCGGCACGCCATTATTCACCATGGGCCGGTTCAGCCGCCCAGCTCCGGCGACTCTTCTAAGCAGCTGCGGTGTCGCGCTGTCCCGCCGCTGGCGCGTGCGCTGCTGGTGGGACTGGTTGATGCCCGCCGGAGCTACGAGCCGAGCCGGCTCGTCTACGGCAGGTGCTGCACGTAGACGCGGCGGCTCGCCGCGTTATCCGCCTAATTTAAGGTACCCACCCATATCGCACAAAAAGTATTTGCTCTGGCTAGTGTCTACCGGCATGGTCGCCAACAAATTTTGCGAGTCGCCGGATCTGGGAGCCGCAAGGGGCTTGCTATTCCGGGAAGAATATGCCACACTAGCAGGCGCGTAGTTCAAATGGACGACACCGTGCGGATGTGATGCGATCGATCCGGCGTCGAAGTCCGGCACTCCGTGCAATGGAGAATAGCACGTTGCGCGGAAGGCCATTCGTAAACAGATTATAAAGGAGGCAGGTATGCGATCCATTGGTTCTATGCACGTGGTGCCTTTCGCGCATCCCCAGGGATGTCGCGGATATCTTGTGGCTGATCGGGCAAGCAAGGAAGCCCTGGCCCTGGATGTGCATCTTGATTTCGTCCACGACATGGCTGAACGGGTGAAGGCCGAAGCCTGGAAGATTCGCTATGTGGTGGACACGCACACGCACGCCGATCACCCGTCCGGCGCGGGCGGCTTCGCCGCGCGGTTCACTTGCACCCGGATGGCCCACCCGGAGGCCCATCACGCGGGCGTCACCGTCCACCCCAAAGATGGCGAAAGGATTGCGCTGGGTAGTCTCGGCATCACGGTGCGTCACGCGCCCGGTCACACCCCCGACCACATGGTGCTGATCGCCGACGGGGCGCTCTTCTCCGGCGACTCGCTGTTCATTGGTGGCGTCGCGCGCACGGATTTTCTGGGCGGCGACGCGGGCCTGCTCTTCGATTCAATCCATGCGTTTCTGGCCGCTCTGCCGGGCGAGACCGTGCTCTTCCCGGGCCATGACTACCAGAGCAGAATCGAGAGCACACTCGCCAAAGAGAGAAGCGAAAACCCGTGGCTGCAGATCAGCAATCGTGACGAGTTCGTGCAGAAGCTCACTGCCAATCCCCCGCCCAGGCCGGCGAATATGGAGGTGCTTCTGCGCTTGAACCGCGCAGGCGTCGACATCCCGGCAACCCTGTCTGCGGCCGCAGCGGCCCGCTTTGTGGCCGCCGGCGGAGCCTCCAGCGTGATTGACGTACGGACCGGGGCCGAGTTTGAGAGCGAACACATCCCCGGCTCACACCTTATGCCTGTCGACCTGGTCGAGGCGCGCGCCGATGAAGTGCGCGCTGTTCCCGCTCCGCGACTGCTGCTGTGCCAGAGCGGGAACCGCGCCTCCATGGCCAAGAAAGCCATGGAGAAACTTCACGTCGCGGGGCTGTCCGTCATAGTGGGAGGCCTGGCGGCGTATGTAAAGGCGGGCGGTGACACCGCGAACGGCAGGGCGCGCATTTCACTGGAGAGGCAAGTGCGAATTGCGGCCGGCGGTCTGTCACTGCTGGGGGTGCTTATGGGTTACTTCATTCATCCCGCCTTTCTAATTCTCTCCGGGTTCGTGGGCGCCGGCCTGATCTTTGCCGGAATTACCGACTGGTGCGGCATGGGCACCTTGCTCGGCAAGATGCCCTGGAACCAGTTGCATGCGGCGCAGGGTGTGCCTTCCGCCGGAGGAACCTGCGCAGCCAGCCTGCCCGGAGCCTGCGCAGCCGGTGGTTCTCCTTCCGGCGGATGTGCCGCTGCGCCTGCGCCCGAGACGGGAGATGATCAGCAACGCCAAACCAGACGCTGAGGGCGACGGGCTAAAGTCCGCACTCGGCCACACGTGATGCCCTAGATCAATATCCGCATCAGCACCCCGTCAATATGTGCGTCAACGAAATTCCGGTATTAGTCCTGCAACCGGCCCTTCTCCCCATCTCTTATCTTCTGCCGGGAGCCGGCGCAATCCGGCGAAAGCCTTGCCTCCAGCCGGCTGGAGGGATAGGGTAGGGAGAGCGCATTAGGTTGCACTCCCCCTCCCCCGAATCGCGCCGGTGTCGGGACTCTCCAGTCAGTAGTTTCCTCATCGGGACTGGCAAGTTTGCGCGTGGGCGGCGAAAGCCGCCACGCTTTGCCGGTCTACCCCTGCTGCGCCTTGGTTTGCGCGCACGCGCTCCCAGGCCGCCTGCAGGTTTTCTTTGCGGCAGACTTTGTCCTTCACGTCGCCACCTTCCTGCGTCCCTTCGCTCCACGGGCATTACCCCGCTTCCGCGCTACTATGGACGCTCTGACTCCAGCACTCCTGACATAGGAGTGTTCGAAAATGTCCGCTTATTTCGTCAGAAAGCTATGCCAGGCGTTTTGGCAGCCTGGCGAAAACTATTTGACAGGATCAACATGATTTGACATGATTGCGGTAAAGGAGCGCGCGGCGCGATACGTACTACAGCGGCCAATAGCCGCAGGCACTGCCCACAGGTAGTCGCAGCGAAGTATCATGGACGATCATGTAAATCCTGTCAAGAACAAGGAGTGTCGTGACGGTGGCAGGCAAACTTTCAAGGCAAGGGCAAGGAGGTGAATCCAGATTCTAAAAAAAGCGGACAGGTTATGGTCCGCACCCTGCCGACGTTACAACACGCCGTAACGCCCGTCAAATAAGTAGAATAGCGAAACTATGTCAGGAGTTCTGGACTCCCGTGGTTCACCGTCCGCACGGGGTCTCCCTGCTTCCTGTGCGAGGCCGGCCCGTCGTTCCGTCTCCAACCACCACATGGCTTATGCACTCGCTTTTGCACGCAACCCTTTAGCGGCGCACACTTCCGCGCGGTTCCCCGCGCGGTCTGAGCTTCGTCACTAGCTAGCAGACTCGCCATACCATGCAGCCGAATCGTCCCACCGTTGGCGGGATATCCAGCGGACCAACGGTTTGACTCCGGTTGCGCCCCACCCCGCCTTGCGGCGACGCAGTTACCGTTGTCTTCGGGCCGGAGAGCGCATGCCCGACGCGGACTTTCACCGCGCTGACTTCGCACCATTGCAGGCGCACTAGACGAGCCGGCCCGGCTCGTTGCTCCGGCTGGCACCAGCCAGTCCCGCCAGCAGCGCATGCGCCAGCGGCGGGACGGCGCGACACCGCCGCTACTTGAAAGAGTCGCCGAAACCGGGCAGCCGGTGCGCTTTACGAAAAACGGCAAATAGTGTATACTACCGCCATGAATACTCCCCAAAACCAAACAGCATTCCACGGGCTGGGCATTGTTCCCGGCATTCTGCATGTGTTGCACACGCTCAAATTCACGGTGCCAACACCTATCCAGCAAAAAGCCATCCCGGTCGCTGTTGAGGGCAAGGACATCATTGGCATTGCGCAGACGGGCACGGGCAAGACGCTGGCGTTTGGCATTCCGATGGTGCAACGCCTGGCCCAGCGCAAAGGCAAGGGCCTGATCCTGGTGCCGACGCGCGAGCTGGCCCTGCAAGTCAACGAGATGATCAGCAAATTGACGGCGGCGTTCAAGATGCGCACGGCCGTGCTGATCGGCGGCGAATCGATGCACCGCCAGATCATGGCTGTGCGCGCCGACCCGCGCGTGATCATCGCCACGCCCGGCCGCTTGAATGACCACCTGCAGCAGCGGCTGGTGCGCTTGAACGACGTCAATTGCATTGTGCTGGACGAAGCCGACCGGATGCTCGACATGGGTTTTCTGCCGCAGATTCGCAACGTGCTCGAACTGATCCCCAAGGATCGCCAGACCATGCTGTTTTCGGCCAGCATGCCGTCTTCCATTGTTGAAATCGCCGCCAGATACATGCAATTGCCGGTGCGCACGGAAGTGGCGCCGCAAGGCACCGCCGCCGAGCTGGTCGCCCAGGAATTGTTCGTGGTCAAGAAGGAGATGAAAGGCGCGCTGCTGGGCGAGCTGCTGAAGCAATACAGCGGCTCGGTGCTGCTCTTTATTCGCACCCGGGTGGCCGCCCGCAAAGTAGCCAAGATGCTGGTGAAAGCCGGGCACTCGGCCGCGGAAATCCATTCAGACCGGACGTTGGCGCAGCGCACCCAGGCGCTCAAAGGCTTCAAATCCGGTGCCATCCGGATTCTGGTGGCGACCGATATTGCGGCGCGCGGCATAGATGTCTCGGCCATCGAATTGGTGATCAATTTCGACTTGCCGGACGATCCGGAAAACTACATTCATCGCATTGGCCGCACCGGCCGGGCCGGCCTGATGGGCCGCGCCATCACGCTGGCGACGCCGGAGCAGTGGGGCGATGTGCGCGACATCGAGAAGATGATGCGCACGCCGATCCCGCGCGGGTCACATCCGGCCATGCCGGCCGAGCAATTCGATGCGCCGCCGAAGCACGCGCCGCGGTCGCAGTCGCGGCCGCAAAGCGGGTCGCGCGGGCCGCGCCGTTTTGGCAATGCGCCGGGTGGTTTTCGCCGGCGCGCGCGTTAAACTTCAGCATACGCGGCAGGGAAGCGGCTTCCACATTCTGGCAGCTACTGCAAAGTGGGAGCGGCCGCCGTGCCGCGAATCTGCATCTGTTTCTTACCGAATACTGTCATGACATACGCTGGTAACACCACCACTGGGCAGCCCGATCTGCTGGCCATCTTGGACGAGTGCCGGCGTGGGTTGAGCGATGCGCCGCTCACCTTTGCGCAGGTGCTCGGGCGCGTCCGCCATGCCGGCTTTGCCCTGACCGGCATGCTGTTGGCCCTGCCGTTTCTGCAACCCATCCCGCTCGGCCCGTTCAGCATTGTGGCCGGCCTTGCCTTTGTCGTGCTGGGCGTGCAGATGTTGCACGGACGCGCGACACCGTGGTTACCGCCGCGCGTGCTGCACAAAGAACTGCAAGGAAAGGTGTGGCTCGGCCTGTTTGCCTTTCTGGGCCGGCTTGTGCGCGTGGTGCGGCGCATTGCGCGACCGCGCTGGGCGCCGCTTGTGCGATCGACCACGGCCCAGCGTCTCATCGGCGTCTTGTTTGTTATCAATGGCCTGTTGTTGGCCGCGCCGCTGGTATTTGTGCCGTTCGGCAATGTGATGCCGGCCGTGGCGATCATGCTGGTGTGCATGGCGGATTTGGAGCAGGATGGCGTCGTAGCGGCGCTGGCCTGGCTGTGGACGGCGAGCGTGGTGGTGCTGCTGCTGGCGGTGGCCGGCGGCATAGCGCTGCTGCTGCACGGCTGACCGCGGCAGAACAGCAGCCGCCCTTGCCGCGGGTGGCCACAATACAGACAGGCTCATGACCTCGCGCATGTGCAAAAGCCGCGCTTTTTTTCGCATTTTCGCACGCTATCGCGGCGCCGCATAAACAAAAAAACAGATAGGATAGGGTTCTTGACGCGGTCAGTGGCGCAGACACAATTATTGCTTTTTTAACATGGCGGTTCGTTCTTGTTTTTGAAAGTCAAGAAAATGGCGCTTGCCGCAGTAACTAACTGTAACCTCTGAACACCTTGAACACAACCAACCTCACGTCCACACTAACGGGCAGGGGCAATATTTGGCGTGCGCACAAGTCGCGGCGAAGACGGCCTGCCGGCCAATCGCGTCTACACCTACTTCTGTGCGCTGCTGCACAATCTGTATGAATTACGCATGCGCCGCCGCCGAAGTGTTGCAACGCCGGCTCGACCGCATTCGGCGCACAATAAAACGCATCCACATTCCGCTCAGCGCGCCCGCGTTCGCGCCCTTGATCCACCGGCGCATTTGAAGAACCTTGGCATAGCAGTCGTGGTGGACGGCGTCACGCGCGGTGCATCGGCGCCGCGGTCTGTCCGCGCGCGGTCGTGCCGCGGCAAAAGCGCGGCAACGCCTGGCAAAGGCGGCAAAAAACACAAAAATGCAGCAGCGTACCCGTGGGCTGGCAAAAACGCGGTGCGCGAGTCGCCGGATCTGGGGCATGTCCGGGCATGTCCGGGCGGTTGACTGCATCATGGAAAAACAATATACTAAGCCGGCACCCTATTAGGAGAAGCCATGGCCGGACTCAAAGCGCGCACGCGCCTGCTCATTCTTGCCCTGTTGATACTGGGCGGGGCGACCGCGCTGACATATGATGTGTGGAAATTGGACATGCGCCTCAAGCGTGATGTCAGCGTGGAATTATTGCACGGGCGGCACACGCAGGCCCAGCAGATTCTCGAGCTGCTTGGCCGGCCCTTCACGACCCTGGTCAATTTTGAATACACGCTCTGGGATGAGATGTATGCCTTTGTCGGCACGCCGCGCCGCAGCTGGGCCACGAGCAACATTGACGTGCTGCTGGACACGTACGCACTCGACGCGGTGTGGGTATGCGCGACCAATGGCCGCACCGTGTATGGCATCAACCGCTGGCAGATGCCGGAATTGGAGACGCTGGCGTTGCTGGATCTGGCGCCGCGGCAGATGTTTGCGCAGACCAGCAGCGTGCATTTTTTTGTCTATTCGCCGGCCGGGCTGCTGGAGATGCGCGGCGCGCAGATTCAGCCGTCGGAGGACAATGCCCGGCGGGCTGCGCCGGCGGGTTATTTTTTTGCGGCGCGGCGCTGGGATGCCGCGTTTCTGCAACGCCTCGGCGTGCTGGTGCATGCCACGCCTGAACTGCTGCCGCTCAGCGCCGCCCGCGGCGCGACGCAGGACGTGGTGGCCACGACGCTCATGAGCCTGCGCGATTGGCGCGGGGCCCCCTTGCTGAATCTCCGCATGACGACCGCCTCGCCCGTCACCCAATTATTTGACGCGGCGATCGACAACCATACCTTTCATCTCATGTTGCGCAATGCGGCCATCCTGCTGCTGATCATTGCCGTGACCTACCGGTATTTCAACCGGCCGCTGGCGCAGATTTCGCTGAGTTTGGAGCGGAACGAGCCGCAGATCGTGGCGCACCTGATGGCCGACACGTCTGAATTCGGGCGGATTGCGCGGCTGATCACCACGCATGCCCGGCAGAAGGAGGAGTTGCAGGCCGAGGTGCAGACGCGCGAGCAAAGCCAGAGAGAGTTGCAGCAGGCGAAAGACACGGCCGAAATGATCAACCGAATTGTGCCGAGCGCGGTCTTGACCGTGGATGCCGAGCAGCGCATCCTGACATGGAACAAGAAGGCCGAAGAGCTGACGGGCTACACGGCGGCGGAGATCATCGGCCAGCGCTGCACGCTGTTCACGCGCGAGCCCTGCACGAGCTGCTGTGGCTTGTTCAACCCGGCGCGGACGGCGCCGATTGTCGCGCGGGAATGCACGATTGAGACCAAAGACGGGCGGCGCCGCACGATCTTGAAGAATGCCGAGATGTTTTACGACAGCAGCGGGCGCCTGAGCGGGATTGAGAGTTTTGTCGACATCAGCGAGCGCAAGCAGGCGGAACAAGCCCTCGAAAAAGTAATCACGCTGGAGCAAGATGTCGTGGTACTCCAGCAAGCGCTGCTGGCACCGGCCGCACTGAGCGACAAACTCAAAACGATAACCGACGGTATTGTGCGCATTTTTGGCGCCGATTTTTGCAGGATATGGCTGATCCAGCCCGGAGATCTGTGTGAAAAGGGGTGTATCCATGCCAAAGTTAAAGAAGGGCCGCACGTGTGTCGTTTTCGCGACAAGTGCCTGCATTTAATGGCCAGCTCCGGGCGCTACACCCACATCGACGGCCAAGGCCACGCCCGCGTCCCGTTCGGCTGTTACAAGATCGGTCTGATTGCTTCGGGTGAAGAACACAAGTTTCTCACCAATCATGCCGCGACGGATGCCCGGGTGCATAATCACGCATGGGTCAATGAACTGGGGCTGGTGTCCTTTGCCGGGTATCAACTGCGCGTGCCGGCGGGTGATCCGATTGGCGTCATGGCTCTTTTTTCCCGGCACGCGATCTCGTCCGCGGACGATGCGATTCTCGACAGCCTCAGCATCTCCACCGCGGCGGCCATTCAAGAAGCCCTGGCGGAGGAAGCGCTGCGCTTTGAGCGGCAGCAGTTGCGCACGCTGATTGACAACGTGCCGGACCTGATCTACGTCAAGGACATGGAAAGCCGCTTCATGGTGGCCAATGAAGCCTTGGCGCGGATCAGCGGGGTGGCCGCCCCGGCGCAATTGCTCGGCCACCGCGACGGCGATTTCTTCCCGTCCGAGCTGGTTCACCACTATCTGGCCGATGAGCAGCGGGTGCTGCGCGACGGCGTCAGCATTCTGAATAAGGAGGAGCAGACCGGGACGAGCGCAGATTCCTTGCGCTGGATGGCCACCACCAAGATCCCGCTCCGGGATGCCACCGGCGATGTGATCGGCCTGGTGGGCATCGGCCGCGACATCAGCGCGCGCAAACAGGCGGAAGCCTATATGGAAATGGGCCGGGAAGTGCTGCAGATCCTGAACGAGCCGGGCGACCTGCAGGATGCCATCCAGCGTGTCCTTGCCACCGTGAAAGCGCGCACCGGGTTTGATGCCGTGGGCATTCGCCTGCAAGAAGGGGATGACTTCCCGTATTTCGCGCAGCAAGGCTTTTCCAAGGAATTTCTGCTGACGGAGAACTCGCTGGTCGCGCGGGCCGCGGATGGCGGCGTGTGCCGGGACAAGGACGGCCACGTCAGCCTGGTCTGCACCTGCGGCTTGGTCATTGCCGGCAAGACCGACCCGGCCCATCCGCTCTTCACGCGCGGGGGCAGCTTCTGGACCAACGACTCGTTCCCGCTTCTTGACCTGCCGCCCGACCAGGATCCGCGCTATCAGCCCCGCAACCAGTGCATTCATTGCGGCTATGCCTCGGTGGCCTTGATACCCATCCGGAGCAAGGATACGATTGTCGGGTTGATCCACATCGACGACCAGCGCAAAGGATGTTTCTCCCTTGATCTGGTTGAACAGCTTGAAGGCATTGCGGCGCACATTGGCGCGGCGTTGATGCGCAAGCAGGCCGAGGATGCGCTGCAATCCAAGACCGCCTTGCTGGAAGCGCAGACGAACGCGACGATTGACGGGATTTTGGTGGTCGGCGACAACAACCAACGTCTGCTGATCAACCAGCGCCTGATTGCGCTGTTTAAGATTCCCCCGCCGGTGCTGGAGGATGAGGATGACACCGCGCTGCTCACGCATATTGTCAGCCTCACCAAACACCCCGATGATTTTCTTGCGAAAGTCAGGTATCTCAACGCGCACCCGGACGAAATCAGCCGGGACGAGCTTGAATTCAAGAGCGGCATGGTGCTGGACCGGTATTCCGCGCCCGTGTTAAGCAAGGAGGGCGAGCATTACGGGCGCCTGTGGATTTTCCGCGAGATCACCGAGCGCAAGCAGATGGAGCAGACGCTGTACCAGCGCGACGCGCTGCTGCAGGCAACCGCGCACGCCAGTCATATCTTGCTGGCCGAGCGCGACATGGATCGCGCCATCAGCACGGCACTCGAGACCATCGGCCGCGCCGCCAACCAGGATCGCGCCTATATTTTCGAAAACCACGTGGAGGCCAGCAGCGGCACGCGCATGATGAGCCAGCGCTATGAGTGGACCAGGAGCGGCGTCAGCGCCCAGATTGACAATCCGGAGCTGCAGAACCTCTCGTATGACATGCTGTCCATGCGCTGGTACGACGAATTGGGCGCCGGCCGGCCGATTGAAGGCTGCGTGCGCGATTTTCCCGAGAGCGAACGCGTGATCCTGGAGCCGCAGGACATCGTGTCGCTGCTGGTCGTGCCAATCACCATCGAAGGCGCGTTCTGGGGCTTCATCGGCTTCGACAATTGCCACAGCGTGTATGCGTGGAGCGACAGTGAGCGCTCGATCCTGACCGCGACGGCGGCGGCGATCGGCACCGCCATCGTGCAGCATCGCGCTCGCCGCAGCCTGCAGCACCGCGCCTTGTTTGGCGAAATCATGATCGACATTGCCAGCCTGTTCGTCGGCACCGGCAACGTCGACGAGGCGATCAACCAGGCGCTGGCCATGGTGGGTGAATTCGTCGGTGCGGACGCGGGCAGCCTGTATCTGATGAGTGGCGGCAGCGACACGCTGGTGGCCGCCCACACCTGGCAGCGGGCGCAGGACGCGCCGGCCGTGGCGGCGCTATCCCCCGCCAATCTTGCCGCGCTGGTGCCGTGGACGCTGGCGGAGCTGCGGCGGCAGCGGATTGTGCTGCTGCCCTCGCGCGAGCAGGCCTCCGCGA
>Ga0247841_10008795_pt1 | contig 14367 bp, 13 predicted proteins | sample LaCruzMarch2015__2_FD_192410 | JGI IMG/M metagenome (GOLD analysis project Ga0247841, IMG submission 192410) | Freshwater microbial communities from meromictic Lake La Cruz, Castile-La Mancha, Spain - LaCruzMarch2015_18m | ecosystem: Environmental > Aquatic > Freshwater > Lake | place: Spain...
TCATCCATCAAATTAGAAAACATCAAGGCTCCATGTCCCCGAATACTCATAATTCTCCCAGCCAAACAAACTTCTTTGTTTTCTTTAACAAATTCATCAAAATTCTCCAAGACTTCTTTAATAGAAGAATCTCTATTAGTTTTTTCTGGGTAAGGATTAATCCCTAAATCCCTTAACCCCGAAATTTTCTTTTTTCTTTCTTGTATAATTTCTTCTAAACTAGCCATAATGAATATTTAATTATTAATATAATATTAGCAAATATTTGATTAAATTACAATGCCTTAAAGCAATTTCTTCTGTCCTAATTTTTCAGCCAGATGATCAATCACGGCTATCTGAAACAATCTAGCGTGATCTACTGCATTTTTTGCTTCTCTTTCTGAAACAAAAGTGTCTGGTTCGTCATAACTAGCTGAATTCCTTCGTTTTCTCATGGTATCAAAATACTTAATTAATTCTTGAAATTTTTCGCCCAAAATAACCCCACATAAATTTACCACTGTTTTATGTTGTTCACCATCTTCTGGCCTTAATCCATAAAAAAGTATTAAACCCCGTCCCATTTTAGACATTGCCGCATAAGAACACTGATGAGAATTTAACCTATCAATATCTAAAAGAATCTCAGCCGTTCTTAAATCTATACCGGCTCTTTTTAAAAACTTCTTCACTTGATCTGTCCCAGTTTTTTCTCTTCTTAGCAACCCCTTTGTGATATATTCCTCAATTAATTCTTCCATATTAATTTAATTATTTTGTTATTTAAAACATTCAAAATAAAAGAATTCTTTTCTGAAATTTTTCTTTCAAATTCCTCTTCACTAATTAAAATATAGTTTATTTCCCTCCCAATTCTCTTTTCAATATCATTAACAATATTAATTAAAACCATTTCGTCAGCCTCTCCTACAACAAACAGATCCACATCACTGTTTAAATCCTCTTTTCCCGAAGCTATGGAACCATAAATAAAAGCTTTTTCTATGCCATCGATATTTGTTAATTCTTTTTCTAGTAATCCCACAACCCCCGTAGTTTTTAAAAAAATGTTTTTGAATTCCGGGAATAAAGGATGAATCTTGTTTAATTTAAAAAAACGATTATTTCCCCTGTGATAATCTTCCAAAATTCCGTTTTCAACTAACTTATTAATATCTCTTTGAAATACTCCCACTTTCTTACCTAAAACCTTTCCTAGCTCTTGCAAATAGTAAGCCTTATCTGTGTTGTGAAAAAATTCCTCTAAAATAAGATTTTGATTTTTAGTAAACGTAATACCCATATAACTTTTTTAACATTTTGTATGCTGACAGCATACAATTGTATGCTGTCAGCATACAATTTATATACCTTAAATATATCAAATATCTAATCAAAAAGCAAGCCTCTAACCATCAAACTCATCATAAATCTTAATTAATGACCTTTCTCAATCAAAACAAATATGTTGATTAGTTAACAATTTGAATATCTTAATACAATTTGGATCAATTCTAGCAAATTCTTCAAGTACGAAAACCGCTTGTTCAATAAACCCACCAACTATACCATTAGAATCATCAATACCAGTACAAGAAAGTTTTTTATCTATTCTTAATAAAGTTTTGATAATTAATTCTGTAGTTTGTCTGCTTATCGGTAATTTATTAATAATACTAGTTAATCTTTTGCACCCCTCTTCTAAAGAATGCTGATTGGCATCTCAAGTTTTAGATGGCCCTAAATATGGTTTTAAATATCTCATGGCTGATGAAATATCTTTTTTAATTAAATTCAATTCTTCTTTATCCAATTCTCCGAGATCACCACTACAACTAACTTCTCCAACACTTTCTTTGTCTTCTAGGGATATTTTTCCTCCCCTCAAAACAGCATAAATTGCTAACGCTACCATATGTTTACACAATGTACCATTCTGCCCTAAATAACAACTACACATGCCCCTACTGAAATTATTAGCCCTAACGTATACACGATAGTTCTGTCCTCCCTCCACAATAGCTCCAAAACCTATAAAATCATCTATAAAATTCTTAACTTTATTATCCTCATAAAGCTCCACCGCTTTTTGAAAGGTTTGGTCGTCAACAGCAAATTTAATTTTTTCAATATCATAATTTGGAAACATTTTTAAAAATTAATTTTTATTAATTACATCATTTTATTCCAACCCCTTAACTTCTCTTTCTAATTTCAAAAGAAAACCCTTATGATATTCAATTCTTTTCCTAGCTATTTCTTTAGCTTTCTTAGTATACATAAACTTAGCCGCATGTTTGTTTTTAATTTCTCATTCAATCTGATGGCTATGCTTAGTTTTATCAATAATTTTCCCTTTTACGTTTCCACCCATATTTTCTTGTATATATTCCTTGATGTTTACTTTTCTATAAATATAACAATTATTTCTACCAGTTCAAGCATATGCTCTAGCAACCCCAACAGCCCCAATAGAATCTAATTTATCAGCATCATATACTATTTTAGCTTCCAAGGTTTTTGGTTTACTATCCGTCCTATGCCTATGGGAAATTATGCAATCTAAAATATGATTAATTTTCTTGTCATCTAGTTTTAATTTAATTAAAAAAGGTTTAGCTATCTTAGTGCTTTCAATTGCATGATCTGTTTTCCTAGTATGGTCTTTTGATTCTCTCCCTTTCCCTATATCATGTAATATGGTGGCTATCTTAACAACTTCTAAATCAACTTTCTCTCCTTCTGCTAATCTAATTGCCATATTATAAACCCTCATAACGTGGTCCATCCCATGCTCTGCTTCTTTATTCTTTAAAAAGAATTTTTCAGCAAATTTAAAAACTTTATCTATATTAATCATATTTTGCTTTTTAATTACCTAACGATAACATTTTCATCCTATTTTTCAAACTACCGGATTCGACTAGTGGTGCGTTCCAAAATGGAACCAACCACTCTTTTGTTTAACTCCCAACTTTCAAAAATATTTCCACTCTAGCATAGTCATTCAGTATCTCGTACGATTTTCTCGTACATTTCGTTGTTATTCAGCGGAGGAGGAGGGATTCGAACCCTCGATGCCATTGCTGACATACGACCTTTCCAAGGTCGCGCACTAAGCCACTATGCGACCCCTCCAATACTTCTTTATACTACCATAAAAACCAATATATTTCAATAGAAAGGGGGCTAAATAAATCTAGCCCCCTTAAACACTACCTATATCCCTCTGCTTGCAGATTAAATGCCTTCTGATACAACCCATCTCTCATTTTAATTAATTCTTCATGGGTCCCATATTCTTTTAATTCCCCATCAGAGATAACACATATTTTATCTGCATACCTAACAGTTGAGAATCTATGAGAAATCAAAATTACGGTTCTATCATCGGGCAATGAAGTCAACCTCTCAAAAACATTCTTCTCTGCTTCTGCATCAATAGAAGAAGTTGGTTCATCTAAAACCATAATTGCCGAACTACGATAGAATATTCTAGCTAAAGCTAATTTCTGTCATTGTCCAACAGACAATTCCTTTCCTTCTTTGTAGATCTTCCCCAGCATCTGCTCGTATTTATGTTCTCATTCTTCAATGAAAGCATGGGCTTCAGATGATTTAGCTGCTTCTTTAATTAATTTATCATTAAACATCTTTTTAACATCCCCGACCCCAATAGCTTCTTTAGCTAATAAATAGTATTTAATATATTCCTGAGATAAAATACTTAATTTATCGTATCAGGTATTAATTTCTAAATCTTTTAAATCATGCCCTCCAATTAAAATCTTTCCTTTAGTTGGATCATAGAACCTAGATAATAGTTTAACCATAGTTGTCTTCCCCGCTCCATTAATTCCAACTATAGCTATCTTCTCCCCCGGATTAATAGTTAAATTGAAATTCTTTAAAACAACCTTATCTGTATTTGGGTATTTAAAGGTTACGTTTTTAAATTCAATCTTAGGAGTATTCTTATCCAAAACAACCCCTTCTTTCTTGTAATTAATACTGGGTTCATGGTCCATCAATTTAAACAAATCCGTAACAAATAAACTATCCTGATATTGTCTTCCTACTAAACCAAAGAAATTAGCAAATGCTCCATGTAAGTTATTAACTGAAGCTAATAAGAAAGTCAACCCTCCAATAGTTAAGTTGCCATGGATAACATCCATGATAAAATAAATGGAAACAAAGGAAATAGCCATCTGAGATATGGTATCGGTAAATAACCCCAATCTATACTTGCTTCTTTCCCCTTTACTTAATTCGGAATGAAAAGATCCAAATAAATCTTTAATTTTAGTATAGAAATAATTTCCTGTTCCAAATAATTTAATTTCACTTAAATTAGTAATAGCAGAAAAGTAGTGTTTATACTCTGCATATTTTCTTCGAGTTTCCGATTTAGAATCCCAAATACTTCAAACATTTTGACCATATTTAATTTCTTTAAAAATTTCCGGTAAGGTACCAAATAAAATAATCAAAACTAATCACCATTTAGTTTGCACTACAACAAAGGAAGCAATGACTATTCTTAATAAATTCTGTAAGATGTAAAACTGTCTATCCGAAAAATTCTGAATATGTCAAATCCCTGATTCATCAATTTTATTCGCAAAATCATTAAAATTAGCACTTTCATGAGTAGCAATATCTAATTCTGATTTTTTCTTAATAATCAACAACATAAAAGTTTCTTCCAAAAACTTGTAAAACAAATACCCGATATAATTACTAGTAGTTCCGGAAATTGAATAAATAAAATCAATAATTAAATAGGTAGCCAAAAATATTGGAAAAACAGGACTTAAGATGTTACTTTTCAAAAACTCAATTAAAATATCAATTACTTTCCCATTAACATTGGATCTTAAAAAAGGAAGCAAAGAAACAGCAAATATTGTTAACCCTAAAAGGGTAAACAACACCTTGTGTTGTTTCCAGATTATCTTGTTAATTCGGAAAGTATTGCGTATCATCGCTTTAATATTCCCGAAATCTAATTTTGTATTCTTCCGAAGTGTTGATTCGGCATCATCATTTTCCTCCATGATTTAAATTTAAAAAAATTAAACTTACACACTTAATATGTGCTCTATTATTAGTAGACGTAAAAACTAGCTAAATATTACAGGCCTACTGGTATTTTCCCTTAAATAGTTAGATCTCCAAATTTCTTAAAGCCCTAACCCTTTCTTCAACTGGTGGATGAGTCTGCCATAAACTAGCAAACCAAGATCCTTTTTTCTTTAAATATGGATCTGAAATAAACAACCCTCTTGTAACTTCCGAAACATTCTTAATGGGAATATTTGTTTTAGAAATCTTTTCTAAAGCCAAAATTAATCCTTCTGGGTATCTAGTTAATAAAGAACCCGAAGCATCAGCTAAGAATTCTCTTTTTCTAGAAATAGCTAATTGAGTTAGAGTCCCAGCAATAGGTAATAAAATAACTGAAACTAAAGTAATCGCTAAAGCGATTAACCCCATTCCATTATCATCATCTTTGCTTCTCCCTCCTCCTCAAAATAGACTACGAGATAATCAATTAGCTAGCAAAGAAATAACACTAACCAATACACAGATAACACTAGCTAATAAAATATCTTTATTCCCAATATGTGATAATTCATGGGCCACAACCCCCTCTAATTCTGATTTATTTAAAATTGATAATAACCCCGTAGTAACGCAAATAACCGAATTCTTTGGATCCCTCCCCGTAGCAAAAGCATTAGGAGATGGTTCGTCCATAACATAAACCCTAGGCATTGGTAATCCGGCTGTAATTGATAAATTCTCAACAATATTATACAAATCAAAAAATTCTTCCCGCTTAACTTCTCTAGCATGAGATATTCCTAAGATAATCTTATCAGAAAATCAATAACTAACAAAAGCCGAAATCAAAGAAAAGAACAAAGCTACAAATAAAAATATATTATCCCCAAATCAATACGAAAACAAAAAACCCAAAGCCCCAATGAACAAAACAAATAGCGTCATTAAGCTCCAGGTTTTAAATATATTTTTACTTCTTTGAGTGTATAGAGTCATTAAAACGAAACCTTAACATTTTCTTTTTCTTCTTCTTTAATATCCAATAATGGTTCATCTTTGTAAGCCATGATTTTAGCAATGAAATTCGTTGGGATTGAAGCAATAGAAATATTGTATTCTTTAACAACTCCGTTATAGAATCTACGACTTGCTTGAATTTTATTTTCTGTATCTGATAATTCCTCTTGCAATTTCAAAAAATTAGTATTTGCTTTTAAATCTGGATAAGATTCAACGTTAATCATAAAACCCTTAATTTCTTTACTGACTTCAGACCCAATATGATCTCGTTCTAATATACTCTCCGCATCATTTAATCTAGAACGCATTGCTGTAACTTTTTCCAAAGTTTCTGTCTCATGTCCCGAATATCCTTTAACGGTTTCAATTAAATTAGGAATTAAATCAAATCTCCTTTTTAATTGAACCAAAATATCAGATGCCCCTTCTTTAACTCTTTGCTTTTTAGCAATGAGCCCGTTATATGACAAAACAAATCACCCCACCAAAACTACTAATATTATTACTATTAACATATTTTTAAATTTAAATATTTTTTAATTAATTTATTGATTAAGAGGCCTTTTCGCTTTTAAGTCCTCAAACGCCTTCATATTAAAAGATTTCATATTTTTTAATTCCCCCTTATTGTCAACCAAAATCAAATCCGCGTTTTTAATAAAAAACGTAACAGTGTTAGAAACTAAAAAACCCAATATCACTACCAACATAATGGAAAATACTAAAAAGGTAACATTATCATGAGATTTCTTAGTTATGAATTGATTTTTCTTTTTGTTAGCCATGTTATTTAATATATATCTTCCCTAAGACATTCATCTTATAGGTATTGATTAATTTAGTTGTTGTCGTCGACTTTTTAGTTGTTTTCGTTTTAGTTGTAGTTGACTTATTCTTGGCCAATAATTCCAATTCCTCATCCAAACTTAAAGTTTTAGTTGTATTGACTGTTTCTTGTCTGGTAGTTGTTGTCGTAGTAGCACTTCCTAAAGATTCATTAAAAGCTTTGGTTTTAAGATCTTCCTGATCAATTAAAATTTGTTCAATTCTTAAAATATTTTGCATCTTTGCAAAATCAGTTCAGAAATTTAATAAATTAGTGGTTGTCCCAGATATTATTAAAGTAAACCCATAACTCTTAGGTTCGCTAGCTGTAGCCGGATTCTCTACCCCGAAACTAAAAGCTGGATCTAATTTGTATTTCTTAGCCGCATTAACAATATCCGTTTTAAAATCAAACAAATCATCCTTGGCCGGTAACAAATCCAAGTACGGCCCAAATTCCCCTTCTACTTTATTGAGATCTTTTTCTAATCCAGCAATATATTCTGTTAATAAATTAACATCTGATTGACTCTTTCTTTTATCAGTTACAACTTTAACTTCTTCTTCAATTAATTTGGTATATCGGATTGAAACGAAAATAAACAAACCTAATAAAACTAAGTTAATTAATGTATAGAAAATAACAGCTTTACTAAACTCAGATGTTTTTTTAGGTTTTATTGGTTTCCCATTAGCATCTAAGACTACCTCTTTTTTCTTTTTTGAAAATATTTCCATATGTCTTGTATTTTTAAACAAAATGATGTATAATGATATACGTATAGTATAGCAAATTTTTTAAATCATTGCAATATGTCAGACCATATTTTCTTTAATTCCCTAAATATCCTCTTTGACGGTGATATTTTAAAATTAGAAAAAGAATTTGATAAAATTAAGAATTTTAAAACCCTCTGAGAAAAACAAAACAATAAAACGATTGATCCAATTAAAGAATACGAAAAACTAACCAAATACAACATCAGATTAATTTTAAAAACCGACAAAGATTACCCAAAATTACTTGCCCAAATTTCTCATCCCCCGCTAGGTATATATATTAAGGGAGATATCAGTATTCTAAAAGAAAAAAAGAACATCCCTCTAGCCATAGTTGGTTCTAGGGATATGACAACCTACGGAAAACAAGTTTGTGAAAAATTAATTAAAGAATTAGCTCCATTTAAATTCGTTATCATCAGTGGCCTTGCTTATGGTATTGATACCATTTCTCATAAACAAGCCCTAGAAAGTAATTTAAAAACAATTGCTGTTCTTGGTTCTGGGTTAGAGCATATTTATCCAGAAATTAATAAACCCCTAGCTAAAAAAATAATTGAAAAAGGAGGATGCCTAATTTCTGAATATCCAATTTATTCAGGACCCAAGGCAACCCACTTCCCCCAAAGAAACAGAACTATTAGCGGACTATCTAAAGGAGTATTAGTAATTGAAGCCCAAGAAAGAAGCGGATCATTAATAACCGCCAAATTAGCTCTAGATCAAAACAGAGATGTCTTTGCCGTTCCTAATAATATCTTTGAAAAAACAGGAACCGGAACAAATAAACTAATTCAGTCCGGAGCTAAATTAATTTTAAACTCCAACGATATCTTAGAAGAATTTAATTTATTCAAAAAAGAAAAAACCAAAAAACTTGCAAATTAATCATTTTTTAGATAGTATCTAGATTATCCAAAATTAACCTAAATTTAAACATATGTCAAAAACCCTAGTTATCGTAGAAAGTCCTGCAAAAGCTAAAACAATCTCCAATTTCTTAGATAAAAAAACCTATGAAGTCGTAGCTTCCATGGGCCATCTTCGAGATTTACCAAGAAGTACCCTGGGTATAGACTTAGAGAATAACTTTGAACCAAAATATGTAATTCCCAAATTAAAAGCCAAAACTGTATCCGAATTAAAAAAAATAGCTAAAGGTAAAGATGATGTTATACTCGCAACCGACGAAGACAGAGAAGGAGAAGCAATTGCCTGACATCTTACTCATATATTAGGACTAGATCCTAAAACCGCCAAACGTATCGTATTCCACGAAATTACCCCAAATGCCATAAAAGAGGCCCTAGAAAACCCAAGATATATAGATATCAGATTGGTTGATTCCCAACAAGCTAGACGCATCCTAGACCGTTTGGTAGGGTATAAACTATCCCCCTTCCTTTGAAAAAAGATCATGAAGGGCCTTTCTGCTGGCCGAGTTCAAACCCCAGCCCTAAGACTAATTGTAGAAAGAGAAAAAGAAATTAACGAATTTAAACCAGAAGAATTCTGAGAAATCCAAGCTAAATTTCAAAAAGATAAAAAAGAATACCTCGGAAATCTATCTCAAATCAATAACAAAAAATTAGATAGATTTGATTTAAATAAAAAAGAAGAGTGTGAAAAAATTAAAAAAGAAATTGAAAATCAAAATGCCAAAATAACAAAAATAGAAACAAGCATAACCACTAAGAAAACCCTTCCCCCACTTACCACTAGCACTCTTCAACAAGCTAGTTGATCAACTCTTCGCTTCTCTGTTAAAAAAACAATGATGGTTGCCCAACACCTTTACGAGGGAATTGATTTGGGATCTGGACAAATTGGTTTAATTACATATATGCGTACCGATTCTGTTAATTTAAGCAAATTTGCCATCGATACCTCAAGAGAATATATCGAAAAAACATTCGGTAATAAATACCTACCAGAAAAACCAAATTACTTTAAAGCCAAATCAAGTTTAGCCCAAGAAGCCCATGAGGCTATTAGAGCAACAGAGCCGACAAGAACACCCGAAAGTGTTGCTCAATTTTTAAGTAATGATGAACAAAAACTATACAGACTAATTTGACAAAGAACTATTGCCTGCCAAATGAATGATGCCAAATTAGAAAAACAAGAAATCGAAACCCAAACCATTGAAACAAAAAACATCTATACCTTTAAAAGTAATTATCAAAAAATTTCTTTTGATGGATTCCTAAAGGTTTTACCCCTAGATGTAGAGAATTCCGAATCCCCTGATTTAAAAGAAAAAGAAATATATAGCATCAAAGAAGTAACTCCTTCTCAACACTTTACCGATCCTCCAGCCAGATACAATGATGCTTCTTTAGTTAAAACTCTGGAAAAATATGGTATTGGTAGACCCTCAACCTATTCTTCAATTATCTCTGTTCTTATAGATCGAGGATATGTATCATATAACGAAAACAAATCGTTTGCCCCTTCAGATATTGGAACCAAAACCTGTAATATGCTAGTAGAGAATTTTCCTAATATTGCTGATTACCAAATGACTGCTAATCTTGAAGAAAGCCTTGACTTAGTCGCTGAAGGAAAAAACGACTGAAGAAAACTATTAAAAGAATTCTATTTTCCCTTTGAAGAACTTCTAAAATCTAAATACGAAGAAGTAACCAAGATAAACCTAATTGAAGATAATCAAACTAATGAATTCTGCCCCAAATGTAATTCCCCATTAATTATGAAAATGAGCAGATTTGGAAAATTCTTGGCTTGCTCTAAATTTCCTGAATGCAAATTCACAAAATCAATTAACCAAGAAACTGGAGTTAAATGCCCTAAATGTAAAACCGGAGATGTCATTATGAGAAAATCAAAAAGAGGAAAGATATTCTATGGTTGTTCTAATTACCCTAATTGCGATTTCATAATTAATAAAAAACCTCAAAAAGAAACTTGCCCTGAATGTGGCTATCCTCTAATAATAGCTAATAAACAATCTAATAAATGTTCTAATAAAGAATGTAAATATGTCACCCGAACTGACCCCGATACAAAATAACGTCCAAGAATATCTCACAGACAAAGACCTTGAATTAATTGATAAGGCATTTTTAACTGCGAAAAAACTCCATCAGGGACAAAAAAGAAAAACCGGGGAAGACTACTACTATCACCCACTAAGAGTAGCGATTGAACTATCCCAATTAAAACTAGACACCCAAACCATCATTGCTGCCCTTCTTCATGATTCTATAGAGGATACAACAATAACCAAAGATCAATTAAAAAGAGAATTCGGACCAGAAGTTCTTTTCTTAGTTGATAGTGTCTCCAATATCCATCGACTCCATCATCAAATAAAAAACAATAATGAAAAATTTCAAAAAGAAAATGAGAAACTTGATAATTTAAGAAATCTAATTCTTTCAGCTTCAAAAGATTTTAGAGTAATTTTAATTAAATTAATGGATAGATTAGACAATATGAGAACTCTTTGGGCTCTTCCGGAAACCAATCAAATAGAAAACGCCAAAGAAACATTAGAAATCTATGCTCCTATTGCCTACAACTTAGGCCTTGAAAGTCTTGGTGCCAGTCTATCAGAAATAGCTTTCCCCTATGCCTATCCTAAAGAATACAAAGAAGTCAAAAACACCGTTGGAAACAAATATCTTGATTTAGAAAAAGAAATGTTTGTAGCTAAAAAAGAAATGGAGCAATTTTTAATTAAAAACAATGTTCCCCTTCTTGATATCCATTTCCGTAAAAAGAAACTATATAGTATCTGATTAAAATATCAAAAAGAAAAGAGTTTTGATAAAATCTATGATATTATAGCTCTTCGGGTAATAGTTCCAACAGTTGGAGACTGTTATTCTACTCTTGGTTTAATCCATCAACTCTGACTCCCCTTACAATCAAGATTAAAAGACTACATTGCCCTACCAAAACCTAATGGATACAAAGCCTTGCATACAACAGTCTTAACTAGCAATAATCAAATAATTGAAATTCAAATTAAAACCCAAGAAATGTATGAATATTCAGAATTTGGTATTGCCAGCCACTGAATGTATAACTTACAAAAAACTAGTTCCAAATACACTCAAAGAAAAGAAATCCATCAAAAAAACAATCTTCTCCAAGATCTTGGAAAAGCTAATTTCCAAAAACAAGATAACGAAAGTATGTTCAATACTCTAGTTAACGATATCCTTTCCGAACAAATATACATCATTACCCCTAAGGGTAATATTATTTCCCTTCCTAAAGGATCAACCCCAGTAGATTTTGCCTACAAAATCCACAGTGATATCGGAAACCATTGCGAAATGGCAAAAATAAACAACCAAGCTGTCCCCTTAAATTACAAACTAAAATCCGGGGATATAGTAGAAATAATAACAAATAAAAACAAAAAACCAAGCAGAGCTTGGTTGGAATTTGTTAAGATGACTGAAACAAAAAAGAAAATTAATGATAATTTATAATATTAATATTCTTTTAAAACAAATGCTCTTGTTTCGAGATATAATATTCTGTTCTTTTGTATATATCGCTAACAAAATTTAAATACCGAGAAATTTCTTCTTCTGTCGGTGAAACTATTTCTCGATAAGCATCCTTATTCCGTTTCTTTCTCATATAATCCCCAGCATCTAGTATGCTTGAATCATTTAAAATCTCTGCTATTTTTTGTATTATAAAAATATGATGACCTTCTTTACTCCTAACTCTATAACCCCTAGTTGCCATTAACGCCATACCGCACCTAAGAAATGAAGAATAAACAAACCAAAACTGAGCTCTTGGCTCTGAGTTTTGGTAAGCTAAACCCAAATCTACTTCAGCTTCTCTAAGAAACTTCTTAACCGTGGATGCGTCAAATATTTGTTTTTGAAAAAGTTCTTCGTTAAACCCCATATTAAATGACGTTTATTACTTTAGTTTTTAAAACACTCATTAAAAAATTCTCTTTTTCTTTTAATTTTCTTTCATATTCTTGTACTGAATACTCCACTGGATTAACCTCTATCCTTAAGTCATATTGTAAACGAGTTAATTCCTTATACAATTCGTTATAATCATAATCACCAACGACTAAAATATCGATATCACTAGTGGGGGTTAATTTATCTTGAGCATAAGATCCAAATAATATTACTTTTTTTATTCCTTTAATTTTAGACAAATTTTCTTTTAAAATAGCCTCAATTCCAAAACTTTTTTTAACAATCTCCTTATATTCTTTTAAAAAACGATATTTTGTATTTAGAAAGAAGAACCTTTCTTTACCCCTGAATTCTGAATTCAAAACTCCTTCCTTAAAAAGTTCCAAAAGTTTAATTCTTGTATTACTCGGTAATTCTTCAATTTTTCCCGCAATCTCTCGAATATAAAACCTGTCTTGATCATGAATGAAAAAATAATTTAATAATTTCCTAGTAATTTTTGACCTCAAAGATATAGCCATATTTAATATTTCATTGTACTATTAATCTAGTACGATTGTATCATATATCTAGTACAAAGTCAACCCTACTCCTTCATTAGATTATAAAAATCATCTTTCTCTAATACTTCTTTTTCTAATAAAACCTTAGCTACTTTTTCTAATTTATCAATATTCTTAGCTAATATGGTTTCTGCTTTTTTATGGGCATCCATAATTAATCTATTAACTTCTTCGTCAATCTTAGAAGCCATTTCTTCAGAGCAAGTTTTTCTCGTTGCCATTTCTCTTCCCAAGAATACCGATTCATCCCCTACAAAAGAGATTGGACCTAACTTACTCATTCCGTATTTGGTAACATACGCTCTAGCACTATTAGAGGCTACTTTTAAATCATTAGATGAACCCGTAGTTATTTCCCCAAATTTATTTTCTTCCGCCACATATCCCCCCAAATAAACAGCCAATTCATCTAAGAATTCTGATTTAGTTTTTAAATATTTATCTTCTTCAGGTAATTGTAACGTATACCCAGCAGCCACCCCCCTAGGTAAAATAGAGATTTTATGTACCGGATTTGCATGTGGTAATAAAGCAGCAATAATTGCATGCCCAGCTTCATGGTAAGCCGTAACTTCTTTTTCTTTTTGATTAACTACATGGCTCTTTCTTTCTGGACCCATCATTACCTTTTCAACTGATTCTAATAGATCAACTTCTTCAACTTTTTTCTTGTTTCTTCGAGCAGCTAGAATAGTCCCCTCATTAATTAAATTCTCTAAATCTGCTCCTGAAAACCCAGGAGTACGAGAAGCTATTTTATTCAAATCAATCTTATCATCAAATTTCCTGTTATCCAAATGAATTTGTAATATTTGTTTTCTTTCTTCTTTATCGGGTAAATCCAAAAATATTCTTCGATCAAATCTACCAGGACGCAATAAAGCTGGGTCCAAAACGTCACTCCTATTGGTTGCACCCATAACAATAACGTTTGTATCTTTATCAAATCCATCCATTTCTACAAGAATTTGGTTTAATGTTTGCTCTCTTTCATCTTGACCTCCCCCAATTCCAGACCCTCTTTCTCTTCCAATGGCATCAATCTCATCAATAAATAATATTGAAGGTGCAGATTTTTTAGCAATTGCAAATGCAGATTTTACGCGCGAACTTCCGACTCCGACAAACATTTCTACGAATTCAGAGCCCGAAATATAGAAAAAAGGAACCCCACTCTCTCCAGCCACGCTTCTTGCTAA
>Ga0247841_10008796_pt1 | contig 14362 bp, 11 predicted proteins | sample LaCruzMarch2015__2_FD_192410 | JGI IMG/M metagenome (GOLD analysis project Ga0247841, IMG submission 192410) | Freshwater microbial communities from meromictic Lake La Cruz, Castile-La Mancha, Spain - LaCruzMarch2015_18m | ecosystem: Environmental > Aquatic > Freshwater > Lake | place: Spain...
GCTGAGTCGCCAAGACCAATGTCAGACACGAAAAAACTCGCGTCTCCATATTTTCTATATCGCAACTTCGAACTCGACCCCTCAGTTATCAGGGTCATCGACTTTGGGTTGCGACGCCTCATCGGCCCATTAAGGTAGTCAGCCGGAGTATTTAAGCTTTTCCCTCCTTTCATCTCATTTCTGAGAAGAAGAGAGAAACCCTGGCGTTCTTAAACCGATGTCGTACTTAGGCCCTATAATCACTATCTACAGGACCCATTGTCCCACCCTTCCAGGCGGGCCGAACTCACCCAATAACTCAGTCGTATATAACCTTTTTGCTCTCCTGGTTCGCGCCCCCATCCCTGATGAAAATAGAGATATAAAACCAGATGCCTCATATCGCTTAGTTTTAATATGATCATAACCAAGAATCCAGGATTAATAATCCAGGATTAACATGCCTGCTGGAGGTCTTTTATGGGTTATACATTGACTGAGAAAATCCTGAGGCAGCACCTCGCGGATGGCTTCTACGAGCCCGGCAAAGAGATCGGCATAAAGATAGACCAGACCCTTACCCAGGATGCAACCGGCACCATGGCCTATCTTCAATTCGAGTCCATGGGACTCTCCGATATTGCCACCGAGCTTTCCGTCAGCTTCGTTGATCACAACACCATCCAGGTAGGATTCGAAAACGCCGACGATCACGCCTACCTGGAGTCCATCGCGAAGAGGTATGGCATCTACTTCTCTCGACCAGGAAACGGCATTTGCCATCAGGTCCATCTGGAGAGATTCGCAAGACCCGGCAAAACCCTTCTGGGGTCCGACAGCCACACACCTACTGCAGGAGGGGTAGGATCCCTGGCCATGGGTGCAGGAGGACTTGATGTAGCCGTTGCCATGGGCGGCGGCGCATACTACCTCGCCGCTCCGCGCGTGATCAATGTCCGCCTCACAGGCAGGCTAAAACCCTGGACCACAGCCAAAGATGTAGTCCTGAAAGTCCTCTCCATCCTTAGCACAAAAGGAAATGTCGGCTGCGTCTGCGAATACACCGGGGAAGGCATTGCCGAGCTGACTGTGCCGGAGAGAGCAACCATCACCAATATGGGCGCAGAGACGGGCGTCACCACATCCACCTTCCCCAGCGATTGGCAAACGAAGCGATTTCTACAAGCGCAGGGAAGAGGAGAGCATTGGGTAGCTCTGGCAGCAGACAACGATGCAGTCTATGATCGCACCATTGAGATCGACCTATCCGAGATCGAGCCGCTTGCATCCGCGCCTCACAGCCCGGGAAACATAGCCAGGATCAAAGACCACAACCTGCCCGTGGATCAGGTGATGATCGGCTCATGCACCAACTCCTCTTATGTGGACCTCATGACCGTGGCGGCAATGGTAAAAGGCAAGCATCTTCCTGCCGGCGTTTCTTTAGGCATTGCGCCCGGCTCGCGACAGGTGCTCAGCGCCATAGCCAGGAACGGCGCCCTGAGCGACCTGATCGCCTTCGGAGCCAGAATTCTGGAGTCTTCCTGCGGCTTTTGTATCGGCAACAGCATGTCACCATGTACAGACTCAGTTTCTGTTCGCACCAGCAACCGCAATTTCAGAGGTCGATCCGGCACGCCCAGTGCACAAGTCTACCTGACCAGCCCCCTAGTCGCCGCCGCCTCAGCTCTCACCGGCCGGCTGACGGACCCCAGAGAATTGGGGATGGACTTTCCCAGAATAGATATGCCGGAGCATTTTGAGATCGATGATAGTATGATCATTGCGCCCCTTCCCGCTGCAGAACGAACAGAAATAAAAATATGCAGGGGCCCCAATATCGGAGAGCCACCCGTCAACGGACCGATGCCGGAAGATATCTATGGACAGGTAACCATAAGGGTGGAAGATCTGGTAACCACGGATCATATCATGCCTGCCGGCTCTCGCCTCAAATACAGGTCCAATGTTCCCAAATACTCAGAATTCGTCTTTGAGCCGCTGGACAAGGATTTCAGCACTCGCGCATCGGCCCTGCGGGATCAGGGCGTGCATAACCTGATCGTGGCAGGTCTTAGCTATGGCCAGGGCTCCTCTCGCGAGCATGCCGCTCTTTGCCCCATGTACCTGGGAGTGAAAGGGGTGATCGCCAAATCCATAGAGAGGATACATGCCGCCAATCTGGTGAACTTTGGCATAGTGCCATTCAGCTTTGTCCAGGAATCGGATTGGGACAGCTTGCCGGAAAAAACCGAGGTTCGAATACCAGGCATTCGTAAGGCTCTGGAGACGGGCAAGGAGAATATCGTGGCCCTGGCCGGAAATAAGCAGATCAGCCTGAATATGAGCCTCTCCAAACGACAGAGAGATATCTTGCTGGCGGGTGGACTATTGCCCAACACAGTGCAGGCAAGAAAAGGAGCAAAAAAAGAAAAATAAATCTGCAGCACAGGCAGATCTTATCTTTTTTATCGTTTCAATCTTTTATAAGCTGCTACTTCTAGACGTTAAACATGGTTATGATATTTTGCGATAACATCTTTCCTTTTGCATCCTTGCTCGGCGTGCCTGTGCTATTGGATACCGTTAAGCTTCCGCTTATCTGGGGATACGACCAGACCTGATTGAGGCTGAACTGACTGTTCACATTTCTGGTCAGAAACTGGCTGTTTCTCTCGGTGGCCGTAAGAGTAGGAGCGACAGCATTTGCGGCAAAGCTCGTGGCCTTGAACTGCAGAGGTGTGTCGAACCTCAGAGGGAAGGTGTTCATCCAGATGTCCATGTTGGAACTCGCACTCTTGATGCTCAGATTTTGCTGGTTGGCGATATAGGTGCCCCAGTAAGCCTGGACATTAGGTTCAAAGGTAGATGAGCTGGGTGCATTGAAGAATGCAAGCTGAGTGCTGCTGTAGCCCTCACCCATGCCAACGGTCTGGGCACCGGCCAGGCCCAAGAGGCAGGTTAATGCTATTAGTACTACAATCGTTTTCATATTAATTATCCTCTGCTGAAAATCTGTCCCAACCTATTTATTCCTTATTGGTAAGGGAGAACTTATGCCGGACCGCTTCGAAATACTGCACAAAGATCTGGCCGGAAGGATCGGCCGGCTTTCCACAATGCACGGCACCATCGAGACTCCCGCGCTCATGCCTGTAGTCAATCCTCATCTGCCGCTCATCCCGCCAAATGAGATGGAAAAGATGGGCGCTGATATGATCATCACCAACAGCTACATCATTCACCAGGATGCAGACCTGAGAATACAGGCCATAGAGCGCGGGCTGCATGATCTGCTGGGCTTTTCCGGGCCGATCATGACGGACTCGGGCGCCTTCCAGCTCTCCGTGTATGGAGATATCGATGTTTCTCCCCTGGAGATTTTGAATTTTCAATTCGCCATAAAATCGGACATCGCTGTACCACTTGACATACCAACTCCCCCCGACGTCTCTAGAGAAAGGGCTGAAGCGGAGCTGGCAATAACAGAGGAGCGACTGGTGCAGGCAGCCTACCTGGAAAGACCGGCTCTTCTTGCCTGCCCCATCCAGGGCTCAACCTACCCGGATCTCCGAGAGAAAGCGGGCCGGTTCGCCAGAGATCTTCCCTTTGATGTCTATCCTGTGGGCGGCGTGGTCCCGCTCATGGAGGCTTACCGGTATCGCGATCTGGTTAATGTCGTGACGGCCGCCAAGAAAGGCCTGGGCTCGGGCCGGCCCGTGCATCTCTTTGGCGCCGGACATCCCATGATCTTTGCCCTGGCGGCAGCCATGGGTTGCGATCTCTTCGACTCGGCAGCATACGCCCTCTACGCCCGACAGGATCGGTACCTGACTGTGCAGGGAACCGGCAAGCTGGAGGAGATGAGCTACCTTCCCTGCTGCTGCCCCGTCTGCCAGGAGCATACCTTGAAGGAGCTGATAGATAGCCCGCAAAAGACCAGGCTCCTGGCCAGACACAATCTCTACGTCTCACTACAGGAGATGAGACAGGTTAAGGAGAGCATTCGCGAGGGCTCTCTCTGGGATCTGCTGGAGACGCGCTGCCGCTCCCATCCCCGCATGCTGGACGGCCTGAAGAGCCTCGCCCGGCAGGGCCCGTGGCTGGAGAGCCTCGACTCGGCCAGCAAGTCCACATTCTTCTACTTAAGCCCGGAGTGCGCCAGCCGACCGGAGGTGATGCGCTATGCGCGAAGGATTGACCGCATCAGTTTGCAGGGCAATGTCCTGATCACCGACGATTCCCAGGCGGACACGTCCGGCTTTGCGCACGTTTTGCACTTCAAGCCGCCCTTCGGGCCCTATCCGGCGGAGCTGTCCGAGACCTATCCCTTCAATGCCGAGGTGCCGGAGGAGGCTGATGATGCGGCAATGAAGCAGGCCCTGAAAATCACGATGGATCTAATCAGGGCCAATCCGGGGGCGAAGTTTCGCTTCCGGCTGAAAGATAGGGAGATGGAAGAGCTATTAAAGGGAATGCAAACGATTACAGGTGCCATTCAAGGTGAATAAGCGGGTGCGCAGTTCAATGCCGCATCAGTCATCGCCGTAGAGGCCTCATTCCACGTCCAGGCGTATGAACTGCTTTTATGGTATTACCAAGAGACTGGACTGGCTCATCGAACTCGTGAGTTATCCATAGTCGATTATATAACTATCTCAAATCGATCTAGATCCTATTCAGTCTATCTTCCATAGTTTATGGAACACAGGGTTTACAATTCACCGATATCCATTTATCGATAGCATTAAACACAAAAAGCTAAACCACAATCCGTCGCGCACCATCAGGGGGTTCGAGCCGGAAAGAGTCCTTATAATATCCTACGGTTTAATGGATACCGAAAAAAAGAGGGAATGGATTACAGGTTATACACCCTTTATTGGTGCAGTCTTTGACCATAATAGGTAGTCACGTAAAACTTCGTAGTCCTTAGCCCATCATCGTTGTCTAGAGTCCACTGACAATCGGTGTCGATTAATTGTGGATGAGGTAAAAACGATCCCCTTCGAGTATAAATTTTTGGCCTATTGCGCAGTCATAGCCAGTTGCCGAGGCATGCTTGCCATCCCTGGCATAGACATAGACGAAATAGCTGCCTGCATTGCTGGGTAATGTTATCCATGTCCACTGGTTCATGGTGGACCACCCCTGTACCACCGTCCAATTGCCGCCCGTGGAGGGACCCCTCAGCCAAAACTTGTAGAGCACAGGGTCTTTATCCGGGTCTGAGGCCGCTGCAGTCCAAGTTATAGATGCGGCCTTACCGAACCCTGTATCCTTTGACTCCTTGTCTGCATTCAGGCTGTGCAGAGTAGGTGGCTTGTTTGCTACCTTCGTATCTATCGATGGCTCGGGTTTGCTTCTTGGTTTGGTTTCTATACTAAAAAGTACACTCTTATTGTCATCAAAGCCATCGGAACCTGCATGCTTGCCATCCCTTACTCTGACATCAATTGTGTCAATTGTAAATATGGCTTCAATAGTGAAGTTAATATAATCCATCCCTCCGCTGTTTCCAGTAGTCCAAACCCACTTTTTCTCTTTTATCCATTCTGTTACGGGTTTATCATTCAGGAAGAAGCAGTAAAAGATCTCGTCGTCCTCAGGGTCAGAGGCTTCTGCAGTCCAAGTCACAATTGAACCGGCTTCCTGTGGGCTGGCCTTATCTGCTGCCAATTCGGAAATTACTGGCTTTTCATTAGGCTTGTTCGCTACCACTTCAACGGCAACGGGTGCTGACTCAGGTACATTTATGATGAAGCGTGTCACCTTACTGCTATCGCATTTTTCAGGACCTGCATGCTTTCCATCTCTTATCCGAACTTCTATCTGGTTTTCGCCCACATCGTCTTCCGATGTATTCCAGACCCACCTATTCTCCTTTGCCCATTTGGCCACTGGTTCGTCATTCAGGATGAAGCGGTATAGCAACTCATCTTTCTCAGGATCTTTGGCCTCGGCTGTCCAGGTTACAGAAGTTCCTGTGTCTTGCGGGCTTGATTTATCTGGTGTCAGAGAGATTAGCTTAGGCAGCTTATTGACCTTCTCTGGCACATTGACGATAGTCTTGGTGGCATTAGGATTGATTCTGACAACAATATGCGTGTCTCCGGGATACAGTGGTCCTCCTGGATGAGCATTCCCATCAGGGTCCTTGCCCCAATCAAGGTTTAGCCAGACCTCTTTTGTATCTGTTTCAATATGTGCAAAAATTTTATCGGTTTCATACAGGTCCTTCAGCCAACTGATGATATTTTCAATCAGGTCGTTCTCAGAATCTAGCTGGCCGAGATAGACCTCAGTATAAGCATGGCCCCCTGTAGTATTATTACGAGCCAAAATTATCCTAGTCGTCCCACCAATTGATTCTATGAGCGCGGCCATTAGAATGGCAAAGTCATCGCAGTCACCTGCACCTGCACATTTATAGTATTTTCCCAAACTTATTGACGTTGTCGCTGAATTGAAGTTATCTACTCCTCTTGTATCTCTAAAATAGTACCAACCATCCTTGAGGTCGCTATAAATTGAGCTGATTTGGGCTATGGTATAGTCGCCAGGCTTGCCAGCCAGCCTGAGTGCTTCTAAATGGACGGTGTCATTTTTCAGTTCAAGTCTACTGTTTAGCGTCTTTCTAATCTCGCCTACACGAAGGTTTGCGCTATCGCCAGGAGCACTACTTCCTCCGGTATTTGGAAACAGAATAATCTCGTCGTCTGATGGGGAAGATGCCTGGGGCACTCCCTTCAGATCATCAGACGAAGCACTCACGCGTTCCAACTGATCGGAGGAATAGCCGGCTATGCTCGATGAGGTTTCATCAAAGACGAAAGGCACGTCTGCAGCTACTGTTGATCCAACGAGAAGAACTATGCCGAGCCAGAGTACCAAAGGAGACATTTGACTTGATCTTGCGCTTGCTTACTATATGTATTTTACAGCAAAGCTGTTGAAATATAGATGGCCATAGTGGAGGGCTATTCTAGATATATCAAGGAACAATTTTTGAAGGCATGTATTTAGCGAGAAAGTTATACACATCAGATAATACACCATTATAGGCCCGAATAAGAGGCCAGCATAATTTTATAAATATGAATCCGACCTCCTAATGTCTGGTGTTGCGCGGCGGATTCTACATTACTTTTCCCTATTTAGCGGATGCTGGTTAATCGACCGCAGGCAATTGTCGAAAATTCATTCCATAAAGTATGGGACAGTCAGATTGGCAAAAGTGATTTTGGTCTTATCTAAAAACGGTTGGGAAAACTATGAAATCTTTGCATGTTATACATACTCCTGAGATTCGCGACTCCCACAACCGGGGGCATCCTCCCACATGAGCCTGACACCCGGCGACGGGAGCCTGATGCCGCCAGCAATCCTGAGCGGGCGCAAGGACAAGAAGCAGCAAAAATCCGCAGGCCGTTTTCATCGCGCTGCCCGGCCTCTGCCTGGCGCAGCCTCTACAGCTACGCTTCAATGCAAGAAGCCATAAAGGCCGCCGAGGCATTGAGGAGACAAAATAAGCAGGCCATACGACCCTTCGTGCCCGCTGCCCTCCGCTCCGAGCCGGCCCTGGAGCTGCCGCCCCAGGAGTTGGCGGGCCCCAAGGGCGTAATGGTCCACCCCTTTAGCGCAAAAGAGCCGGAAAAAGGCGAAGCTTCTGGCCAGACATAATCTTTACGTCTCACTGCAGGAGATGAAACAGGTTAAGGAGAGCATTCGCGAGGGCTCGCTGTGGGACCTGCTGGAGACGCGCTGCCACGCGCACCCTCGCATGCTGGACAGCCTGAAGAGCCTCGACTCTGCCAGCAAGTCCACATTCTTTTACTTGAGTGAGGAGTGCGCCTCCCGCCCGGAGGTAATGCGCTGTGCGCGAAGGATCGATCGCATCAGTTTGCAGGGCGATGTCCTGATCACCGACGATTCCCAGGCGGACACTTCCGGCTTTGCCCATGTGCTGCACTTCAAGTCGCCCTTCGGGCCCTATCCGGCGGAGCTGTCCGAGACCTATCCCTTCAATGCCGAGGTTCCCGAGGAGGCAGATGATGCGGCAATGAAGCAGGCCCTGAAAAACACAAAATATCTGATGCAAGCCAATCCTGAGGCTGTGTTCTGCATCCGGCTAAAGATCGGTGATTTGGGAGAACGCCAAAAGCAATTGTAAGCCATTACACCTGCCATTCATTAGCAAGAGATGAAATGATCTCATTCAAAAGAGAAGGCTTGATGTACAGGGTTGACCTGCGGGGGAGACTTCGAAGGATATCGATCACCTCAGGCCCTGTTCTGTGACCTTTTCGTACGGCACGAATTAAGATCCCAATTGTTCCGTGGACTTTAAAACCACGCTGATCCGCAGCAACTCTCGCCGCAGAATCATCAGTTAGGAAGATAGCATGGGGATGGAGCTCCATCAGACTCAATGCCTCCAATTCACCTCGGTCCAAAGATAAGGTCCGGGCCAAGATGCGTATGGTGGCTTGAGGAGATGGTGCCGAGATAACATGAAGATTAAAAGAATGCTTCAGAGCCGCAGGCTGATGCCGACCGACTTCATCCCTTACGGCCTCGGGAATGAATAGAGATGAAAAATCACAGATCACGTCAAGAGCATCGAGTTCAGAAAGGTGAATAAGCGGTCCGGAGTCCAGTACTACATCAGTCATCGCCGTAGAGGCCCCACGCCACATCCTGACGTATGAACTGCTCCCGCAGCTCGCCATCATGAGTCTCAAGGTACCGACGCACCGCTTCTACTACCAGGCTGTTGAGGTCAGGAAACCAGCCCGCTTTGACCTGAGCCTGCACGTCTTCAGCTAAACGTTTCGGTAAAGAGATCTCAGTCTTCAACTCAGACATGAGAGGATATTAAGTCACTTTTTATAGTTGAACATATCGGCTCAAATCTTCTTTTTATATGATTAAGTCACCATTGGTTAATGATATGTCGAAGTCCACCGCTCTAAATCCAAGATCACTTGCATCGATAAGAAGAGAGGCACAAAAGGCATGACCAAGTACTTCGAGGTAGTCCGCCGCGACGGACCGGCCCGCATGGGAAAGCTGCTTACAGAGCCGCAGATCAGCACCCCCGCCCTGATCACCAAGGACGATTACGTCTCAGCCGGTAGCGTCTACAGCTACGCTTCCTTGCAGGATGCCATAAATGCCGCCGAGGCTCTGCGGGAGCAAAAGAAGCTGGCCATACTTCCCTACGTGCCCGCCGCTTTGCGCTCCGAGCCGGCCTTGGAGCTGCCGCCCCTGGAGTTGGCGGGCCCCAAGGGCGTAATGGTCCATCCCTTTAGCGCAACGGAGCCGGAGAAAGCCGATGTCTATGTGCTGGGTAGCGCTGGGGCGTTGAAAAATCCCAGAGATCTGGTGGCGGCCATTGTAAGCGTGCGAGAGAGGATCGCCCCGGACACGGCTCTTTATGCCCCCGCCCTGGCCACACCTGCCAACCTGGCCTTGCTGGTGTATCTGGGCTTCGATATGCTGGACGGGACGCGCGTCGTTGCCGACGGCCTGCTGGGCCGTTACCACACCCGCGATGGCGTTTGGAAGGCGACGGAGTTGGTGGAGCTGCCCTGCCGCTGCGAAAATTGCCGGGAGATGGTAACGAAGGGAAGAAAGGCAGAGCTGCTTATTGCCCACAATCTGCAAAAGCTGGAGGAGGAGCTGCTCGCGGTTCGAGAAGCCATTCGCTCCGAGACCATACGCGAATACATCGAGCGGCAGGTGCGGGTAACGCCGGAGCAAACGGCGGCCCTGCGCCTGCTTGACGGCGAGCACCAGTACCTGGAGAAGAGGACGCCCCAAAGCCGGCGCAGCACATTTTATGCCAATTGCGCCGAATCCTTGCAGCGGGTGGAGGTCACTCGCTTTGCCGAGAGGGTGATCAGCCGGTACAAGGCTCCAGAGAGCGATGTCTTGCTGCTCTTGCCCTGTTCGGCAAAAAAACCCTACTCACTCTCCCGATCGCACCGGCTCTTCGCAGAGTCCATTGGATCACACCGCCGCTATCTGCATGAGCTGATATTGACCTCGCCTCTCGCCCTTGTGCCGCGCGAGCTGGAGGAGGCCTATCCCGCCGCCAGCTACGACGTTCCCGTCACCGGCCACTGGGACAGAGAGGAGAGAGCATGGCTGACTGGCTGTTTGCAGGCCTATCTCAAGAAAAATAGGTACGCCAGGATCGTAGCCCATCTCGATGGCGAGCTGGAAGCGACGGTAAAAGAGAGCGGGATTGATGCCACATTTACCGGGGGCGGCAGCAAAGGCCCGGCTCTGGACCGGCTCAGCGCGGCTGTGGCCGAGGCCTGCCATGGAGCGGCGCGCCTACCCGATCTGCGCCTCCTCCGCTACCGGGCCCATGCTGACTACTATTTCGGACAAGGAGCCGGCGATCTTCTCCTGCAAGGAAAGATCATAGTGAAGGGCAGGGAGATTCAGGACGAGCAGAAGAGGTCCCTGGCGGCGACCACACCCAACGGCATGATCGCCCTCTCCCTGGCTGGCGCAGCCCGGCTGGAGCCTCTGGGACGCTATATCGTCAAGATCGGCGACTTCCTGCCCAAGGGCTCCCTGCTGGCGCCGGGAGTGGTGGACGCAGACGAGCAGATCCGCCCAGGTGACGAGGTAATCGTAGTAGGAGAGAAGGCCTTTGGCATAGGCAAGGCCAAGATGTCCGGCTGGGAGATGAAGGCATCCCGCCGGGGCGTGGCCGTGGAGATAAGGCACATCAAGGGAAGGTAGGGACATGAGAGGAATGAGGGAGAGAAGAAAAGATAAGACAGGTCTGGACATGATCAAACCGACCTCGTTTTATTCCAGTGAAAGTGAGAAGGTCAAACTTAACTGGTTCTGCTATGAACTGTCCTTGTCGATATACGATAGCATGAAAAACAAAATTGCATTCCTGCTCAAGAGACGAAAGATCAGCAATGAAACCCTTGCGGATTTTTCAATTTACTATGCAAAGGGAATGAAGGATGTTGTCCTCCGGCAATTATCCGGCAAAATCAAAAAGGTCTGCATTTCATACGAGCCGATAGATTCATACTTTCCCGATATAGGTGATGATATGATCAATAAAATGACGGATGTAATCTCTGAAGCATGGGATGAGATGCTCAGTTTTTGTGAAGTATGCCCGAATCGATGCATCAGCGAAAAGGATGCATTCTGCACCCTGTTTGATGATAAGCATCTCTTCGATTATTGAAGAGGTGAGCGACATGGAGCTAATTGATGAAATGAAAGGCCATTTGCCGATTTCCGCTTATGCAAACCGGGATCTGAGCAAACTTTTAATCAAGAATGGAATGGATATCACACCAGAAAAGGAATTGAAGATCATTAAGGTAGCGCAGTCCGGAGAGGAGGGAGGCATAGCCTGTTTCCTGGATATTCCTGAGAACTTTATCGTCTCATTAACTCTGCTCAGGATAAAGCCGGATCACCCTCTTTGCGACAAGATCTCTGCCTATCAAAAGAAAAGGATCAGAAGCATATTCAGGTCAAAAGGCCTGAGCCCGAGAAGGCGATAAGGGGAGGAGCGCACGCACTGGGGCTCTTATGGCGATAGCGGAGAGCGTCTCATGTCGCGCCTGACCGAAAAAGAACAACAGGAGATAGTCATCCCCTTTCAGACAGCCAGGACCTTCCGGGCAGCCCTGGCAGCGGCAACGGTTAGTGCAATTTTTCGCGGCAAATCGTCAGAGGGAATTCTCCTTTATCCTCGATCCGCCCGGAGGCAGGAACTGCACCATCTGATCTACCGAGGCGACAGCCTTCAGGAAGGCTCGGTCCTCCACCTTTTCCGAGAACTGCCTGTAAATCTTTTTGGCCAGATCATCGGCATTCAGCTCGCCCGGCTCGATCTCCACCACCGGATCGGCTTTCGGCTTGACTGCCGAAACAGGCCCGCCCACAAGGACGCCGTCGGCTATGCCCAGGGCCAGGCCCAGAGGCGTATCTTTAAAGTATGTGCGCTCCCCGCGAATGACAAAAGCGCCCTTCTTTAAAAATTCACCAGATTCAGGTGTCTTGCTGACCTGATCGCCCTTAATCATGTAGCAATCGGCAGCCACAAGTCCGCCTTTCCAGACTGAGGAGTAGCTCACGGCAAACTGGGCCGCCTCTTGCAGGGTGCTCTCGGGGACGATCTCGCCCTCCGTCTTGATCACCGTGAGAGGTGCACCGGGAGCATCGGTATGCAGGGCCAGGTCGCGCCTTTCCAGATATTTGGTGTAGATCTCCTCGTTGCCGTCCGCATCCCTTCCTCCCAGCACCATAAATCCATCGGAGGAGAAAAACCAGCGGAACCTCTCATACCACTTGGGCTTGCGCCTCCTGTAGAAGGAAACTGGACGGGCCTTCTTTGGAGCAGCGGCCTTTCCTGCCCGCAGTTGCTTCGTGACGGCCAGAGCTTCTTTTGCGCCGCTCCCTTTTCTGGCCATCTCCTTGGCCAACTCGTAGTACCTTTGCGCATTCTGGGGAACAGTCAGGCTGGCATGCAGCTCCAGCTCCACCCCCTCCAGAAGGACGCGCATCTCGCCCTGCCCATCCAGGAAGAGGATGGTCCTGGCCTGAGGCAGGCCCGAGCCGCTGATCCTCTCCCAGATCTGATTATAAGAAAAACCCCTGGCTTTGGCCTCGGCCACCACCCGAAGAATCTGCTCCACACTGCCGTAAATCTGGTAGACCAGCTCGCCCTTGGCGATGAAAGACTTCTCCTGGGACTCGAAATCCTCAATCGCTTTTTGCTGCACATCGATCCTGCGATCCAGAGGGTTTTTCTTCTCCGCTTCATCCCCCTCTTTTTCCACGAAGAATGCATCAATGGCCTCGCTGAAAGTGGCAAAGCGCTTTTTCTCCAGGCCCTCGTAGATCTTGAGAGGCCGGGAGAGGACATCCACCGGCTCACCGTCAGCCAAAACGATGTGCGGATCGAGAGTTTGATCCAGGAAGACCTCTCGCAGAGCCTGATGGACCTTTTCAATCTCTGCGGGGGCCAGATCCGCAGCAGGCTTATTTTTGTCCACTCCAGCGACCAGGCAGACCTCCTCTCCGTAGGTGCCGCCCATGTTCAGTCCCCGCACGATGGATCGGACCAGATCCTGGCCGGCTGTGGCCAGCCAGGCGGTGAGATCGGGAAGCGAGATGGTTCTGGGGTCGAGCTGGCCGGGATGGTAGAGGTACGTCTCGCCGGCTGCCATTTTGCTGCCCCGGTAGACCATCTTTTTGAGCATGGAGAGGATCTGACGGTTCTCATCGAGCAGAATCATGCTGCCTTTGGGAAACAGCTCGATAACGAGGTAGTGGCGAACTCCGCTGCGCTCCACAGCGATCTCCAGTACCCGGTCCAGGTCGTGCTGCAGTACCTCGACAATCCTGCCACCGGTTATACGGTTGCGAAGCATGGTGGGAAATTGGGGCGGGGTTTTGGAGGCAGGCCGCAGCCCTTTGGTGATATTGACCCTCTTGCCGGCCACGAGGAGCAGATCCAGCCTGCCTTCGGCTGGGGACTGGACCGAGAGCCAGATCTTGTCCGAGGACTGCTGGTAGGCCTTGCCCATAAAGCCGCCCAGGATTCTGTCGGATAGCTCCGCAGCCATGGCGGCGACGTCCACATTGCTCATCGCCTTCTTCATGAGAGAAGTGTCCGAGATCAATCGATAAATAGTTGCGGATGCCTGGAGAGGAAGGAGAAGGAGACTGTGCAGCTCTTTTTGGTGGATCTGATGCTCATGCGCCTGGGAAGATGGCTGCGGCTCCTGGGGCAGGATGTGGCTCGCCCGAGGGGTGAGAGCGACGACGAGCTGCTGCTCCAGGCAAAGGAAGAGTGCCGGATTATCATCACCAGGGACAAGGGGCTTTTCCAGGCCTGCCCGGGCGCTGGTGTGGAGTGCCTGCTCATTCGATCCTGCAAAATTTCCGATCAGCTCCTGGTGATGGCCGAATCGGGCGTTGCTCTGCGGCTTGATCCCCAAAGATGCACGCTGTGCAACGGGATTCTCTATGAGATCGAAATCTCCGGGATGAAGAGGTGGCAGTGCCGGGATTGCAGGAAGCTCTACTGGGAGGGCGGTCACTGGCAGAAGATGGAAAGCATGCTGCAATCCATTCGCTGCCGAAGAGAGGAACGGGCTGGCTTGTCATACAAGCGCTCGTGAAAGGGGGCAGGATTTTGGAAACGATGACGATTTGCGGTTACTATTAGCAGAAAATTATACCCAAAAAAACAACGATCCCACCACAAAGAGCCCATGATCCTCAGGCAGGGATCATGCCCAAAGCATGAAAAACCCATAGAGCCATAGGCAAGGCTGATATGGGCAGTGAAGGCTGATCTGTGCACTGAGACTTGATCTCG
>Ga0247841_10008797_pt1 | contig 14358 bp, 10 predicted proteins | sample LaCruzMarch2015__2_FD_192410 | JGI IMG/M metagenome (GOLD analysis project Ga0247841, IMG submission 192410) | Freshwater microbial communities from meromictic Lake La Cruz, Castile-La Mancha, Spain - LaCruzMarch2015_18m | ecosystem: Environmental > Aquatic > Freshwater > Lake | place: Spain...
AGCCTCCGTCGAAGCGGCGCAGGCAATAATCGAACGACTCCGGTCGGATATCAACGATAGCGCTTTGAAGTCACCGCGCGACGGTCGCGTGCAGTATCGCATCGCACAGCCCGGCGAGGTGCTCAATGCAGGTGGTAAAGTGCTGAACCTAGTTGATCTCGCCGACGTCTATATGACCTTCTTCCTGCCTACCGCCGCTGCGGGTCGGCTCCAAATGGGGACCGAGGTTCGGCTGGTACTCGATGCCGCTCCGCAGTACGTCATTCCGGCCCGGGTGTCATTCGTTGCGGACGTCGCCCAGTTTACGCCCAAGACTGTAGAGACTGCCGAAGAGCGGCAGAAGCTGATGTTCCGGATCAAGGCGCGAATCGATCCGCAACTGCTCAAGCATCACATACGCAGCGTCAAAACCGGGTTGCCGGGAATGGCCTATGTGCTCCTGGACCCTAAGGCCAAATGGCCGGCAAATTTGGAGGCAAGAATTCCCCAATGACCAATCGTGCCCCAACCGCCATCATCGGTCAATCCGAGCCGGCGCCGGTGGCGCGACTGATTGACCTAAGCTTGCGGTACGGCAAGACGCGCTCTCTAGATGCTATCAGCCTCGATCTGCCCGCCGGTTGCATGGTCGGGCTGATTGGCCCGGACGGTGTTGGCAAGTCCAGTCTGTTGTCGCTTATTGCCGGCGCTCGTCGGGTGCAGGAGGGCCGGATCGAGGTTCTCGGCGGCGACATGACGGATGCGGGCCATCGCCAGACGGTCTGTCCGCTCATCGCTTACATGCCCCAGGGCCTGGGCAAGAATCTCTATCCCACGCTGTCGGTATTCGAGAATGCAGACTTTTTTGGCCGGCTGTTTGGCCTCGGCCACGCCGAACGCGAGCGCCGCATCGCTGAACTGCTGGAAAGCACCGGCCTTGGGCCATTTGCCGATCGGCCCGCCGGCAAGTTGTCCGGCGGCATGAAGCAGAAGCTCGGTCTATGCTGTGCGCTGATTCACGACCCGGACCTGCTGATCCTCGATGAGCCGACTACGGGTGTTGATCCCCTTTCGCGCCGTCAGTTCTGGGAACTCATTGACCGCATCCGGTCCGACCGGTCGTTCATGAGTGTCGTGGTGGCGACGGCGTATATGGATGAGGCCGCGCAATTCGACTGGCTCGTTGCGATGGATGACGGTCGCGTGCTCGCCACGGGAACGCCTGCGGAACTGCTTGATCGCACCAACACTGCATCGCTGGAAGGGGCGTTCGTCCGTCTACTGCCGGAGGAAAAGCGCCGAGGCCACAGGGAGGTGGAGATTCCTCCGCGCACGGCGGACGGCGGCCAGGTTGCCATTGAAGCACGGGACTTGACCATGCGCTTCGGCGATTTTGTCGCGGTTAATGGGGTGAGTTTCCGGATCGAGCGAGGAGAAATTTTCGGCTTTCTCGGCTCGAATGGCTGCGGCAAGACGACGACCATGAAGATGCTGACTGGCCTGCTTCCGGCCAGTGACGGTCAGGCTTGGCTGTTCAGCCGTGAAGTGGACGCACAGGATCTCGAAACCCGCCGACGGGTTGGGTACATGTCGCAGGGCTTCTCGCTGTATTCCGAGTTGACGGTGCGGCAGAATCTCATCCTGCACGCGCGGTTGTTCCAAGTCCCGAAGGAGGAGATTCCGGAGCGGGTTGGAACGATGGTCGAGCGTTTTGGCCTCGAAACGGTCGTGGACGCTCTCCCTGACTCGCTCCCCTTGGGGCAGCGACAGCGTTTGTCTTTGGCGGTGGCACTAATCCACCAGCCCGAGTTGCTGATCCTGGACGAGCCGACGTCCGGCGTTGACCCGGTGGCGCGGGACGCCTTTTGGCAGCTACTGATCGACCTTTCCCGCCGAGATCGCGTCACCATCTTTATCTCCACCCACTTCATCAACGAGGCCCAGCGCTGCGACCGCATCTCCCTGATGCACGCCGGTCGAGTGCTGGTAAGCGATACGCCGGCCGGGCTGACCGAAAAGCGAGGCGTGGAAAAGCTGGAAGACGCGTTCATAGGCTACCTGGAAGACGCGGCGGTCGAGGGCCAGACAAACGGTGCTGTGCCAAAGCCGAAAGGGGCGGTGGCAAGCACTCCAACGGTGGAAGGCGACTCGGATTTCGACGGGGTCATCCAAAGAAGCTTTTTTAGCCCTCGACGGATGTTGAGCTACACTCTGCGCGAGACGCTGGAACTGCGCCGCGATCCGATTCGCGCGACACTGGCGCTTCTCGGCAGCGTGATCCTGATGTTGGTCATAGGCTATGGCATCACCCTCGACGTGGAAGACCTGACCTTCGCCGTGCTGGACCGCGACCAGACGACCGTGAGCCGCGATTACGTGCTCAATCTTGCCGGCTCGCGATACTTCATCGAACAGCCGCCGATTGTCGATTACGAAGAGCTCGACCGGCGGATGAGGTCTGGAGAGATCAGTATGGCAATCGAGATTCCCCCCGGGTTCGCACGCGATCTGGGGCGCGGGACTCCGGTGCAGATTGGCGCATGGATAGACGGCGCCATGCCGAGGCGCGCCGAAACAATCCAGGGGTACTTGCGCGGCATGCATGCCCTCTGGTTGGCCGACAAAGCTGCGCACGACCTCGGCCAGCGCAACTTGACCGGTCCTGCCACCATTGAGACGCGCTTCCGTTATAACCCCGACGTCAAGAGTCTGGTGGCGATGGTGCCGGCGGTGATCCCGCTTCTGCTGCTCCTGATCCCGGCCATGCTCGCGGCGCTCTCTGTGGTCCGCGAGAAGGAACTCGGTTCGATCATCAATCTTTATGTCAGCCCGGTGACGCGCCTGGAATTCCTCCTCGGAAAGCAGCTCCCCTATGTGGCGCTCGCAATGCTCAATTTCCTACTGCTCTGGGCACTCGCGATCACTGTATTCAGAGTGTCGCTGACGGGGAGTTTTGCTGCCCTGGTCACGGCCGCGCTGCTGTACGTCATCTGTGCGACGGCCATGGGGCTATTGATCTCGACCTTTATGCGCAGTCAAATTGCGGCGATTTTCGGCACCGCTGTGCTCACGATCCTGCCCGCCGTACAGTTCTGCGGTATGATCGATCCGGTCTCGTCCCTGGAGGGGGCGGGCGCTCTGATCGGGCAGATTTACCCCACTGCCCATTTTCTCACGATCTCACGTGGCACCTTCTCCAAGGCCCTGGGTTTTGCCGACCTTTACCGTTCGTTCATACCTCTGCTGGTCGCCATTCCGGTGCTGATCGGACTGAGCGCTGCGCTCCTGAAGAAACAGGAAGTTTGAACCATGCGCGCGGATAACATTCTGCATCTCGGCATCAAGGAACTGTGGGGACTGGCCCGTGACCCTATAATGTTGGTGCTGATCGTCTACGCCTTTACAGCGTCGATCTATACGGCAGCGACTGCGATGCCGGAAACCCTCAACAAAGCGCCGATCGCCATTGTTGACGAGGACCGGTCGCCGTTGTCAACGCGGATCGTCGGCGCCTTCTACCCACCCTATTTCCTCCCGCCAGCGATGGTTACGCAGGCTGAAATGGATTCCCGGATGGACTCGGGGATCGACACCTTCGCCCTGGACATCCCCCCAGAATTCCAGCGCGATGTGCTGGCCGGGCGCAGTCCGACGATTCAGCTTAACGTCGATGCGACGCGTGTGAGCCAGGCTCTCACCGGCAGCAGCTACGTTCAGACGATCGTTACCCAGGAGGTGCAGGAGTTCACGAAACGCTACCGTGCCGACACAGCACAGCCTGTCGATCTGGCGCTGCGGGCGCGTTTCAATCCCGAGCTGAACAAGTCCTGGTTCGGCGCCGTGATGGAGGTGATCAACCAGGTCACCATGCTGGCGATCGTGCTCACCGGCGCCGCCCTGATCCGCGAGCGCGAGCACGGCACGATTGAGCATCTGCTGGCGATGCCGGTGACGCCTTTGGAGATCATGACCAGCAAGGTCTGGGCGATGGGGCTGGTGGTGCTTGCCGCCTGCGGCTTCGCCTTGGTCGTCGTCGTCCAGGGACTCCTGTCGGTTCCGATCCAGGGCTCGATCTCACTCTTCCTGTGCGGCGCTGCGCTGCACCTCTTCGCCACCACGTCGATGGGCATCTTCATGGGCACGGTCGCGCGCTCGATGCCGCAGCTCGGACTGCTGTTGATATTGGTGCTGCTGCCGCTGCAAATGCTTTCTGGCGGCATGACCCCGCGCGAGAGCATGCCAGAGTGGGTTCAATACGTGATGCTTGGGGCGCCTACCACCCATTTCGTCATGCTCGCCCAGGGGATTCTGTATCGTGGGGCGGGTCTCACGGTCGTGTGGCTGCAATTTCTGGCGATCGCCCTTATCGGCGCAGGTTTCTTCAGTATTGCGCTCGCACGTTTCCGCAGGACCATCGGGACGATGACGTAAACGTCGCCCCCAGGCTCGTCGAGTTCTGCATTTTGAAGAATGGATAATGAGTACGAGAACTCCGGAGAAGAATCGGCAGCTTGCACTGAAGCGATTGTTCTGCCTTTGGGGGTAGATTTCACCACCTCAAGATGCGTGTCACAGCCGAACCGCTTATCATACCGCATCATGCCGTCGTTTTTCTTGCCCAAAAAGCATAAAGAGCAACAGCAGGCGCGGTCATGCCCTCATGCCCCATTTATATACGGTCTCGCGTTCCAGAGTGCGAAACACACAGTTTTCAACAAGGATTCCCACAAGTATGACCGTGAGAAGCCCGGCAAAAACCGAGGCAGTCTCCAGTTGATTCTTCTTTTCATAAATGAACCAGCCCAGCCCTCCCGATCCGGAACTGACTCCGAACACAAGCTCCGCGGCTATCAAGGTACGCCACGCAAAAGCCCAGCCGATTTTCAGTCCGGTAACTATGCTGGGAAAGGCTGCCGGAACGAGTATTTGCAACACATAGCGCGGGCCGGTGAGTCCGTAATTTCGTCCCACCAGTCTCAATGTCGGGCTGATCGATGAGAAGCCCGAGAGCGTGTTAAGGGCTACAGGCCAGAGAACAGCATGGATGAGCACGAAGATAATGCTCGGAGTCCCAAGGCCGAACCACAGCAATGCCAATGGTAAGAGAGCGATGGCCGGCAAAGGGTTGAACATCGAGGTGAGTGTATCCAAAAGGTCCAAGCCGATACGGGAGGTAATTGCGAATACCGAAAGCACGGCTGCCATAAAGATTCCACTGAAATAGCCCATAAGAAGGACCTTTAGCGAGACATAAATCCGCGAAAAGAGTTCCCCGTTGACCAACCCGTCGAAGAATGCCGTCAGTATTGCCGTAAAGCTCGGAAGTACCAGGCTGTTGTTCAGCACGACAGCGTAAGTCTGCCAAAGTAAAGCCATGATGAGGATGAGTGTGCATTTACGTACCCCGTCAATTTCCCATAAGCGTCTCCACAGCGGAAGCGGCTGCCTTATATGTTCATCCGCCTCTGGATGGGATGTATCGAGAGCAAATTCTCTAATCAGAATGTCAGGCATCACGGATTCTTCCGCTTTTATCATGGCCATCCTCGTCAGATACTGTAATCAACTACACCCTTGAACAGAATTGTCTGAATCCTCTCGTGGACGTCGCGGAAACGTTCTTGCCCATTTTTGTCGAGAACCGTCGAATCCAAGGACATCTCCGCGGTCACCCTCCCGGGGTGAGGCGAAAGCATAACGATACGGTTGCCAAGCAGAATCGCTTCCTGAATAGAGTGGGTGACGAAAAGCATGGTGAACTTGATGTCGTTCCAGAGTTCCAGAAGTTCGTCCTGCATGCGTTGTCGAGTGAGAGCATCAAGCGCTGCAAACGGTTCATCCATCAGTATAATCTCAGGCCTCATGGCCAGACAGCGGGCTATGGCAACTCGCTGCTTCATGCCGCCCGAAAGGGTGTGGGGATAGGAATGGAAGAACTTTTCGAGATTCACGTTCTGCAGATAATGTAATGCCCGCTCTTCTGCATCCTTCCGGTCTGTCTTGCCGCTGGCGGTGAGGGCAAAGATGACGTTTTCCTTCACGGTTTTCCACGGAAACAACTGGTCGAACTCTTGAAAAACCATTACCCTGTCCGGCCCGGCGTTATTTATCTCTGTGTCGTGCAGGATAATCCGCCCTGCAAAGGGTTTCAGGTACCCCGCGACGGCCTTCAATATCGTTGACTTCCCGCAACCGGAAGGACCGAGGAGAACAAGCCTGTCCGACTGAAACAGACTGAAGCTAACCTTGCGGGTGGCGGTGACGATGTAATCTCTGGTCTGATACTGCAAGGTTACGTCTTCTACGGTTAGGATCGGTGTTGCGGGTCCCACCGTTTCCAAGCGCCCCATCAGCTCCCTTCCTTTGTGTGTACATTCTCGAAAAAGAGTTCCTTCCACGTCGCGGGCTTCACCTTTATGGAACCTGTTTTGTGCATGAAGTCCGCAAACTTTGAGAAGCTCACCGGTGTTGTCGTGTAGATTATCGAAGGGTGATTCAGCTGGGAGAGAACTTCATCCAACGTCTCCTTTGACTTTGTTGATTTGAGATAAAGCTCGGCAGAAACTTTCTTATTGTTTTGGATGAAATCGATCGCCTCTTCCAAAGCGTCGAACACCGCGCCAAAGGTCTTCGGGTTCTTGTCTCGAAAAGCTTTGGACGAAGAGAGCACAAGGAATGTATGGGGTCCGCCCAGGACGTCGTAAGAATTCAGGACAGTATGTACCCGTTTGTCTGTCAACTCCTGAAATAGGAAGGGCGGGCTGGTTAAATGGCCGGTAATTTCGGAACGACCGGAAAGCAGAGCGGTCATAGCGTCGGGGTGGCCCATCGATACCGTCAAGGGGTCGAGTTTCGCGTAGTTTTCCGGACCAAAGACATTTGCCGCTGCCATCTGCAACACAATTGCTTGAATGGAGACCTTGACCGCGGGAAGAGCGATGCGATCCTTATCGGTAAAATCCTTGATCGATCTCACGGCAGGATTCGCTGTATTCAGATATAAGGGGGCACTATTAATGGCTCCCAGGCCTTTGAACTCACCGTTGGATTTACCCCAGAGCATGATCAAGGGGGCCACACCGCTGGAAGCGAAATCAACCGCTCCGGATATGAGGGCGTCATTCGTCGCCGCGCCGCCACTGAACGTAGGCCATGAAATCTTTATGTTTCCGAGGCCTGCTTTGAGGGCGTGTTTTTCAATGTATCCGTTTTCTTCCATGACCATGAGGGGAAGGTAAGAGATCCCATACTGTTTGGCTATACGAATCTCCGACACCTCTGCAACGGCGCTTGACGGAATGGTCCATGCCACGGTGAGGGACAAAAAGAACGCCATGGACGAAGCGAGTAACACTTTGTTGTTACCCATACTTTTCTCCTTTCGGACCTGCTCTTTACAGGATCCTTGCAAGATCCGAATTCGGATGATTGCCGCAGCGCCGGAAATCATCAAAATCCAGGCCCAGGTTGTATTTTATCTGCTGTTCGTGCAGTCCCTTGGTCAGCCGGACATAGTACTCCAGGGATGGGTTTTTCTGTCCCCCGAAGAACGAGCCCGGACGCGGTATCCAGACGGTGAAAACCGTTCCCACGCCGTGCTCGGCCAAAGACTCGGCGTCGCTGAGCGTTGCCCGGAGAGCTTCGTCTTCACTGGCGAAACCGTGCGGTTTTGCAGTCTCCGCACCGGCGACGATGCAGCTATTCACCATTCCCCTCCCGAAGACGTTCACCGCCCGCACAAGGCGTCTTTTCCATTCCCTGTACCCTATCCACTCGGCTTTGCCGGGGCATATCCAGTTAAAGGCGGCTTCATCGAGGACCTCGATATCCGCGGTGTAACTGAGCAGACCTGTTTCCGTATAGAGCTTCTCAAGCTGTTTTTCGGTAAAAGCTGTGGATATGAGTTGACTCGGGAACTTCGGTGCTGCAAATGCCTCACCGATGGCCTTGAGCAGATCGATATAGTACTGGACCTCCTTGTCAAATGGTTCAGCACCGTTGGGGTTCGAACCCGAAGTGAGGCAGACTGCGCTGAAGCGACCCGGCTCCCGCAGCGCCTCCTCGATTGTTTCGGTAACATCGGCAGGCTTTATTCTGGTGGGTAGACCGATCTCGGCCCTTTGCTGTTTCAGGTTGTTCACTATGTCGCAGAATTTGCACCCGTGGCCATTCTTCCAGAAATGGCAGAACCTCTCGGCCATGATGTACAAGCGCTGGGGCCGTGCGCTTACCACATGTTGCATGATGATACCGGAGCTTGTCCTCTTATCGTAATAGGCCGGTTTGTGCCAATACTCGACCTCTTCGATGGTCTCGCCATTGTCCACCAGAACAAGCTTCCCCTCCCTTAAATCGACCATATACGGCCCGTCTTCCAGCGGAGTAGGCGTTGTGATGATTGACGTGCCGTCCCTAAGCAGGAGCGATTCGGGGCGCTGGGTGAGTATTCCGTCCCTGGTACCGAAAATATGAGTGCCGCCGGTCTGGTGGAGGGTCTCGTCAACCGCCGTGAGGGCAGCGTCCGTATAATGAACGCCCCTGCGCTGGACATCGGTCTTTATGACGATGAGACGCGGAATCTCAGGATATTTCTCGATCACTTCATCGAGGCTCAAGTCCTCAGTTTTTACCGCCAGGGCCTGTATCACTTATCCGTCTCCTTCAGCCAGCTTTGGCGTTTCTCTTCAGACGTTTCTCCATGGCCAGCCGACCGGCAGTGCAGAAAATCATGCACCTGCCGCACAGTGTGGCTCCGTAGTTTCCTTCTTCGTGTTCGCTGAGGCGCACCCGCGCATCCCGCTTCTCCCAGATGGCCTTGAATTTCTCGTCGGGAGTGAGTTCTTCGGGCGTTTCCACGTCCACTGCCGGATTGAAAGGCGCGCCAGGCCATGCCTTGGTTGTCAAGCCTTTGGCGACCCAAAAACAGCGGTCGCCTTCAACGGTCCCGTAGGTGTACGTTTTGTCGCCCAGTTTGCACGTCCACGGTTTCTTGGTGACCGCTCCCGCCGGACAGTTTTTCACGCATTCGTAGCATTGTCGGCAGGGGTTTTCTTCGAGCGGCGGATCCCCGACGAGCGGAGCATCGGTCAAGACGGCGATGAACCGTTGACGCGAGCCAAATTGCGGCGTCAACACAATACCGCTCCAACCGAAAATTCCCAACCCTGCTGCAACCGCCGCATGTCGGAAGGAGATGGGTCCGTGGTATTTCTTCGTCTCCCAATAGTGCATGCCGCGGGCCGGAATGGGCAGGGCTTCATATCCGTGTTTCTCCAGAAAACGGGTGATCCGATATGCGACGAAGTCCATTTCGCGGTTGAGGTAGGCGTATCCGAACATGTTGTATGAAAAGTTGGTGATACCCTTTCTTTGAGCTTCCAGGGCCCCGTCGGGTATATGGAGTGAAGCGACCACCAGGGTCTTCACGTCGGCCAAAAGGTCGACAGGCCGGTGAGGAGGTGTAAAGTATTCGTCGAAGTCTTCAGCTTTGGCTATACCGCAAAGATCGGCCCCTTGATCCAGCGTGTATTGCTTTAGCGCTTTGGTAAAATCCTTCATACATTCTCCTAATCTTCTCCGCGTCCAAAAGAGAAGATGCCGTTGGTCCGTATTCTTGAGGACCCCTTTACCCGATCCCATACGGCGTCGCCGGCACGGGCCCAAAATCATGACGGTTAAAATATTCGTTGATCTCGCGGTACAGCTCCTTGAGCCGTTCCGGAGCAATGTTGCAGATCCCGGCATAGGCTTGTGTGAAGTGGACTTGATGGTAGTCGAGACGGTACGATTCGATGTTCCCTTCCTTGACGAGTTCGTCATATAGGGCTGAGCCGGGCAGGGGGCTGTAGATGCTCCACGTCCACCGGTCGAGATCCAGGCTTTTTGCCAGTTCGAACGTCTGTCGCACGTCAGCTTCTTCCTCGCCTGGTATACCGATCATGAAAAAACCGAAGACTTTGACATATTGTTTAGCCAGCCTGACCTTTTCCTTGATTTCGCTTACACTGACCCCTTTCTTCAGCCTCACGAGACTCTTGGGTGAACCGGTTTCTATCCCCAGATCGAGCTGGGTCAGCCCGGCCTGTTTCATAAGCTTCAACTCCTCTTCGTCTATCCGGTCAATCCGGGTCAGGGCCTGCCAGACCATTCCCGCGTTCCTGTCGATCATCAGCCGACAGAAATCTCTGGTCCACCGCGGGTTCAGGTTGAAAATACTGTCCTTAAACCATACTCCATCGAGCTTGTGGCGCTCCTTCAGTGTGAGAACTTCATCCACCACCCGCTCCGGAGACTTGATTCTCCATTTCCTCCCCATCGTCTGATGGACTGCACAAAACGAGCAATGGTACGGGCGGCCTCGGGAGACGATCATAGAGATGCCGCGAATGCCGCGCAGATACTGATTGTGTTCCACGTAGCGTTCAACCGGGAACGCTTCATAGTCGGGCATCGGCAGGCTGTCCAGGTCCGCGATGACAGGGGCTTTGTTCTTGATGACGAGTAGATTTTCCCGACGGTAGGAAAGGCCTTCAATACTGTATGGGGTCAGCCCAATGGTCAACGCGTCTGTCAATAAGGCGAAAACTTCCTCTCCTTCCCCACGGATAACGTAGTCGACGTTTCCGTCGGCAAGTATCGTCTGCGGGTCGAGGGTAGGATGGACCCCGCCCAGCACAATCTTCGCCTCAGGAACTACAGTCCGTGCGACTTCCGCCACCCTCAGAGCTTCAGGAACGGTTGGGGTCATGGCAGTGACGCCCACCAAGTCGGGATGATATGCTGAGATTCTTTGAATCAACTCTTGGCTGTCCATGAGCAGACCTTGCATGTCAAGAAGGCTCACTTCATGTCCTTGCTCTTTTAGGTAGGCGCTGAGAAAGGCCAGTCCGAGGGGCGGCTCGAATGGAGCAACGTACAGGTTCCCTCCCTTGATCCAGTCGATGTAGTCACCGAATCGGTTGCGAAATTCGTTCCCGTCGTAGAAGGCAGGGTTGACAAGCAATATTTTCATGTCCCTCGATCTCCTCTCAGTCTAGGCGCTTACGGCCGTTTTACTTACCAGCGGGGCACGACAACATACATTGACTGCAAGCGGAATACCGGTACAAGCAGTTCAAGAGCCTCGCTTCAAGAAATGCCTTTCAGCGCATATACGAGCCGATCTACTTCATCGAATGTATTGTAGAGCGAAAATGACGGCCGTACCGTTGCTTCGAGGCCGAAACGCCGCAAAGACGGCTGGGCACAGTGATGGCCGGCTCTGACCGCTATACCGTGCCGATCAAGGTATCGCCCCACCTCTTCCGAGGGTTTGTCCTTCAGGACGAACGAGGTCACGCCGACTTTTTCCCGTGCCGTGCCTATCAGACGCAATCCGTTTATTCGACTAAGTTGCTCAGTTGCATGTTCGAGCAGTTTTTGCTCGTGTGCGGCGATATTCACCAGTCCAATGCCCCGGACGTAATCGAGTGCAACACCGAGACCTACAGCGTCCGCGATAGTGGGGGTGCCCGCTTCAAATTTTGCCGGGCCATCGTTATAGATTGTTTCTTCGAAGGTTACATCGCGGATCATGTTTCCGCCGGCCTGCCAGGGAGGCATTATTTCCAGCAGTTCTTTCTTGCCGTAGAGTGCGCCGATGCCGGTAGGACCGAAAATCTTGTGCCCTGAGAAGGCGAAAAAATCGCAATCCAACGCCTGCACATCAACCGGCAGATGGGCAACCGATTGCGCACCGTCTATGAGGACGTGCGCTCCATAGCGCCTGGCCATTTGGATCATTTCATGAACAGGCACTATGGTGCCGAGACTGTTCGAGGCATGGCTCAACGCAACCACCCTGCTGCGAGGCCCCAGCAATTTCTCGTACTCATCGAGGAGGATTTCGCCCCTGTCGTTCATAGGTATCACGCGCAGCAAGGCCCCTCTCTCGCGGGCAATAATCTGCCAGGGGACAATGTTGGCGTGGTGCTCCAATTCGGACAGCACGATCTCGTCACCATGCCCGATGAATTTCTTGCCGTAGGATTGGGCAACCAGGTTGATTCCCTCCGTGGCACCTCGAACGAATATGATCTCGGAAGAATGTCCTGCATTCAGGTAGTCCCGTATTTTGTCCCGCGCCTCTTCAAACGCGTCCGTTGCTCGAGTGGCCAGCGTATGGGCGCCCCGGTGTATATTCGAGTTGTAGTGTGTGTAGTAATGATTGAGGGTATCGATGACTACTTTGGGTTTCTGGGTGGTAGCCGCGTTGTCGAACCAAACGAGGGGCTTACCGTTTACCTTTTGCTGAAGAATTGGAAAATCCCTGCGGATTGCATGGACGTTGAAAGCAGTGTGTCCCGCGAGTTTGCTCCGTGCCGGCAGACTTGCCCGCAAAAGCACGGAAAAAGGATCGGCGAGCGGACCGTCGCCACTCGCGTTCCCCGTCGGATCGTACCGGCACGACTGAATTCCGGAAACAAACTCCTTCAGACCTCCATACCGCTCGGCTGGTTGATGAAGGGTCTGCTGGTGGACCAGTTTCTCAGCATGGTGGTTCAGTGATACGCCTTTTCCCAGGGTGGACGACTGAACGAAATGTTGGTCCGTAAGTTCTCCCGGGACACTACGTGCCGGATTGGCCTTCAACTTCTCGATCACTTGAGTGATTTCGTCGAGTGTCACCCCTTCGCCTTGCTGACCGCCTTTATCGTTCACTGCATCCGGGAAAGGTATTCCACGGGCGCTTGTTTCTTCCCGCACAGGATTGACAACCTCACGTGCAACACTTTCAACATCGGCCACGTTCCCCGGAAAGGCCTGTGGCCTTGACACTGCGTTGTAAAGCCGCGTGGCGATACGGGCGATCAAGTCGGAATTGATCTCTTCCATGTCAGGCATCCTCTATATTCCCGAGGCGGCATGGAACACACCAGGGGCCCGATGCTCGTAGTGGTGGTAATAGCCGACCTCAACGTTTTCCAGGACGCCGATGGCATCATCGGTCAACACCGCGACCGAGAAATAGAGCGACAAGAGGTATGAGGCTACTCCCAGATTATCCAAACCCATCAAGCGCGCGGAAAGGCTCGGGGATATTTCGCCGGGAATACCCTGCTGATGGAGGCCGACGACCCCCTGATCCTCCTCACCCAGCCGCAAAAGCAGAATATTGGTGGTTCCAAGCCACTGGTTCTGGAAGAAACTGCTTTTGACCTCAAGCTTGTCGGACGGGACCAGCGGCACTCCCCGCCAGGTGATCACTGGAGATCCAAAGATCTGGGTCGTCACGGGAGGCACACCGCGCCAAGTGCATTCACGCTCGAAGGCCGCTATCGCTTTTGGATGGGCGACAAAAAAAGCCGGCTTTTTCCAGACGAGGGCCAGAAGCTCATCCAGGTCGTCGGGTGTGGGTGTCCCGTATCGAGCGCTGATTCTCATGGATGGATGGATGGAATGGAGCAGCCCGAACTTTTGGTTGTTTATAAGGTCCCATTCCTGGCGTTCCTTGATCCCTTCTATGGTCAGGCGAAGTTGCTCCTCAAGCTGATTGTACGGATTATTGTAAAGGTCCGAGACGCGGGTGTGAACGCGCACCACGGTTTGTATGGCATTCAGCGGGTACTCACGGGGAGTTGCCGAGTAGTCAACAAAGGTTTCCGGAATTATCACGTTCTCCGCAAAGCCGGAAACCAGGTCGATATTTCGTTCGCCGAACTTGTTGACCGTTTCCCGCAACTCGAGATGTTCGTCGATGGCTTTCTTGAACCCTTTCCGCAGGTTCGGAAGCTCTTCGAGGACTTCATCGAGGTCTTTTCTCGAAAGTGTCACAAGGGTGCAGGGCGTCAGAGTTCGAATGGTCACGTCGGACGGTTTATCGGAAACCAGCTCCACTTCGCCGAAATACTCTCCCTCGGTCAGCAAGGCTATGCGCAGGTCGCTACCGTGAACGCCCTTGCTCAGAACTTCAACCTGACCGTGGGCGATTATAAAAAACGTGTGTCGATCCTCGCCCTCGGCGACCAGCGTGGTCCCCAACGTCGCTTTTTCGGTCTTGAACCGGCCGGCTACACGGTTAATGATGTCGTCCTGCTGCCTCGAAAATAACGGGACACTCCGGAGGGCCTCAGGTCGGAAAAAGACAACCCCGCCCGACAGATCCAACTCTACCCGTTCCGCCTTTTGTAGTTCCACCTTGGTTCGGTTGACCCTGTATGTCCCTCCGTCCACCTGGACCCACGGGAGAAGGTTCAAAATATGCCGCGGAGTAATGGACATCATCTGCGGCACTGTCTTGGTGGTGGTGGCCAGATTCCCGGCAACCGATGTGGTCACGCTTCGTTGAATGAGACTGTCTGACATGTATCCTCCTGCAAGCTGGTCATGGTTGGACAAGGA
>Ga0247841_10008798_pt1 | contig 14356 bp, 5 predicted proteins | sample LaCruzMarch2015__2_FD_192410 | JGI IMG/M metagenome (GOLD analysis project Ga0247841, IMG submission 192410) | Freshwater microbial communities from meromictic Lake La Cruz, Castile-La Mancha, Spain - LaCruzMarch2015_18m | ecosystem: Environmental > Aquatic > Freshwater > Lake | place: Spain...
TAACACTTAACACTTAACACTTAACACTTAATTCGTTCCTATTGATATTCTGAAATTAAGTCCGCCTTCATTTGATGTACGCGGTACAACGGTCACGCCCCCGCCCGTTGGTTCAGTGCTGATATACTTATAAAACACCGTCATCTGCACCTTTGAACTAAGTGAATACTGAATAGAAGGATTAAAAGTCGTTACAGCCGAGCCGTTACCGGGTGTCAGAATTGGTATCTCAGTACCGGGTTCAAACTTGTAATCCTTCGGGTCATTTGTGCTCTTTGATATTGTCAGCGCAAATGTTATATCGTTTTTAAGCGATAAACCAAAGAAAGGAATCTCGAATCCCGCCTTCGCATAGTTCATATTAATGCTCCAGTCGTTTGTATTTGTGGTCTGTACTAAATTGCTCGACGGTGCTAATATATTTGACTTTGATGAATTGAATCTTATCGCCGCTGTCATACTGCCCCCCCATAATTGCTTAAATGTGACATTGATACCAATTAAAGGGTTAAATGACTGCGTTACCGACTGCCTCTGTACTATTTCATTATTGGATACGTCAACAACGGATGCCTCTGAATATTCCGATGTAAATGTGTTCTCAAATGAAACCGTAGTTGCAATTTCACTGAATAACGGCAGTTTTTCAAGCCCCGATATCGTTAAATTCCAGTTCGGGAATGGCATTGACGCTATCTTTTGCTTGAATAATCCCGCAAAGTTATTTGAATTCACTGTCGGATCCTGTACAGGCTCATATCTCAAATCCTCTACCTTACCCGAGAAAAACATACTGTATCCGCTCGTCTTATTGCTGTTTCGGTTTGTGAACTGTCCCGCTAATCCCTCCTGTGTGGAGATGAATGAACCCGTATTACTGTATCCCCACAAACTCTTATAAGAAAGATTCATCCTGATATTCTGCGGAATTAAAGGCGTCAGCGTTGCATTCAATGTCAGATTGTTTGTAAGGTTATTTATATCGGTTATATTCAGATTCGGTACCCGTTTCCCGGGGTCATCGCTAAAGCCTAACTGATACATCCTCGAAGGTCCGTATTCCTCCTTCGCCTTCCAATACAGCCAGAAGTTTGCAAATCCCGGACGTCCGTTTACACCCTGATTTGCAAGCGTATTCGTCTGATTGAATGTAAGGTTAATTAAATCCGGTATGAATGTACCGAATATTTTCAAAATATCATTTAAATTCGGCTTATTGGATAAAGTACTGTCCGAAGAACTTTTTAGTAATTTACCGTTAGAAGTTCCGTTCGCCCCTGCACCGATAAAACTTCTTATTCCGCTTCCCGATTTCGTACCGCTTTTATTAACGCCAATCATAGACAACATATCGGAAAATTTGAATGTCACACCCGTATTCCATGTATTCGAAAATCCCACGTTATGTCCGATGTTTACAGTTGTATTCGGATTAGTCCATCCGTATGTCACATTGTAACTCATATTCACATCCATAAACTTATTCATAACCGGTATATTAAACTTCGGATTGAAAGTAGATGTTTGCGTAAAATCAAGGTCCTTTCCGAAATTTACCAAACCGTTATTCAGAAATATATCGTCAAGTATCTTACTCCCCGATTGCTGTTGACCGGCGCTGTCCGTCTCAAAACCCGATAAATCACTCCCAACCTTGAATGAATATGTGCCGTTCAAATCAACAATCCAGTTCTCAATAAATTTCCAGTTGAATCCAAAACCCCTGTTCGCCCTGAATAATCTCGAAATTGGATCCTCGTCTTCAAACTTTCTCTGCTTGGAATCGTTTCTCGTTCGGTTGAAATCAACAAGCGCCGTAATATTATTACTGAACAGCGGCACAAGCGGCAGGAACGGCGCAAAGAAATATATCTTCGCATCGCGGTACTGCTCGCCCAGATTTATCAGATTCCCTATTTTCAAATTGAGCTTATCCGCCAATTGAAAATCCGTATTGAAGTTCAGACTCCCGTTCATCGAAAGGTCATTCTTCCTCTCGTATGTGAAGTCCCGCTGAGAACCAAACACCCCTGTGAAGTTCAGCGAAAAAGCATTCAGCAAAGTCCTTACAAAATAGTTATTGCCGGGAAATTTAAAACTCATTCCCGTAATCGAAAGCTCATTCCTCACAATCAAAGTCTGTGATTCAATCCGTATGTTTTCGCTCTTAGTCCTTGCAAGGCTTTCATCGTTGGTTTTCGCAAGCACCTGTTTATATGTCTGCTCCGCCGCCTTATCAATCTCAATATCAGTACCGGGATAATATTTCGGGTCAACCACCGTCTCGGCATGCCGGAATGTAACCGGAATATTCAAAAAGTCCTTCCATTCACCCGAAAAAAACGAAGATAAAGCATTATTGATAATCTTATGAACGTTTAATGAAACCCCCACGTCCCAGTTAAGCCCCGTCTGCCTGCTTCCCACCCTCGTATCGAGCGTGTGAAAATTCGGGTCAACCTTTGCCGCATTAAATGATATATTTCCGAGGTCGGCTATCTTCATACTCGTGTTTACATTGAAGGCATAACCGTTATCATCATTCACCTTCAAAACGCGTATCTCATTAAACCACACGCTGCCTGTGATTACCGAGTTCAGCCCCGAGCGGTTCTTCTCCACTCCCAGCACAAATTCACGTATGATATTAAGCGCAGGATTTCCCCTCACCCTGTAAAATGAGCCGGGCGGACCGTTTGGGACCGGTGAATCAAGTACCTGATTCGCAGAATCCCTCGTAACCTTCAGACTGGTCAAATCTGCAAAGACAATGCTTACCTCGTTCTGCGCATTCCAGGGCGAGCCGGGTCGGACGTCCGGATGTATCGGCGCGCGGTATTCATAGTAGTTCAATGAATCCGAACCAAACCGAATAACCATCGTAGCGTCATAAATACTCTCATTCACATAGTTAAAACTCGGATCGCCGTTTACAAAAAGCTTCATCGCCTTGTAATTGAAAAGATCAAGTGTCTGACTGCGGTAATCCTTCACTACTGTTTTCTGCTGACCTGTTATCAGATTGCTAACTCCGATAACAAGCGATTGCTCATTCGATTTCGTGTTAACGCCGTTCTGATTCCTTACTGTCTGGCGCAGTATATCACCCGGAACAGGGCTCATATAAATCTGTGAATTTTCTTCAATGTTTACAACCGAAACCGAATAAGTCGTATCCGTACGGTTAGGCTTAAACCACTGATTCCCGACCAGATTAAAATCAACAAATAAAAGCTGTAATTGCCCGTCAACTCCCTTCACCCAAAGCCTCGCATATTGAATGTTATTAAGAGTAACGTCGCCTATCTTCTTCGTAAACTCCGAAAGCGGAATTCTGTACTGAAACCAACCGCTCCCCGGCGCTCCCCGTCCCGAAATCCGCCTGTTGTTATTTGTGTCAAGGGAAATTTCATATTCAAAGTATTTATTGTAATTCTCCATTGCTCCGTTGCGGTTCAGGTCTTCCGAGTCAGGCCTGCGGAAACCCTCTACAAAGCGGTTTGCCTCTGTTCCGTTTATCTTATTGTAATTTGTTACGCTGGAATTATTATCGTTATTATCCAATGCCGGATCGTCGAAATTCGGGTCCGTCGTCAGCATATCCCTGCCGTTTCTGTTCCTCCACATTGTCCGCTCATCGCCGGCTAACATAAAATCCAAACCAATATCCTCTGCCTCTTCCAGAATTCCGTTCGGATTGCCCAGCTTATCCTCCGTATCCCATTGCCCGTTTGGAATGGCATCTTCGGAAATAGTACTTCCCAAATCAACATAAACCTTAGCCGTCGTCAGATTGATACCCGAAATTGTATTATCAATCCTCATATTAAACTCAATAAAACTGATATTCTCGTTTATAAGGTCAGTAGAAGTAGAATTAAGATACTTCATTATTCCGTTCCAGTTCTGTTTCTTATTAACCGTATCAAAAGCCAGAGCATTGTAATTATAAGCGCCGCGCGTAGTAGGGTCAAACAAGATATAAAAAGGAGTAAGCCTGTCCTGCCCCGGCTGAACGTCGCGTAAAGGGTAAACAGACTTCACATCAACCGTATTAACCAGATTGTACCATTTCATCATGCCCCTCCTGTCGTGCTTTGCCGAGTCGCTCACGCCCAGCGTACTGTCAACCGGCACCGAGCTGATAGTCCATCCAGCAAAGTTTGTGCCCAGAGAAATAATCTTCTTTGCCCCTTCCATATCGTCAACGTATGCAATAGCCTCGTTATTATCCTGCGGAATCGGGCTCTTCTTAGTGTTCGGGTCAGGCGAAAGGTAGGCAAATTCACCCCGAAGATTAAACATAGATTCCTCCTTTGTGTTATACCCGGGTAGAATGTTCACTGCCTTCGTCATAAATTTCGACTTCATCTCAGTCGAAAAATCCACTCCGAACATCGAGTTATTAGTCGGCTCTTCGCCAATCCTCACCTTATCGTTAAGAGTCTCCTGCTTCAGATTAACAAACGTAAAACCAAAATTCGTCTTATCATTCACTTTATAGTCACCCCTTAGCCCAAGAAAAGTCTTCGAGGCAAGCGTAAACAGGTCATTCGTAGAATATTTAATCTTCAAATCCTTCGCCACCAGTGCTGACGCCTTTCGTATCACAACAACACCCGTCGAATAATCAACCGAGTAATCAATATTCTCGCTTAGCTTCTCGGCGCCCTGAAAAATCTGCACACTCCCCTGCACAACATTCAAACCCAGATTAATCGTATTACTGATACCAGCTTCACCCTTAGCGCTTCCGCGAATGTAATACAGCGATGCCTTAGCCAAAGTCGCCACAAGCAGTTTCCTCTGCGTGTAAATCTCACCAAAAAGCGGATAAACCGCAGTGTCAACCTGCGCAGTTGTCATATCATCAAGGAATGGACGCAGTGAAGGGAAAATAATATCGCCTGACTCCGTAAAAATTGTCCTGCCTCTTAAAAAATCGAAAATACCGTCCGCAGGCGGATTATATCCCGGATTCGTATATCTGTCAATCTTAAGCACCGTAGAAAGCGACGCCTGACCCGAATTCGTCTGAATAACAGACGAAAGGACATTATTGATATTTGCCACTGCCTCCAGCTTAAACCCGTCTTCAACAACCCTCGAAACCGGAAGCCTGTAAACATTCTTCATCTTCAGTTCCCATGCCGTAGGTGTCTGGTCGGGGCTCTGATCGGCGCATTTAATCATCTTTAAAATCAAAGTATCCGTACCAACCGAACCAATCTCACCCTTACCGTATTTCCTCGACGGCTCATTCGAAGTCACCTCTCCGTAAGTCGTATAAGTAACCCCCACATGATAATTATCCGGCACGCTTACCCTCAGCCCGATGAAGCCCGCCCACTCATCAATAAAAAATTCCGAAGGGTCAAGCTTCCTGAAATATCCGAAAAATTTCTGACCCGGAATCTGCTGATTCACCTGTATAGTGTCATACCTCGAGCTCAGCGTATCCCACAGCTGAACGTATGCAAGTGCGCTCCGCTTCTTAGTCTCCGTATTATCGCACTGCACCCAAACCTCAAAGTCAATATTGCTCGCCCTGATGCGGTTTTTCCTCGTATTAAGCGATAAATTTGAGCCGCCGGAGACATCGTTATAAACCTCAACAAAAGAACTCTTATAGTTTGTATCAAGGAAATAGTGATTATCGGAGTAATTCCAAACGTTAATCTGGTAGTTCTGCTCCTGCGAGCCCCCGGCATAGTCCTTCTCCTCCTCCTTGCTCTTCTTCTGCGAAACAACACTCGTAAGCGTAAGAGGACCCAGCTTAAACTCACCCCTGATACCAAAAAGCGCCTGAGTCGAGGGAATCAAATTCGACTTTGTATCCAGCGTAACGTTACCCGCTTCAATCTTCTGAATAACCTCATCCGCATAACCCGTATATTTAAGCTTCAGCTGATTCTCAAAGTCAAATGTCCGCTGTGTGTTCCAGTCCGCGTCAATAGTCAGCTTATCCCCGATTGACCCCTTCGCTGTAACCTGCACTTCCTGCTTGAAGTTGATATTGTTCTGAGTGTTTGAAGTCTGCGTTGTAGCCGCCTGATCGCTCACAACCTTCTGATAAGACGCCGTAATGTCAATCGCGCCGTTCAGCTTAATATTAAAAACCGGCGGACCGAAAATCGTTTCACTCTTAAACGGTAAAGGCACAGTAATATCAGTAAACTTTTCAAACAGCTTCGTCAGGTCATCCGTCGAAGAACCCTTAAACTTCTCCGAAAACAAATCATAGAAAATCTGCGACTCATTTCTCCTCGTAAGCTCATTAAGATAATTATTAATATTCAAAACAAGCGGAGCTTTAATATCCTCACCCTCAAAAGTCTGCTTAATCACAACATTATTCTTATCATCAAAAGAAAGCTCACGTTTAATATTCGATGAATTCCCAAGCAGAAGAGGAAAAGATTTATCCGTCAAACCTGTTCCGGTTGAATAAGGCGGGTAATATTGAAAATATTTTATGCGGGCTGTGGAATCAACCGGCTGTAGCTTTGTTGAATCACCTGCGTAAAGTGAATCACGCATTTTCTTGCGGATAGAATCGCTGACCTCGTAATTATAATTCTGAAAAGTTCCCAGATCTCTTCTTCCTTGAGAAAAAGTGACATTGCTTAATGCGAATAGATTTACTATAATTGTAAGACTTAATAATATGAGCTTGTCCCGATTTACCGGGAAACGGAACTTTCTGACGATTATTTTTGTATTTAATCTATGAAAAATCAATGAATACTGACAGAACTTAAGCGAGTTCTTATTTTAGTTACACAATGTAGATTTTTCTTATAAGCATATAATTTTAATTTATAAAATGAATTTAAATATTTTTTCCAAAAATCCCAAGAACTTTATTACCTGACCGCCTATTATCAACTCTACAATATAATAATAATATCTATTACTTATTCAATAATAAACACAATAAAAAACATATTCAATGATTAACATTCGGTTATTTTCTGACCTGCGCAGAACTTTTATACAGAACATTTTTTTGCTATTGCTTTTATTTATTTTTTGCAGTAATGCATTTTCACAGTTTGAGCCGCATCCTGAGGTTGACTGGTTTACCATCGAAACAGAACATTTTACTGTCAGTTATCATATCGGTGCCGAGCGAACGGCGCAGGTAACGGCTAAAATCGCAGAAGAGATTTACGGACCCGTAACATCTCTTTACAATTTCGAGCCCAAGGATAAAGTTGCATTCATCATTAACGACCTTTCGGACATAGCGAACGGTGCAACTGATTATTACGGCGGCAGAATTGAGATATTTGCTTCGTCGCTTGATTTTGAATTGCGCGGCTCCCATAACTGGCTCAGAAATGTCATAACGCACGAATATACACACATGATACAAATCCAAGCCGCATTAAAATTCACAAAAAATATACCCGCAATTTATCTGCAGGTAATTACATACGAGAAGGAAAGACGTCCGGATGTTTTATACGGTTATCCGAATACAATCATATCATACCCGATTTCCGGAGTTGGTGTACCGGCCTGGTTTGCCGAAGGCACTGCGCAATATCAGCGCCAGCAACTCGGATATGATTACTGGGATTCGCACAGGGATATGATACTCAGAACCAGGGTTATTGATAACGATATGCTGACGTGGAATGAAATGGGACAGTTTTCATCAATCACGAGTTTAAAAGCGGAATCCATTTACAATTCAGGCTTTGCGCTTACGCGTTACATTTCCATGAAATACGGAGAGGATAAGCTGAAGGACATAACAAAGTGCCTCGGAGAATTCACCGTATTCAGCGTTGACAAAGCCATTGAGAAGCATTTAAATAAGGACGGAAACACACTGTATGATGAATGGAAGAAATATTTACAGGATGATTATAAAAGCCGTCTTGAACAGGTTCGCGCATCGCTGTTGGAAGGGAATATCATACTTGATGAGGGATTCGCAAATTTAATGCCGGAATATTCGCCTGACGGGAAAAAGATGCTGTATCTTTCAAATAAAACCAGTGATTTCGGAAAGACAGCACTTTTTATATACGACTTTAAGACAAAAGAATCGAAATTAGTAGCCGTGCCGGTTTCATCAAATTACGGATGGTCACCTGACGGGAAGAAAATAATATACGCAAAAAGAAATTCCCCGCCGAATATTGATGAAAATGTTTTATTTGACCTTTATATTTATGATGTGAACAAAGAAGAAGAAACAAGGCTCAGTAATGAACTTCGCGCTTTTTCACCGAAATTTTCTTCCGACGGCAAATTAATTTGTTTTGTCGTAAGCAGTGACGGGACACTGAATCTGTACAAAGCAGATGCTAATGTTGATAAGAAAATTAAACTGACGGATTTCAAAAACGGAGAGCAAATATATGACCCTCTTTTTACTCCGGACGGTAAATTTATTATTTTCGATTATTCGCTTGAAGATTACAGAAGTATAGCCAAGATTGACCTCACAACACTGGAAATAACATTTTTATTTGAGAACGAGAAATATGATCACCGTAACCCTTTCATTTCAGACGACGGCAAAAAACTTTACTTCTCATCTGACAGAACGGGAATATTCAACATTTTTTCATACGATTTTGAAAGCAAGGAGACACTGCAGTTAACAAACGTAACAGGCGGAGCTTTCATGCCATCGGTAACAAGTTCTGTTGACGGAAATAACAATAAGGCTTTCAATCTTGTATATGCTAATTATACATCAACTGGATATAAGATCGCGGAGATAAAAGGTTATTTAGAAAGGAAACCATCAGAATTCGGATCTTATTCAAGACCCGATGAACTCGTAAAACAATACAGTAATCCGGAAAATTCTCTGTCACTCGATAACAGTAAATTTGACTGGAAAAAAATTAAAGGATTTAACGATAAAAATATTGAATATAAAAAAAGCAAAGAATACAAGAGCATCTTCACACAGCTTTCAATTTTCCCCTTAATCAGATTTGACAATTATTCCAAAGACGGAAATATACTGGACGCTTTTAAACCGGGTTTTTATATTTATTCTGATGAAATAATGAATCGCTTTTCAATTTTCGGAGGCTTTGCCATTAACAGACGCGCAGAAAGAGATATATTCCTTCAATTCAATTATGATAACGGTATGCCGGTTGCGGGAAGATGGTTCGCTAAGAAGTTAAATTTTTCGCCCAAGATATCATTAAGCGGTTATAACGTATCAAGAAAAGCTGATGCTTTGCTTTATGCCGGAGTTGACACATTAAGCGTCGGAGTGGCATACGACCTTCTTTCACTTGAACTTGCCGCGGCATTTAAACTGATAAATTACAATCACGATTTTAAAGTACTCTACACTTTATCTAAATACGCTTCGAGTATAGACGGTTTTGTTCTTCCGCAAAGCGGTATATATGTTCGCGGTTCATCGCAGGATTATTTCCGGGCGAACAGTATAGCGCTTGAATATGCATACGACCGATCCATCGGAAACCGGAATATGGATATTAACCCGGTCGGGAGGAAAATAAATGTGAGATATGAATATGAATCGAGCAGAATTAATCCGGAATTACAGGTTGATGATAATGGAAATGTATCGACAATTTATAATGACAATAAACTTCATAAGGTTGATGCAACCTGGCGCGAAGCAATCGGATTATTCAACAGCAAGCACACGATAGCTCTGAAACTCCGCACTGCAGTAATATTCGGAAAGAAAGTAGATAGTTTTTATGATTTTTATGCGGCGGGACTGCCTGGTATGCGGGGGTATCCATATTTCTCTCTCGGCGGCGGCCGCTTATTAACAGCTAATCTGACTTACCGATTTCCTGTGTTTTCAAAAATTGATACAAGAATAACCCCTTTCTATCTGGATAAGTTGTATTTTTCAGTATTCGGCGACTACGGAAATGCATGGTATTCCAGCGACATTGATACAAAGAGCTTCAAAAAAGATATCGGAGCGGAAATCAGACTCCAGACTTTTTCATATTATGTTTTCCCGACAAGCATTTTCTTCAGTGCGGCTTATGGTTTTGATAAGTTTTCAGGCGTTTTCAACGGAACAACTGTTACTTACGGAAAAGAATGGCAGTTTTATTTCGGTATGCTGTTTGGATTTGACATGTAAATCTTTCCGGCGCCGGTGACTGATAATTAAAGTAACTTTGCACAAAAATATACTTTGATAAAGGAAAATTATTTAGACAATTCCGGCGAAAAAGCCGATAAACTCATCGAAGAGGTTTATTCCGTGTCGAACAGGCACTCATTTGAATTCAGGTTCGATGATTCTGCGCTTATTGTTATTGACATGCAGAATTATTTCCTTAAGCCGGACTCTCATGCCTATATACCTTCTGCCGTGTGTATAGTGAATCCGATAAACACTTTAGTGAGAGAATTCAGAAAAAGAAATTGCAAAATTATTTTCACGAAACACATCAATACGGTAGAAAATGCGGGCATGCTGAATAAATGGTGGAAGGATATTTTAAAAAATGACGAAAACGCAAACATAAATGAAAACCTTGATTTTACCGGAACGGAAATATTAGTAAAAACACAATTCGACGCATTCTATAATACGCATCTTGAAAGTATGCTCAGGGAAAACGGAATTAAACAGGTTGTAATTACGGGAGTGATGGCTAATCTATGCTGTGAAACCACAGCCCGCTCGGCATTCGTAAGAGGTTTTGAAGTTTTTTTTCCCGCTGACTGTACTGCGGCTTATAACGAAAAGATGCATCTTTCAACGCTTTATAATCTATCTTACGGTTTTGCTCATATAGTAAATTCGAAAGACATTTTAAATGAGACTGACAATGACGAATAAATATGATGTTATAGTAGTAGGAGCCGGACCTGCGGGAATTACAGCCGCTATTCAGCTCAAACGATTCGGAATCAGCACCGTGATAATCGAAAAAGATTCAACAGGAGGTCTGCTTAAAAACGCGGATATGATAGAGAACTATCCCGGTTTTCCCGAAGGCATAACAGGCATTGAACTGATACGTCTTTTCAATAAGCATCTCGAAAAATATGACATTGTGGTTAACAGGGAGACAGCGCTCAGCGTTGACTTTGCCGACGGTGTATTTTCTGTTAACACCGATAAACGGAAAATATATTCAAAATATGTCATTGCCGCTTCAGGCACAAGACCGATAAAGTTTTGTATCAGCGGAGTTGAGCCGAAAGATATACTTTATGATATATATAAACTTCCCGGTGAGGGATTATCAAAGACTACAGCCGTTATCGGCGGGGGGGATGCCGCATTTGATTATGCTTTGAACCTGCATTCACGTGGATACAATGTAATAATTCTGAATCGCGGAGATAAACATAAATGTATTAAAACACTTTGGAATAAGTTTTTATTGCAGAAAAAAGTTCTATCGGATATCAGTTATTTGGAAAATGCAATTGTAGAAAAAATTAAATGCGAAGATGACAGGTATATACTCGAATATACTGACACTGCACATTCACATCAGCATTCGCTTACTGCGGATTATATATTAGCGGCAACGGGAAGGGAACCGGCAGATGAATTCCTGAAACAGGGAACGGATTCCGAAACGGATTCCGAAACGGATTCCGAAATCGAAAATGCAGGGAATACACTTTTATTCGCCGGTGATGTTAAAAACGGATTGTGCAGACAGGCGATTATTGCGGCAGGAGACGGAATGAAGGCGGCAATGCTAATATCGAATATGATAAACAATGGTGAGGAGAGTAACATTTGAGAATAGAATTACATCCGGGACCGAAAAATATTCTGTAGGAATGGACAATAATCTGAAAATAATTGCAAGCTCGGGAAATGATAAGATAGCCGAAGTATTTGCGGCTGAAACGGCATCGGGAAAAGCGATTGAATTTGTGGAATCATGTCAGCCGCCTATACCGCGCGAAGAGAAATGGGTTTTGATTGTATCAACACTTTGCGGATGCCCGGTAGAATGCGTTTTCTGCGATGCCGGAGGGAGTTACAAGTCGAAACTCACTAAAGAAGAAATATTTTCGCAGATAGATTTTCTTGTAACGAGACGATATCCTTCACGTACAGTACCTGTCAGAAAATTTAAGATTCAGTTCGCGCGTGTGGGTGAGCCGGCATTTAACGACAATGTAATAGAAGTGCTGGATGAATTTCATACAAGATATGATGCACCGGGTTTCTTGCCGTCCGTATCAACAGTCGCCCCAATGGGCAGGGATGAATTCTTTGAAAAACTTCTTGATGTAAAAGAGAAAAGATACAGGGGGAGGTTTCAGCTTCAGTTTTCTCTGCACACGACTGATGAGAAACTGAGGGATGAAATTATACCGACGCCGAAATGGGACTTCAGAAAAATTGCCGGTTACTCGGAGAAATTTTTCCGCACAGGCGATAAGAAAGTAACACTGAATTTTGCGCTTGCAGATAATTATATATTTGATACAACAGTACTCCGTGAATATTTTGACCCGCGTGTTTTCTTTATAAAGATAACTCCGGTAAATCCCACACGAAAATCTCTGAGCAAAGGAATAAACTCCCTTCTTAAAGAGGGTACGGACAATAAGTCAATAATTGAAAATCTTGAATCGCTCGGTTATGAAGCACTGCTGAGTTACGGTGAATCCGAAGAAAATAAAATTGGCAGTAACTGCGGAATGTTTTTATCGGGCGGACGGGAGAGAGAGTAGATCGCTTGCATTAAGGACGCAAAGAAAAGATAAGAACAGTCCCCGAGAATAAGAGATAAAAGCAAGAGCGGTGTAAATACTGGTTAGTTAAAGCAGTGAGTAAGCGTCAACGTCATATATAATGCGGAGGTCTCCTTTTTCGGGAAATTCTTTGCTTAGTGTGCGGAAGAGACTTGTCAGACGACTGCCCGAAGGGTCAGAGTTTTTCGGGGATTTGATTAATAAATGATAACGATGGTAATCTTTGATTTTCGAGAATAAGGGCTGTGCCGGAGGGAGTATGAGAAGACTTTTTTCGGTGTTAAACTCTGCAACGCGCTCAAATATTTTTTTTATTGTGTTTTCCGTTAATTTAAGGTCTTTACTGCGCACTTCAATAAGCCCGATTCTGCTATAAGGCGGATAATTACACTCTTTTCTGAACATAATTTCAGTTTCGTAAAATCCGGAGTAATCATGCTCTTTGACTTTATTGAAGAGGTCATATTCGGCATGGTTCGTTTGTATATACACTTCACCTTTCTTACCGCTCCGACCGCTGCGACCCGATACCTGAGTGAGAAGCTGAAAGGTTCTCTCGTTTGAGCGGAAATCAGGCAGAAGCAGTCCGATATCAGAATTAACAACTCCAACAAGCGTCACATTCGGAAAATCGAGCCCTTTTGAAATTACCTGAGTGCCGACCAGTATATCAATGGAGCCGTTACGAAAATCGTTCAATACATTCTGATAATGATATTTAGTACCCATTGTATCGGAATCGAGCCTTTCGACGACTGCTTTCGGAAATATCTTTTTCAGTTCATCTTCGACTCTTTCAGTGCCCGTCCCTTTCGGGATTAATCTATCGGAGCCGCAGGCTGAGCAAATTCCTTTGAGGGGTTTTGAATATCCGCAGAAATGGCATTGCAGAATTCCCGCATTCTTATGATACGTGAGAGATATATTGCAATGTATGCACATATCCACGTTGCCGCAGGAGAGACATTCTATGAACGAATGGTAGCCGCGACGGTTCTGAAGCAGTATCACACTTTCTTTTTTTTCAATTCTCTCACCAATGGCATAAATGAGTTCATGGGATAAAAATTTAACTTTTATACGCTCAAGGAAATCGAGTGCGGAATTCGTCTTATCGGGTTTCTCACGAAGATTTATTATTCTAATTTCAGGAAGAGCACCGCTTTCGACACGCATTTTTATTTCGAGAAGTGAATACTTTCCGTTCAAAGCGTTGTTATAACTCTCTACGGACGGCGTTGCTGAGCCGAGCACAACGACTGCATTATTAAATTTTGCGCGAACGATAGCCGCATCGCGGGCATTATATTTAGGGCTGTTTTCCTGTTTATAAGAAGTGTCATGCTCTTCATCAACGATTATTATTCCCAGATTTTCGAGCGGGGCGAAAAGCGCGGAACGGGGACCGATTAAAATCTTATGTCTGCCTTCTTTGATGGAATGATACGCGTGAAGTTTTTCAGAATCGTTCAGTTTGCTGTGCATAACGCCGACTTTATCACCGAATACATTTTTGAACCTGCGGATTAACTGGGGAGTGAGAGATATTTCCGGAACGAGTACGATAGCGGTTTTTCCCTGCTCCATTGCAACGGCGAGCGCTCGTATATATACTTCGGTCTTTCCGCTGCCTGTTATGCCG
>Ga0247841_10008799_pt1 | contig 14355 bp, 11 predicted proteins | sample LaCruzMarch2015__2_FD_192410 | JGI IMG/M metagenome (GOLD analysis project Ga0247841, IMG submission 192410) | Freshwater microbial communities from meromictic Lake La Cruz, Castile-La Mancha, Spain - LaCruzMarch2015_18m | ecosystem: Environmental > Aquatic > Freshwater > Lake | place: Spain...
CTTCAAACGCTGGGCCGATCCGTACGAGATCGCAGAGTCGATATACTTTCTTGCGAGCGATGCAGCGTCGTTCATTACTGGCAGCGACCTCCTGGTCGACTGCGGCTGGGTGGCGAAATGAGCAGGCGGTTGAAAGTAATGCAACCTGCAGAGAATAACCCGGAGGGGTCGTAAGATGGGGGAGCGGTTTCTGGTCACGGGGGCGACGGGGTGCATCGGGGCGTGGACGATGCGCAACCTCGTCCACGAAGGCGTTTACACCTGCGCATTGGTCAGGTCGGGATCGCTGCACCGCCTGAAATTGATAATGAGTGAGAAGGAATTATCCGCTGTCGTGTTTATCAGAGGCGATATCACCGACCTCAATGCTGTTGAACATGCGCTATCAGAAAATCGAATCACGCACATCATCCACCTGGCCGCCATGCAATTCCCTTTCTGCAAGGCCGATCCGCCGCTGGGCGCCGCGGTGAACGTACAGGGAACGGTCAATCTATTCGAGGCGGCCAGAAGGTGCGGCATCTGCAGCCTGGTTTATGCCAGCAGCACGGCCGTTTATGGTCAAACTGACGAATATCCCGATGGGCCGCTGGCGCACGATGCGCCGCTCAAGCCGCGCTCTCATTATGGCGTTTACAAGCAGGCCAACGAAGGAACGGCGCGCGTCTACTGGCTGGATAACGGTATTTCAAGTATTGGAATACGCCCCTATGTTGTCTATGGTCCCGGCAGAGACCAGGGTATGACGTCCACACCCACGATGGCCATGCTGGCGGCGGCGGCGGGAAAGCCTTACAAAATCTCTTATGGAGGCCGTTTCGGCTTCCAGTACGTGGATGATGCGGCCAGGGCATACATCGATGCCGCCCGGGTGGATTTTAAGGGTGCCGAGGTTTTCAACCTGGGAGGCGAGACAGTCGGCATGGACGACGTTGTAAGGGAGATCGAGGCCGCCGAACCCTCCGCCAGGGGTACTATCACTTATGACGACATCCCGCTGCCTTTTCCCGAGCAGATCGACAATACACCTCTTGTAGAACTGCTGGGCATCCTCCGCGTAACGCCTCTTGCGGTGGGAATCGGGGAATCGATCAGGATATTTAGCAAGGCTCTATCTGAAGGAAAGATAGCGGCCGATTAGCGATACATGTTCTCCGCTGTGAAGGGTAATTATTTCACCGATAAGACCAGGTTTTCATCCGGGATTCTCTGATCATCTTCGCCATACAACATTGTAAATATATCTGACAGGTCCTTTTTCTGTTTGTCGATTTCATCCTGGCTCAATGTGAATTCCTCCGGAGCTAGGTACACCAGCAATTTGCTGTCGAGCCTCGGCCTGGTCGGATCGTGCGCTTCCCAGTCAGCTTCCCTTATCCGTTCCACAACGTTTTTTCTCGACAGCATGAGGGGCACCAGTTCCAGATCTTCAGTTGTTATTTGCCCATCGATTGCACTGAGTTTTGTTGGCACGCGAAATATATGATTCCTGAAGTTGCCGTACGCATCGGGCACCATGCCCATGCCGAACTTGCTGTACAGCTTTGCGAGGCTGGTAACGGCATAAGCAAACGCATAATTAATAGGTTTCACGTTGCCTATTTCGCTTTTTGTAAGCTGGGTGGCGTTCTTCCACATCAGCAGGCTGATCGGGTCGTACGTCGTATCTACGTTCTTTTTATTGGTGAGCCTGAAAAATCTGCCGAACTCCGCAATGCTTTCCGTGGGGATACCGGAATTTTCAATATAATGAGTTATGTTGTAACCGGCACTGCTCTGAATCTCTTTATTGGGATACCTGTTTTCCATGGGCAATCCGATCTCCTCTTCATAGGGGACGATTCTCATGCCGCAGAAAATCTCACCCTTCTCATTTAGAGCAACCAGGTGCAGAGAAATCGGGTCGAAAACATCATAGACCATCTTTTTTTCGATATCGATATGTATTCCGCTGTCGGCGATATACCTGTCTTCCTTAGCATACAGTTTAAATCTCGCTCGATATATCGCATCCGCCGCACTGCTCCTGCCATCGGTTAGATAGAATCTCACAGATCCAACCTCATCCACTTTCATGAAGATGTTACTTTCGTATTTCATATATATTGCACATTCCAATATTTTATATTTCGAGCAGCAATTAAGCGATAATCGCTCCATCATAACTCGTGAATACGATGATATCTTTTCGCCACACCTGTGTCAACGGTTTATGTTCCTGCGCATGCGATGCGGTCCGATGGTGCACTTAGCCAACCAGGTGATCGGGCAAGATGCTGTACACGCTGGCCTGCCAGTCAGCCATCTTTCAATATCCGTAACCCTGCATTATCACGGACAAACATTGTTCAAAACAAGAGCAAAACGGTGGATTTTGTGAGTAAATTTGACACAACTTATGAACGCTGTTATTATTTTGAACCAGATTCAACGATCCAGTTTATTTAATATCAATTTGTCCAAGTTATTCTACAGTGAGGTTGAAAGGGCATGGATGTGATCGAAACAAAGATCGACACTACGTCGGATGAATACCGCCGGAACTACGACTCCATGGTAGCCCAGGTAGCGGAGTTGAAGGAGGAGTTGCGGAAAGCGCGGGACGACCGTCCACAAAAGGCCAAAGACCGCATCGCGGCCCAGGGAAAGATGCCTATCCGCGAAAAGCTGGAGCGTCTTTTAGACCGCAATACGCCTTTTCTGGAGATAGCACCCCTGGCAGGACGCGGCATGTACGACGGCATGATACACGGGGGGGGCCTGGTGTGTGGCGTAGGGGTGGTCTGCGGGAAGCAAGTGCTGGTCACGGGCAACGACGCGACGATCAAAGGCGGAGCCACCTACCCTATGACCATGAAAAAGACACTGCGGGTGCAGACCATGGCCATGCAGAACCGTATGCCGATCATTACCCTGATCGATTCGGCCGGAGGATACCTGCCGATGCAATCCGAGGTGTTCCCCGACATAGACGATGGGGGAAGGATTTTCTACAACCAGTCGATCATGTCAAAGATGGGGGTCCCCCAGATCACGGCTGTGATGGGGCTATGCACTGCCGGCGGGGCCTATGTACCTGCCATGTCGGATGAAACCATTCACGTCAAGGGGATAGGGGCCATCTTCCTGGGCGGGCCGCCTCTCGTCAAGGCTGCTACGGGAGAGGAGGTGACCGCCGAACAGCTTGGCGGCGCCGACCTGCACTGCCGTGAATCGGGAGTCTCAGACTATTACGCCGAGGATGATGCGCACGCCATTGAGATTGTACGTAACATCATGGAGTGCATGCCTGCCAGGGAGAGGACGCGCCTGCCGATGCACGAGACGAAATCGCCCCTGTACGACCCAAAGGAGATCTACGGAATCGTCAGCAAGGAATTCAAGGTGCCCTATGACGTGCGCGAGCTGATAGCCCGGATTGTAGATGGGAGCGAATTCCTGGAATTTAAAGAATTGTTCGGCCCGACGTTGGTCTGTGGCTGGGCCTACATCCACGGATATCCAGTCGGCATACTCGGCAACAACGGCGTCCTCTTTCCCGACAGTTCAATGAAGGCAGCGCAGTTCATCCAGATCTGCGACAAACGGAAGATCCCTCTTATCTTCCTTCAGAATATCAACGGATTCATTATCGGCAGGGAATATGAGCGCCAGGGCATCGCCAAGCACGGCCACAAGATGGTCATGGCCCAGGCCTGCGCAACTGTACCCAAGTTCACCGTAATTGTGGGCGCATCCTTCGGGGCGGGGAATTACGCAATGTGCGGCCGCGCCTATAATCCACGATTTCTCTGGATGTACCCCAATGCTGAGATCGCCGTGATGGGCGGAGAACAGGCCTCCGGTGTCCTGGTGACTCTGCGCAAGGACCAGCTTGCGAAAGAAGGGCTGCCTCCCATGACCAGGGAGGAGGAAGACGCCATCCGCAATCCTATCATCGAGGCATCGAAAAAGGAAAGCAATGCCCTCTACAGCACGTCGCAACTCTGGGACGACGGCATCCTCGATCCACTGGACACCCGTGATGCCCTGGGACTTGCCATTTCAGCCTCGCTCAACGCGCCCATCCCCGACGACGTGTTCGGCTACGGCATATTCCGGATGTAATTAGATGAAGGCACAAGTTCATAAAGGTGGCTCTCCCATGTTCAGGAAAGTACTCGTGGCCAACCGGGGAGAAATAGCCCGGCGCATCATGCATACCTGCCGCGAGATGGAAATCGCCACAGTGGCAGTGTATTCCGAGGCGGACCGCAGGGCCGTGCATGTTCTGAAAGCCGACCAGGCCGTCTTCCTGGGGGACTCAGACCCTTCTGAAAGCTACCTCAACATAGACAAGATCATCGCGGCGGCTAAACAGACCGGCGCTGAGGCTATCCACCCGGGCTACGGATTCCTTGCGGAAAACCCTCTGTTTGCCGAGCGTTGCGAAAAGGAGGGGATAGTTTTCATCGGCCCTCCTTCGCGCGTCATACGCGAGCTGGGGGACAAGACGGTTGCACGACGCACCGTCGCGGGAAGTGGTGTGCCTGTCATCCCCGGCATGAAGCGGCCCGAATCGGACCCCGCGATACTAGCCCGGGAGGCGGGAAACATAGGATACCCTGTGCTCATCAAGGCCGCAGCGGGAGGCGGGGGCAAGGGAATGCGCGTCGTCACCTCGCCCAAGGATTTTAAGGAGGCCTGCGTCTCAGCATCGAGCGAGGCCAGCAGGGCTTTCTGCGACGGCTCCATCTACCTGGAAAAATATCTGAGCCGACCCAGGCATGTGGAGTTTCAGATCGTCGCCGACCTGCACGGACATGTGGTCCACCTCTTTGAGAGGGAATGTTCCATCCAGAGACGCCATCAGAAGATTATCGAGGAGACGCCCTCACCTGTCATGACACCCGAGCTGAGGGAGCGCATGGGGGCCGCCGCTGTCGCCGTGGCCAGGGCGTCCGGGTATGTGAACGCCGGCACGGTGGAATTCCTCGTGGACCAGCAGGGACATTTCTATTTTCTCGAGGTCAATACTCGCCTCCAGGTGGAACACCCCATCACCGAAATGATCACCGGCCTTGATATTGTGCGCATCCAAATGGAAGTCGCAGCAGGCAATCCCCTGACCCTTGCTCAGGAAGACGTTCGCAGCAGGGGTCATGCCATCGAATGCCGTATTTATGCGGAGGATCCGGAAAAAGGGTTCTATCCTTCCCCCGGCAGGATCATATATATGGAGGAACCTTCAGGACCAGGCATCCGCAACGATTGCGGCATCTACTCGGGCTTTCAGGTTCCTGTGGAGTATGACCCCATCCTGTCGAAACTGATCGTACACGCGGAAGACAGGGACCTGGCTATTAAGAGAATGATACAGGCGCTTGAGGGCTATGTTATTCTGGGAGTGAAGACCCCCGTGCCATTCCTCATCGACGTGCTCAAATCAGAGGCCTTTACCAGGGGAGATACTTTCACGGATTTCATCGACACCCATTTCACCGGCTGGAAGCCCGACCGCTGCGATGTCGATGCTGCCTGCGCGGCGTTCATCATCGATGAACTGTCCCGTGTCGGGAAGGCTAAAGCCGATACAGCGCAGGAAGGCGCCGGTTCGTCGCCATGGCAGACGCTCGGCCCCTGGGGGCGTTAGGGACGGGAGAAAAAGATAAGATATGGAATATAGGCTCAAGATAGGCGAAGATACTGTCTCCTTCCAGGCTGAAAAGAAAGGAGACCACGGCATTACTCTTTCTCATGACAGCCATGTTCTCGATGTTGAATATTCGCTTATCTCGGAACATCACCAGCACCTGGTAGTAAACGGTTGTCCGGTGAACGCTTATCTTGCTCGGAACGGGAACGAAAAGACGGTGATCATCAGGGGAATTCCCTATTCCATCGGGGATGCCGATGTTCTCGATACCAAGTCCAGGGGAAAGAAGAGAGACCAGGTCATTCCTCAGGACGTTACTCCACCAATGCCCGCGGTGGTGGTCAGGATACTGGTCTCTAAAGGAGACCGGGTGAAACAGGGCGATAGCGTGATAGTAGTCTCGTCAATGAAGATGGAAACGACGCTGTCAGCCCCTGCGGACGGGACGGTGAGAGCGGTGAATGTCGCCGAGGGAGACAAGGTGATGCCCGGCCAGATCCTGATCGATATCGACAAGGACCAGGGAGCCACAAAGGGATAGGAATAGCAGCCGGGCTGATAACATGCAAGGCTATATTTAATGAGGAGGGAATAGATGGAGGACCGCCACTTGCTCTACCGCGTCGAAGAAGGCGTGGGATACATCACCATTAACAGGGAGCCGCAGAGAAATGCCATAACACCGGAAGCGCTCGTTCTGTTCCATGAATACCTGGATGAGGCGGAAAAAGATGAAAAGGTCCGGGCCGTCCTGATCACCGGCGCAGGGGAGAAGGCCTTCTGCACGGGGGCGCAGCTGAGTATGGGGGTCACCGCCGGCGTCAAGGACATCTTTGCCAGCTATGCGGACCTCCTTAATCGGATCGTGAAGTTTCCCAAACCGACCGTCGCCCGGGTTAAAGGATTCTGCCTGGCTGGCGGCATGGGATTTATGCTGGCCTGCGATATCGTTATTGCCAGCGACGACTCAAAATTCGGGACGCCCGAAGTCAATGTCGGGCTGTGGCCGATGATGATCGGCGCGCTCATATTCCGCAACGTGCTTCAGAAGAAGGCCATGGAGATGATCCTCCTGGGAGAAAGACTCTCGGCGCAGGAAGCGCTTGCCATGGGGCTGATCACCCGGGTGGTACCTGCTGCGGAGCTTGAAGCAGAGGTGAAAAAGGTGCTCGCTATACTCACCTCGAGGAGCCCTATCGGTATGAGGATGGGCAAACAGGCGTTCTACGCAGTGGCGAACCTGCCGTTGCAGGAAGCCCTTCTATATCTGTCTGAAAGGATCAAGGAGGTTGCCGGTACGGAAGATGCCAAAGAGGGCATAACCGCCTTCATGGAAAAGAGACAGCCCAACTTCATGGGGAAATAATGGCTGCGTTTAATGAACCTGACATATACGACTCATATTAAGAAAGAGCGGGAGGATTACCATGAGTTCTGAGAGCAGAAAAGGAAAGGACAAGGTGATCATTGCAAATTGCAGCGGCTTCTTCGGAGACAGGCTGTCTGCCGCCGCGGAGATGGTGCGGGGAGGCCCCATAGATGTTCTTACAGGGGATTACCTGGCGGAGCTCACCATGGCGCTGCTATTCCGCCTGAAAATGAAGAACCCTGAGGCGGGATATACCCCGACCTTCCTCAAACAGATGGAAGAGATTATGGGAGAATGCCTCGGCAAGAAAATAAAGGTGGTATCCAACGCCGGCGGGTTGAACCCCCGCGGGCTCGCGCAGGAGCTTCGCAAGATAGCGGAGAAGCTGGGTCTGCATCCCAAGATTGCCTGCATCGAGGGGGATGATCTGATGGCGCGGCTCGCTGAACTGCAGGAGGCAGGAGAGTCCCTCGTTCACCTTGATAAAGGTATCTCTCTCAAAGACGGGGGCCTGGTGCCCATCACCGCAAATGCGTACCTTGGGGGATGGGGCATTGCCGAGGCCCTTGAAAGAGGCGCAGACATCGTGGTGAGCGGCCGCGTCGCCGACGCCTCGCTGGTAATGGGGCCCGCGGCCTGGTGGTTCGGGTGGAAGCGCAATGACTGGGATAAGCTTGCCGGCTCAGCGGTGGCGGGGCACATCGTTGAGTGCGCAGCCCAGGCTACGGGCGGGAATTATTCCTTTATCGACGAGGTGCCGTCATTCCTCAAGGTCGGATATCCCATAGCCGAAATATTTGATGACGGTTCATCGGTCATCACCAAACATCCCGGCACAGGAGGTCTCGTTTCTATTGACACCGTGAAGGCGCAGCTCCTCTATGAGGTCAAGGAACCAAGCTATTTGACTCCCGATGTTTCGGCCCGCTTCGATACCATTAAAATATTGCAGGAAGCGCCCGACCGCGTCCGCATATCCGGTGTGCTGGGCGCTCCGCCCCCGGAGACCACCAAGGTGTGCATCAATTGCCTGGGCGGGTACAGGAATTCGACGACCGTCGTACTGACCGGTCTCGATATCGAAAAAAAGGCCAAAATAGTCGAGGATGCGGTCTTCGACAGCCTGGGCGGGAGAGGTCAGTACGCCCTGGAAGAAGTACAGCTTGCCAGGTCTAACAAAGACGATCCCGAGATAAATGAAGAGGCCTTTGCCTATCTGCGGATATCCGTCATGGACCGCGACCAGAAGAAGGTCGACAGGTTTTCTTCGACGATCATCGAGCTCGCGCTGGCAAACGTCCCCGGTTTCACCTTAACGGCGCCCCCGGCCAAAGGGACGATGGCGATCATCCACTGGCCGGCGCTCATTCCCCAACGCAACGTCACCCAGAAAATTATGATCAACGGAGACGAGTACTCCGTCGGTTTTACTCCGTCCGGGGCTCCGGCATCGGCTCCGCAGGTGCAGAAAGTAGCGGTACCACCTGTGCCAACCGGTAAGACGGTGAGAATACCCTTCGGCCGCATCTATGCGACCCGCTCCGGAGACAAGGGGGGCAATGCAAATCTCGGTGTCTGGGGAAAAACGCCCGAAGCATATGCCTTTCTCAGAGAGTTCCTGACAGTTAAAAAACTGAAGGAACTGCTCAAGGACATGCGTCAGTATGAAATCGAACGCTACGAGTTTCCCAACCTGTTCGCCGTCAACTTCTATATCAGGGGCGTTCTGGGTGAAGGCGTGGCTGCATCGCTGAGAAGCGATCCCCAGGCTAAGACCCTGGGCGAGTACCTGCGCGCCAAGATGGTCGAGGCGCCGGAGTCTATTGTTCCGTGAGTATTCCCGTTCATCGCGGGTATGATATCGCCGGAAAGCAAGAAGCCGCCCGGCGGAAAAGGAGGTTGTTAGATGACAGTATACGATGAGAGGCCCTGGGGTAAGTTCTACGAATCACGGTTAAGTGCGGAGATGAAAGCCGTCGATGAGACCTACGTGGATCTGCTGGAGAAGGGCCTGAAGTTCCGGCCGGAGACTGTGGCCTTCCATTTTCTGGGGGTCGCATTCACATATATAGAGCTGGACAGACTCTCGATGAGATTCGCGTCATACATTCGCAAACAGGGATGCAATCCGGGAGATGTGGTGGGCATCAACCTTCCCAACCTTCCTCAGTATCTCTTCGCCCTGGCAGGCGCCCTCCGTGCGGGATGCGTGGTCACCGGTGTATCTCCCCTGCTTACCCCCAAAGAGATGGCCTACCAGTTGAATGATGCCGGCGCCAAAGTGCTGGTAACACTGGATGCGATCTACGAAAACCGGGTGCAGAAGATTAAAGACGATATTCCAGGAGTTCGGTGCATTATCACAACCAATATTGCAGATTATCTTCCCCCGGCCAAGCGCATCCTGGGCAAACTTTTGAAGAAGATACCCTCCGGAAAGGTGGAGTCGATCGCGGGAAAGGAAGTGATATCTTTCAAGAATCTCATCTCAACAAACCTGCCCGATATCCCGAAGGCGTCCGTCAAGCTCGACGATACCTGCCTCATTCAATATACCGGCGGGACTACGGGCACCCCCAAGGGTGCGGTTCTCACCCACAGGAACATGGTTTCCAATCTCACTCAGGGAAGGCAGTGGCTCGATCTTGTGATGGGTGGAGGCACCGTCTGCTCAGGCTTCCCCTTCTTCCACCTGGCGGGCCTCTATTTCGGCATGATTTCCATGGCAATGTCATTTACCCAGTGCCTGATCCCGGACCCCAGGAACACCAAGCACATATGCAAAGAAATCTCCGAGCACCATCCAAGTTTGATGCTCCAGGTACCTTCCCTCTACCAGATGCTGATGGAAGATCCGGCGTTTTCAAAGATCGATTTCTCTACATGCAACGCCTGCATTTCCGGCGCATCGCCGTTTTCCAAAGAGGCCATCAATGCCCTCGAAGCTATTGTCGGCAAGGGCAAAGTGGTTGAGCTCTACGGGATGACCGAGGCGAGCCCGATTATCACCATGAACCCTTTGCGGGGGACGAAGAAGATCGGCTCCGTGGGGGTTCCCCTCCAGAGCACCGAGGTCAAGCTGGTCGATGTAGAAACGGGAAAGAAAGAGGTCGCCCTGGGTGAAGTTGGCGAGATCATCGTTCGTGGACCCCAGGTGATGAAAGGGTATCACAACAAGCCGGAAGAGACGATCAATACCCTGCGTGAATTCCAGAATGCTAAATGGCTGTATACCGGCGATGTGGCGCGGATGGACGAGGACGGGTATTTCTACATCGCCGACAGGACAAAGGACATGCTCATCGTGGGGGGATTCAAAGTGTTCTCACGCGAGGTGGAGGATGTGCTCAGCGAGCACAGGGCAGTCGAGTTATGCGCGATCGTAGGAATAGCCAACCCGGAGCGACCCGACAGCCAGATCGTGAAAGCGGTCATCCAGCTCACCAAGGATGCTCAGGGGAGAGATCCTGAAGAAATAAAGAAAAACATACTCGAACATTGCAAGGAAAACCTCGCACCCTACAAGATCCCCAAGTTGATTGAATTTATGGAGGCGATACCCCTTACCGCTGTGGGCAAGGTGGACAAAAAGGCGCTCAGAGTATAGCGCAGCGAATCCGATCGAGACAAAAGGAGATTGAAAATGTATTTCAACGAGACGCATGATGCTTTCAGGGCATCGATAAAGAAATTTGTCGATAAGGAGATCAACCCCCATATGAATGAATGGGAAAAGACCACCGCCCCGCTTCACGAGCTTTTCAAGAAGATGGGCGATCTCGGATTCCTTGGTGTCCGCTATGATCCGAAATACGGGGGAGGGGGACTGGACTACTGGTTTGAGACGGTCATGCTGGAAGAGATCGGGCATATCCAGGGCATGGGCGTTTCAACGGCCATCGCCGTCCAGACGAACATGGCCACACCGGCAATCGCGGCCTCCGGGAGCGAGTATCTCAAGGAGACCTATCTGAAGCCGGCCATCGCCGGAGATATGGTCTGTGCCATCGCCGTGACCGAGCCGGATGCAGGCTCCGATGTCCGTGCCATGAAGAGTAAAGCGGTCAAGAAAGGCGACTACTATCTGCTGAACGGATCGAAGACGTTCATTACCAACGGCGTGCAGGCTGATTTCCTCACCCTGCTTGCCAGGACCGATGAAGGAGAAGGGTACCATTCCTTCGGGCTCTTCGTGGTGCCGACCAATCTCAAAGGTTTTCAGGTGAGCAAAAAGCTCGATAAAATCGGCCTCTGGAGCAGCGATACAGCAGAGCTCTTTTTTGACGATGTCAAGGTGCCGGCGGAAAACCTGATCGGAGACGATAAGCAGGGTTTCATCATCCAGATGAAGCAATTCCAGCATGAGAGGTTCGCCGTGCTGCCCGGTACCTGTTCGACGATACAGGATATGATCGCCATGACGGTAGAGTATCTGCGCCAGCGGATCGTATTCGGCAAACCCCTGATCACGAAGCAGGTACTGAGGCATCGGCTGGCAGACTGGATTACCAGGAATGAAGCCCTCAGACAGCTGACCTACCATATCGTTCGCATGAAGACTGAAGGCCTGGACGCAACGCGGGAAGTCTCCATGGGCAAACTGCTGGCAGGGCAGCTGATTTCTGAAGTTGCCAGCGGTTGCCTCCAGATGTTCGGCGGGATAGGTTTCATGAACGAGACCCTCATTTCACGCTATTTCCGGGACGTCCGGGTCATGTCCATCGGCGGCGGCGCGGACGAGGTCATGCTTGAGATCGTCTCACGGATTGAGGGTTTTTAACGCAGTAGAGCTGTGTATGGCCAAGTCGAACGATAGCAATAGTCTACTTTCACGCAGCGCCTTACGGCGGCTGAGAGAAAAAGAACAGAAGTACAATACCATTCTCAAGGCCGCCGAGACTCTCTTTGCTCAGAAGGGTTACCACCAGACAAGCATCGAGGAGATAGCTGACCTGGCCGAGGTTTCGACGGGCGCCGTATATTTTTATTTTAAGAACAAAGAAGATTTGCTTATCATATTGATGCAGGAGATAGGGCATCAATTGAGGAAACTGCTCGCGGAGGAGTTTAAAAGGACCGGATTTTCCTTTGACAGATTTAAGAATATCTCGTTTGCATTTTTAAGAAATTTCTGCGGGAGTCACCCGGAGTGGATTGCCATTTTTTTCAGGGAATCCGTCGGCCAGAGTTCAGAAGTTGAAGAACAAAGGAGGCAACTATTCATCAATCTTACGGATGATATCAAGGAAGCATTCGTAAAAATAAGCAGGGAACAGGGAATAGATCCCGTTGACGAATTTATTCCCGAGATGGTTGCCGTATGCATACTCGGGATATACGAACGGATCGCCTGCCATTACTTCCTGTGGCAGGATCCCCCGGAGGATATCGATGCTTTAGCTCAGAAATCCGTATCGTACATGCTCGGGGGGATTAACAACCTGCTTAAAGATTGAGCGTTAATTACAGTTGATTGATTATTTAACTATCAGGAGGAGTACCATGAAAACAAGAATTACGGAGATGTTGGGGATCCAGTACCCGATCTTTTTATCGGGGATGAGCTGGATCAGTGTTCCAGAGATGGTGGCTGCAGTTTCCAATGCGGGCGGTCTGGGGATCCTCGCTACAGGCCCCCTGGACAAGGATACGACCCGTGAATCCGTCAGGCGCATCCGCAAGCTCACGGATAAGCCCTTCGGGGCCAATGCGTCCCTGCTGTTTCCCGGCGCCGCTGAATCAGCCAGGGTGCTCCTTGAAGAGCAGGTCCCGGTGATCAACTTCGCCCTGGGCAAGGGGGACTGGATAGTCCAGGAGGCCCACAAATACGGCGGTAGGGTCATGGCCACCGTGGTAAACTCCCGTCATGCTAAGCGTGCAGAAGAGTATGGGTGTGATGCTGTCATCGCCACGGGCAACGAGGCCGCGGCGCACGGTGAGTTCATCACAACTTTTTGCCTCATCCCGAGTCTGGTGAATGCCCTCTCCATCCCGGTCGTTGCTGCCGGAGGAATTGCGGATGGTAGGGGACTGGCTGCGGCGCTGGCCCTGGGCGCGGAAGGCGTCGCCATGGGAACCAGGCTCATGGCCACCAAAGAAAGCCCCCTGCACAAGAATTACAAAGACCTCGCCCTCACGAAGGATGTCACAGACACTTTGTACTCAAAGCGTTTCGACGGCCTGTATTGCCGTGTTATGAAGACAGACACTGCCCAGCGTGCAGAGAGACGGGGTTTAGACCTGCCCGCTGCGTTCTTCAATGCACAGGATATTGCCAGGACACTGCACCTGCCTTTCCACAAGCTCTTCATAGGTGTGTTGCTTTCCGGCTGGAAGAACACCAAACAGCTTGCCTACCTGGCGAACGCTTCCCATGCTTTCCAGCTGGCCACAGAAGAGGGTGACCTTAAGAAAGGTGTCCTGCCGGTAGGGCAGTGCACCGGCCTGATAAAAGACGAGCCCACGGTCAAGGAACTGTTCGACAGGATAGTGCGGGAGGCGGAGGGAATCGAGAAAAGAATGGCGGGCATCTTTGCCTGAATATTGACTACCGGGTTAAAAAGGACTGCCTTCCTACATAGCAGCATAATCGGCTGACTAGACTGTCAAAATAAGGCAGACCTGGTGGGTTTAGAAGTGGTAGACCGTATAGGAATCGAACCCATGACCCACTGATTTAAAGTATCTCGAACAATTTCAGCGGGGCTTGAAGCAGGAATCGGCCGGAAACCGTATTAAATTTTTAATAATCAGGTCAACCTAGTCTCAAATGATCAGGTTAACAACCTTCCATAAAATACCTCGGGCCCCAAAACTGGGGCCCTGTGATTTCAATATAGTGCAAATGGAGTTTCTTTTCAATTTTAAGAACTGAGCTGTTCAACGGAGAGGTCTTTACAAAACTTAATGAAGCCAGGGTATTGATTGAGGATTTGAGGAAGGAATATAATCAGGTGAGGCCACACAGTGCGCTCAAATACCACCCACCCACCCCTGAGGCTATTGTGGCGCTGGCTCTAATTTAACAGGTAGTACAACTATCGAGAGAAGGTCAACTTATTCACGCCACAATTGATAAGAACTCCACTTTAATTTCATTATGAATCGGTAATAACTATGAATTTATACCAGGAATCCCAGCTTTCTATTAACAATATGCTCAAAAGCGCACGCTTTGAAGTCATCCCTATGAAAGGGGTGGTTGATGAGGCAGTGACACTACCCGCTGGCTCGGTTGTAACAGTGACTGCCTCGCCCCGCAAGGGCATTGAAGCCACCTTCACGCTTTCTGAGGAACTGGCGGGACGCGGGTTTCGCGTGGTGCCCCACCTCACAGCACGGCAGGTACGTG